>Ga0209584_10000179_pt1 | contig 18075 bp, 17 predicted proteins | sample NGEPerD_FD_184507 | JGI IMG/M metagenome (GOLD analysis project Ga0209584, IMG submission 184507) | Arctic peat soil microbial communities from the Barrow Environmental Observatory site, Barrow, Alaska, USA - NGEE PermafrostAB12-D... | ecosystem: Environmental > Terrestrial > Soil > Wetlands >...
TGGTGTCCAGCTACCTGCCCGAGGTCGGGCAGAGCCTCTCCGACTTCGGCGACGGCACACCCGCCCCGTTCCTCGACATCGACCCCGACACCGGTACGTTCGGTGTCCGCCCGCAGTCCCTCGTCCAGACGTTCCTGCAAGACTGCGACCCCGACACCCAGGCCCAGGCTGCGGACAAGCTCGCGCGGCAAAGCGTGCAAGTGACGGCCCAGCCCGTAGGTGCGGCGGCATGGCAGCAGGTGCCCTCGACCTACCTCGTCTGCGCCCAGGACAAGGGCACCCCCGCGCGGCGGCAGCGCGACTTCGCCCGCAGGGCCGGCACCGTCGTCGAGCTCGACACTGGCCACCACCCGTTCTTGTCCCAACCAATCGCCGTTCAGAACCTGCTCCTGAGCCTGTGACCGCACCGGGTCCCTCAGCTGGGGCCTCAACGACTCGCGCCGCACGATCCTCCACCGGAGTCCGCTCAGGGTGCCCGTTCGACGATCCCCCGCGGAACGCCAACGATCACGGCACCGACGGCGAGTGATCCAGCTGCGGGCGTCCTCTTGCAACCCAGCACCCACCTGCCGGAGGCCGGCAATAGCGCCAGTGCGTTGAACCGACCCTGGCGATACCCGTGCACACCCAAGCGCCCGGGCAATTCCGTCGGGCTTTCGTCACCCGCGGAGCAGGCCAAGCACACGGTGCGCCAGGTCCGGGTCGGGCCTGGACCCGTCGTGGCCGGCGAGCAGTTCGGCCAGCCCGGCGGGTGCTTCGGTTCCGCCGGCCAGCATCCGCAGCACCAGCAGTGCCCGTTCGCGCGTGCTGTTCGAGGTGTCGGCCAGCAGCGGCGCGACGGCTCGGCCGCCCTCGACGCCGCGCGCGGCCAGCGCGCGCACCGGGATGGTCACCGGGTGGCGCAGCAGGTCGGGCAGTTCGTCGATCACGTCGGCGAGCGCCTTCGCTGCACCGGCCGCGCCGATGATGTGGAGGCCCTGCGCGCCCCGGGCTCGGACCGTCGGGTCCGCATCGTCCAGCATCGATCGGTAGGTGCCCTCGGCGGCCGGATCGCCTATCTCGGCCAGCGCCTGCGCGGCCGCCCGGCGCGCGGCCGGCCCGGAACTGCCAAGCGCGACCTCCAGGGCAGGCACCGCCGCTTGTCCAGCGCCGATCAGCGCAGCCAACGCACGGGTCCGCACGTCGTGGTCGGCCGAGGTGAGTTCGCCGGCCAGGGCGTCCAGATGTTCGCTGGTCGTCATCACGGCCCCTTCGGGTTGGTGAACGTCACGATGACCCGGCGGTTGGCCCACCGGTTGGCCTCCCGGTCCTGGTCGGCGCCCACCGCCGGATCGCCGCCCATGTCGCCGGTGCCGGCGTTCGTCGTTGCCTTGGTGCCTGCCCCGAGCCCGACGGTGACCAGGTCCAGCTGGCTCTCCGGCACCCCGGACGCCAGCATCGCCGACCGGACCGCTTCCGCCCGGCGCAGCGCCAGGTCCTGGTTGTAGTCGGCCTTGCCCCGGATGTCCGCCTCGCCGGTGATGGACATGACCGCCTTCGGGTTGCGTTTCAGGTACGGCAGCAACCGGTTGATCTTGGCCTGCTCGTCCGGCTTGATCGCGGTCGAGTCGAAGTCGAAGTAGAACGTCATGTCCTCGTGCGTGTAGAAGTCCATGTGGCGCTGGAGCGCCTCATCGAAGGTGGCCGACGCGCCGTCCTGGACCGTCAGGAAGTCATTCTTGACCACGCCGTCGACGACGTCGAAGCCCCACTTGACGACGCCGTAGGTGATCTCGGTGTCCACCCCGCGGACCACGCTCTCGAACTCGAACTTCAGGTTCCCCGCCTTGTTCTTCGTACCCGGCACGTCGTACAGGCTGGCCGAGTCGATGTCGGCGTCGTCGTCGGACCGCTTGAACCCGGGGTCCTGCCGGAAGTCGCCGCCGATGCCGCCGCCCCGGCTGGCCGGTTGCGCCACCTTACCGACTGCGCCGGTGGTGCCCGGGGCAGCGGCGCTCACGTCGTAGTCCGGCGACAACGGCGTACCCGGTGCCACCGGCACGCCGCCGGATGCGTGCGTCGCGTCGGTGGAGAACCCACCGACGATGCCGCGCAGCGCGTCGTCCTGCGTCCGGACGCCCGGATCGCCGAGCTTGCCGCGCGGCGCCTGGCCACCGGCGGAGTCGGTAGCGGCGTCGATGTCCTTACCGGTCAAATCCGTGAGCTTCGCGATCTGGGTGAACACGATGACATTGGAGTTCGGTGCCCCGACCTTCGGCAAGAATCGGAGGTAGCCGTCCAGCCCGATGTGGTCGCCGGGCGGACCGGTCTTGCCCTGCCGGGTCTGCATGTCGAGTTCGAAGAACCCGTTGGTCACCGGGAAAGTGCCCGCGCCGATCCGCTGGATTTGTTTGGCCCGGCCGCCCCCGGATCGTTGGGCAGTGCGCTGCTGGGTGACGTGGCCCAGTTCGTGCGCCGTCACCAGGTCGGCCCCGGGGCCCCGCCCCGAGGCGTAGTAGATGTCCGAGCCATAAGTGAAGGCATCCGACCCGAGGGCCGCGTTGGCCCGTCCGGCCGCCTCGCCGGTGTGCACCCGCACGTCGCCGAAGTCCGCGTCGAGCCGGCGCTCCATGCCAGCCCTGACGGGATCGGGCAGGACCGTGCCGGTGCCCAGCCCGGCCAGTTCCGTCTCCAGGGCGTCCCGGTCGGCGTTTGCGACGCCGACCGGCAACGCCGGGCCGCCGGCGGTCGCGGTGCCGGTCATCACCGCGTCGGCGTGCTGTTCGTGCTGGTCGCCGTGCTGGCTCAGCAAGCCCTGGCTCTCCAGCAGCCTGACCACCGACCGGTTCCCGGCGGCGCGCTGCAGATCCAGTAACCCTGGCGGACCGGCGGCGGCACCCGCACGGCCGTTCTCGTCCCGGGTCGCGGTCCTCCGCCGCTGCGACCGATCCCGATCGGTGGCGTGGTCGTCGTCGTGTGCGCGGTCATGACCCATGGAAACGGCTCCTTCCGCCTGCCCCGAGGGTGACGGGCGCCGACAGGGCCGGCGCCGGCCCTCGTCGCGCACCGGTCGTGCTCCAGTGGAGGACCCGGGTGGGTTTCCCGCGACCGATCCGGCCGGTGATGGCCCGGTAGGTCGCGAGGTCTGCCCGATCGGGCAGCCTGCGAGGGGACTCAAAGAGTCGGGACTCAGCGGTTCCCGTCGCGTGCTCGTCGCCCAAGAGCCACCGTGTTCTCGCCATCCCACAGCCGCGCGGACACGGGTCACCAACTCAGTGAATCCTGGCGGCCGGAGTGTGAGAGGCACGACGAGCGGGCGCGTGATCGACGCAGTAGATGGGAGGGCGTTCGGGACCGCTGCCTGGGCGCCGGGGTCGATCGTCAGTTGGCACCCCAGATGTCCTCCAGATAGCGGTGTTCCCGACCCAGGCCGGCGAGCCAGCTCGCGGCCTCGTCGGTCGTGCTGCCGGACTTGGCGGCGTAGATCTGTTGCAGCGCCGCCCGGACACCAGGGGCGAGGGTACGAGCGTTCCCGCAGACGAAGACTTCGGCGCCCTGGCCGATGAGTTCCCAGCACTCGTCCTGGTGAGCGAGCATTTCGTGTTGCGCATATTTTCGGCCATTGCTCGGCTGACGCGAGAACGCGGTGTATGCCTGCACATTCGCGGATTTCTCAAGGGTTTCGAGCTCGTCATCGTAGAGCCGGTCGGCTGCCGTGCGGCGGCCGAAGAACAGCAGCGAGGGAGCCAGAGGTCGACGGCGAAGAGGAGCGCGTGCTCGGCGAGGGTGTGCCGGTGGCAGATCTTGCGCCCCGGGCTGTTCCATGGTTCCCCAACCCCACAGTCGGCCCGGCGGACCGGCCGGCCGATCGGTCAGCCACCGGTGCCGCCAGCGGCGCCCGGCGCGCCGCCCAGAGTCCGTGGTGCCTCGCCCAGCGCCGGCACCTCGCCCAGCGCCGCCTTCACCTCCGCGACCACCGCAGCGGCGGCGGCGAGGGTGCGCCCGAGTTCGGCCGCGGACGTCCCCACACCGCCCATCAACGCCTGTACCCGGCCCTCGAAATCGGCGGGACAGCCCGGCAGCCGCGCGGCCGAGGCGACCCCGCCCTTCTCGTTGATCACCCAGACTCCGGCCGCGCCGTGCAGGGCGTGCACGCACACCGTCACCGCCCGGAACAGGCATCCGGCGATGTAGGCGGCATCTGCGCGACCGATCGCCTTACCCGCGATGCTCAGGCAGAAGTCGGCCTCCCACAGACCGCGACGCTGTGCCCGCGCCAGCGCCGCCGGATAGTGGGTCATCTCGGCGCGACGCATGCCCAGTTCGCCGGTCGGATCGGCCAGCAGGACGGCCAGTGCCAGTTCGCCCGGGTACGCCCAATCCGGGAAGCCCGCTGGGTGCCCGACCTGGACATGCACCACGATCTCGCCGCGGCAGGCCCCCCACCAGCAGGCGTCGACGTCATCCAGATCGCGGTAGATCCAGTCGACGGCCTGCCCGCCGATTGTCAACCAGCTCCCGCCGTTGACCCGGGGACCCCATCCGCCGATCGCGGTCACCTCCGCCTGCGGGCCCGACAGCTCACGGGCCAGCTCGCCAAGCGCCTCGATGTCCAACGCGCCGCGGTAATACAAGCCAAGATCGACGTCGGACCCGGGCAGTGCCGCCCCGCGTGCCCGGCTGCCACCCAGGGTGACCCCGACGATGCCGCTCACGGCAAGCAACCGGTCGGCGATAGACGACAGTTCCTCATCGCTGAGCATTGGACCATCGTTGCGGACGCAGAACAGGTTTGTACCCTGGGCGTCGATGACAGTTGCCACGAACATGCACGCCCGTGTGGTCCTCCGCGGCCGTCCGCTACCGACCGATCGGGCCGCGGTGATGGCCATCGTGAACCGAACGCCGGACAGCTTCTTCGACGCCGGTCGCACGTTCTCCGACGGAGCCGCTGTTGAGGCCGTCCACCAGGCGGTGGCGCAGGGGGCCGACCTGGTCGACATCGGCGGGGTGAAGGCCGGCGTCGGAGACGAGGTCACCGTGGCGGAGGAGATCCGCCGCGTAGTTCCGTTCGTCGAGCGGGTCCGCGCGCTGTACCCGGAGCTGGTGATCAGCGTGGACACCTGGCGGGCGGACGTCGCGGCCGCCGCCTGCGAGTCGGGCGCCGACCTGATCAACGACACCTGGGCCGGTGCCGACCCCGCTCTCGCAGAGGTTGCGGCCCGGTTCGGTGCCGGCATCGTCTGCTCGCACACCGGGGGAGCAGCCCCCCGCACCAACCCGTTCCGAGTCTCATACCGGGACGTCGTGGCGGCGGTGATCAACGAGACCACCCGTGCGGCCGAGCGGATGGTCGCTGCCGGCGTTCCTGCGAACGGCATCCTCATCGATCCCACCCACGATTTCGGCAAGAACACCTGGCACGGCCTGGAGATTCTCAACCGGACCGACGAGCTGGTCGCGACCGGCTGGCCCGTCCTGATGGCGCTGTCGAACAAGGACTTCGTCGGCGAGACCCTCGACGTGCCCGTCGACCAGCGGTTGGAGGGCACGCTGGCAGCCACCGCAATCGCCGCCTGGCAGGGCGCCGCGGTGTTCCGCGCCCACCAGGTGCTGCCGACCCGCCGCGCCGTGGACATGGCTGCGGCGATCCGCGGCACCCGTGCACCGCTCGCGGCCCGGCGCGGCCTGATCTGATCCGCACCCCACCTTGTCCGCAGTTGGGCTGTCGGCCCGCCGTGGCACGATCATCTGGTGACCACCGTTCTGCAGTACCTCGTCATCGCGGCGGTGATCGGGCTCGTGATGTTCGCGCTGGCGGTGTTCGTCTTCGGGCGCGGTGAGCAGCTGGCCCCGCTCTCGCCGCGCACCTCACCGACCGAGTTGCCCGAGCACGGCATGACCGGCGCCGACGTCGGCACGGTCAAGTTCGCCATGGCGCTGCGCGGCTACCGGATGAGCGATGTCGACTGGGCGCTGGAGCGCATGGGCGGCGAAATCGACCGGCTGCGCGCCGAGATCGCGACCCTGTCCGGCGGCGATGGGTCCCCCGAGACCGAGGGCACCGCGGATGCCGAACAGCCGGTATTCGCCGAGGTCGGCCCGTCACGAGTTCCATCGACCCAGCCCGCTAAAGGTGCCCAGCCCGGTGAATCCGCCCAGTTCGCACGGCCCTCCGACAATCCCACCGCACAGACCACAGGTGACTTATGACCGTTCGGGTCGAAGCTTCGGTCGACCTATCGGTCGAACCCGCCACCGCGTTCGCATCGATGGTCGATCTGCCCTCGCAGGAGCGCTGGATCATCGCCACCAGCCTCTACCCGATCGACGGGTCGGTTGCGATACCTCAAGTTGGCTCGCGAATGGCAGCCTTCACCGGCATCGGCAGTGTCGGTTTCCTTGACACGATGGTGGTTACCGTTTACGACCCTCCCTGGCGGTGGATCACCCAGCACGAAGGGGAGTTCGTCCGCGGCGTCGGCATCTTCGAGGTGCATGCGACACCCGGCGGGAGCCGGGTGACCTGGGCGGAAGAACTCGACCTGCCCTTCGGAGTGGTCGGCAGGCTGGGCTGGCCGCTCATCAAGCCGCTGGCCCGGATCGGGCTGCAGGCGTCCCTCCGGCGGTTGGCCAAGCAGGTCGCCAGCGGGACACTGCCGTTGGCCGCGGTTCCGGAGGCCGGGCCGGTATGACGTCGGCCCGCAGGACAGAACCGGCGCCACGACCGGCCCTGCTCGCGGAGGCCGTTGCGGACGACCGTCCGCGGTGCGCGTGGGCGTTGAGCACTCCCGACTACATCGGCTACCACGACGACGAGTGGGGCCGGGTGCTGCACGGCGATGACGCGCTGTTCGAGCGGCTGTGCCTGGAGGCGTTCCAGTCCGGGCTGAGCTGGCTGACCATTCTGCGCAAACGCCCGGCCTTCCGGCGGGCGTTCGACGGCTTTGCCATCGACAAGGTCGCCACGTTCGGCGAGCCCGACATCGAACGACTGATGGCCGACGCGTCGATCGTTCGTAACAGAGCCAAAATCACCGCGTCGATCGACAACGCGCGGGTCGCCGCCGCGATCGACGGCGGCCTGGACGTGTTGATGTGGTCCTTCGCGCCGACCGAGCCGCGCCCGCGCCCGGTGAGCGTCGGTGACGTGCCCGCAGTCACCGCGGAGTCAACCGCGATGGCGAAAGAGCTGAAACGGCGAGGCTTCCGGTTTTTCGGCCCCATCACCGCCTACGCGTTGATGCAGGCCACCGGGATGGTCGACGACCACGTCACCAGCTGCTGGCGGGTGCTCGACGGGAAGTGACCGTCGCGATCAGCGCGAGGAGGCAGCGAGTCCGCGCTTGCCGCGGGGCCGGGGCTGCGCTGGGGGCGCGGCAGCCGCGTCGGCATCGGCGGCAGCAGCCGCGGGCGTCGCCGCCAAGATGGACGGGTCCGCCGTGGACAGGTCTGCTGCCGCGTGATCCGGACGATCCTCCGGCGGCGCCTGGTCCTTGTCGGCAGCCGTGCCGGGTTCGGCAACTTCAACCTGCTCGGCAGCGCCGCTCTGCTCCGCTGCTGCCGGACCCTGCTCCGCCGTCCCGCCGTCGGCACCGGGCACGTTGATCACTGCGACGCCGGACTCCAGGTCGATCCGGAGATCGCCGTCGCGGGCGTTGCCCTCTTCCTCACGGCGCATCGCCTTGGACCGGCGTTCCTCGAGTTCGTGGCGCATGCCGGGGTTGAACAACGCACCCAGCTCACCCATCGGTCCCACGCCTTCAGGCTACGGCACACCGCCGCCGGCGTCCGGTGCCTCAAGCGCTGGATCGCTCCGCGCCCGCTGCTCGTTGGTACTTGGGCCCGCGCGACCGAGGACCGCTCGATCAACGTCATCGGAACGTGTCGCGGGCCGAGGCGTTTCTCCGTCGCGAGCAGGATCTCCACGGCCTGACGAGCCAATTCGGCGTAAGGGACCGCCACGGTGGTCAACGGCGGATGCAGCCACGGGGCCAGGTGCGAATCGCCGAACGAGACCACCGAGATGTCGTCGGGCACCGACATCCCGCACTCGTGCGCTGCCTGATACGCGCCCATCGCGATTCCATCGGTCAGGCAGATGAGCGCGGCAGGGGGCACTGCCGCCCGAAGAGCCGCACCGACGGCCGCAGCCACCTGCCCAGGCTGCCGCACCGTCAGCACAGAAACCGGGAATCACCTGCGCCGGGTTGAACGCGGCGGCCTCGCCCGCCGCTCTGGTGGACTCCGCCGACGCCGGTAGATACGAGGAGTTGTCGTTCTTCTGCACCTCGGACAACTTGCCCTGGTACGCGCCGCCCGCTCCGCCGACCAGCAGCACCAGCACCGCGACGGCGATGACCGCGAAGAACGGCACACCGCGCGGCAACCGCGCCGGGTCAGGCGGCCGGGTGCTGTCCGGCGCAACATCGACCTCCGCATCGACCTCCGCCAACCCTGATCGCCTTCCGCGGTCAACCCGGAAACGGCGTCCTGCCGCGCCGGAAGCCCTCGATGAGGGTCCGACCCGATGCATCGCGCCCTGCATTCATGGTGCGCCGGCGGGTCCGCACCCCATCAGCCGGGTGCACCGTATGTGCCGGCGGGTGGCGGCGTTCCGGCTGCCGGCTCGGTCACCGCGACCGCGGCAAGAATCCCGGCTGTTTTAACGTGTCTCACGGGCGGTGGTTGTGGATACGAACATTCCCCGTGGCAACGATTTGGGATCTGCCTCATCGTTGACTTTGGACCGCGGGTCACGAACTGACGAGGGTCCCTGGACCCGCAACTCCGCAGGACAGGGGCTGCGGGAGAAGCCTTTCCGGCACCGCGAGAAGGCGTCGGATGGCCTGGTTTGCCTCGCGGCAAATGAGCGCGTTCCAACGTTGCAGACGAATGCTGAGTGTCGAGCGCTACCCACGGACTCCCCGTTATCGACTGTGCCCCCGATTCTGGAACATGGTCGATGACCATATTCATCGCCGGGTGCATCATCATCTTCATGGTCGCGCCGTGACCGCGGAAACGAGGCGATGGTGCTCATTGGATGCACTCAGATCAGGATGGCAAGTCCGCTGGCATCTGACCTGGAAGACATAGTCGCCCCGTGGTGTGATCGAGATCGGTTGCTCGGCAAAGTCAACACGCGACGACGTCCACCGTCCAACCGGTTTCGGCGTTGTACGTCGCCCGGAACGGGATCCCGCAGACATCGACAGCAAGAACGACGCATGTGCCGATGTGGCCATCGGTGGGTGGGACGTCAGGCGCCGGCGGCGGCTCGGCATTCCAATCGATCCTGATGGCATCGATGGCCAGGAAGCCACCCGTCTGGTCGCAACCCAGATTGGCCTTGTCGATGAACGCGATTCGCAGGAGCAGTTCTGCGACGGTGCGGGAGTCCGCCGCCGGTGCCGCCACCGGTGGCGAGGCGGCAGCCAACGTTCGAGCCGCGTCGACGTCAGCGGTCAGCCGGATGGCCGCCACATGGCCCTGGGTGAAGCATCTGGGATTGAGTTCAGAACGGGGGATGGTGCGGCGCGGCAGGCACGAGTCGCCGTGCAGCGCGGCGTACCTCGAGACGAGATCGCTGTAGACCAGCAGCACTGCTTGCTCGACGGCCGGTTCGAGACCGGCCGGGATGGCCGTCGCCACCGCCGTCGGCGCGGATCGTTCGACGGCGTCGATGGTCGCTTGACTGAAGGTGATGGTGTCTGCCCCGAAGCCGGCGTTCACGGCGTCCGCCGCGGCGCGCAGGAACCGGTCGGTCTGGGCGACGGCTGCGAAGAAGGGCACGAGCTGGTCCGCGGCACTCGCGGCCCACGTCGTGCCAGGCGGAGGCGCGGCGGTCCAGAGATCATCCGATGGCTCGGTCCCGACGGAGGTGGTGATCGGCGGGGCGAAGGTGGGCGTGCCAGCACTGGTGGATCCGATCCCGATGGTGGGCGCCTCACTCGTTGGGGACGTCACAACGGCGGAGCCACTGCACGAATTCGTTGCCAACACCAGCATCAGTGCAACCATGAATCGGCACCACACGCCGATCCTCATGCCCGCTCTCACGACCGCGACCTCTCCGGCCACCAAGCCTGCCCGAGACCCATGATCCGGCTCTGCGCCGCCGCCACACCAGGGCACAACGGCTCATCCTTCGGCGGTCTCGCGCCGTTCCACCGCACCGATGACGGTCAGCTCGTGCCCCCGGGTTAGCCCTGTTCGCATTTCTGTCGCAGTCCGTCAGGTGGTGCGGAGCCGCAGCTGGGCGCTCGTGTCGCCTGGCGCAACCACCCGCTCTGGGGTTTCCGGTCGCCGGCATGCGATCAGGGGTTGCGCATCGAGACGTCCAGGACCGTGTCGACCACATCGCGGCGGCGAGCGGCCGGGGCCCGGTGCCTGCTGACCGGCGGAATGACCACCCAGCAGACGCGGGCCTCGACCCTGGCGATGACCACCGGACACCCTTCAGGACCGCCGGCACCCCCGGACTGCCCGCTGTCGATGGGGTCGGGTTGCACAATCAGCGCGTCAACGCCCTGCTGTCCGGGACGGTGCCAGTGATCGGCTCGACCACCACCACCACCGCGCGGAAGTCCCGAAACCGGTGACGGCGCCGTGGCGGCTTCACGCAACGGCGCGGACGACGGTGACCCGACGTTGCGAGGGTGTTGTCCGGGCTCGACTCGGGTCGGGTCAGGAGCGGTGCTGCCGCCAGGGCACCAGTGACCGGCGAGCGCGGGGTTCGGTGGCCGGTGCGGTCTCCGCCGCCGGGCGTTCCCGGTCGATCCACGCGCCGTACCGTGTCGCGAACACGTCGGCGGTCAGGCCGTGCAGGATGACGCTGAGCAGCACCGTCATCGCGATGGTGGCGATCGCCTCGCGGAGCGAGTCGTCCACCTCCAGGTCCTCGACGGCGAGCAACGCGAACACCACCGACGCCAGGCCACGGGGACCGAACCAACCGATGAACGCGACAGTCCGGCCCCGCATCCCGCTACCGACCAACGACAACGCGACCGGAACCATCCGGAACACCGTCAGCGACAGCACCGCGAACAGCATTTCGCGCCAGCCGATCTGGTCGCGGATCAACGGAAGCGCGGCAAGACCGAAGACCAGCCACACCGCGAACCCCAACAGTTCGGACAATCCCTCGGTCCGGTCCAGGGCGGACTCCTCGTCATCGACCCAGGACGCCGCCGCGGTGAAAGCGGTGCCGGCGACGAAAGCGGCCACGAAACTGTTCCCACCGATCAACGCCACCAGGCAGTACGCCAAAATCGGCAGCACCAGCACGCCCAGCGATCTGGTGCTCTGGGTGCTCAGGTCACGGCGCCGGGACCAGCCCAGCAGCAGGCCACCCCCCGCGCCGACGACGGCCCCCAACACCACGCCCACACCGAGATCGATTACCCCCTGCAGGACGGTGATCCCGGTGCGCAGCCCTTCCTCACCGGCGGCCGCGGCGATCGCGAACAGCACCACCGGGGTGATCAGGCCGTCGTTCAAACCACTTTCGACATTCAGGGCCCGCCGAACCCGGACGGGCACCACAGGGTTCAACACGGTCGCAGCGCCCAGGCCGGCGTCGGTTGGGGCCAACGCGGCCGCGAGCAGCACCGCGACCATGACGGGCATCGCCGGGAACACCACCCTGGCGGCGAGGAACCCGATCACCACGGTCAGCGGCAGACCCACCAACAGCAACCTCAAAACCAATCCCCGGTCGGCGTCGATCTGCCGCGGCCGGACCTGCGCCGCGTCGTGGAACAGGATCAACGCCAACGTCACCTCCGCGACCGCCCTGATCTCCCCGGCGGTGTCCGCGGTCGGTGACGATGTCACCGCGGAGATCACCGCACCGGCGATCACGAACGCGATGGGGGCGGTGACATAAATCCGGCCCAGCCACCGCGCGGACGCGGTGAAGGCAAGCACGAGGGCCGCATACACCACGGCAGCTGCGGTCACACCCGCATTCAACCCCGCAAGACCGCCGGCCACGCGGTGACCGCATCCCACTCGTCCCGGACGTGGGCGGCGCCCACCTATACCGCGAAGGATGAACGCGACCGGCGCACCGACGGTGGCCCCTGCGGTTTCAGAAAGGGTTCGCCGTGCGAGTCACGCCGCTGTCTCACCGCCTGCCGACCCGGCGCCATCTCGTCGGTGACGGCGCGGCCCAGGCGCTGACAGCGACCGTGACAACAACCCCCACCAGCAGACTCCGCCACCGGCCTGACGGAACCGTATGTCCAGCTGTGCCACTGCCTTTCCGGCGGCCTGCCGCGTGATGCCATTCGTTCGATGCGCCAAATCGTCAATGCCGGGCTGGCATCGGATGGTTGGGTTCTGATCGCCGGGTTCTGATCGCCGGTGTTGCCAAGAACGTTATTTTCGACGAAATGGCGCGATATGCCACCGCAACCCTCGCAGAACGACTCGAATAGCAGGATATGGCCATCCGAGGTATACACGGCGCTATCCTTGGTAGGACGCAAATCGGTTCACCCGTGGAGGTTCCGGGCGCTGGCCGGGACGGTCCGCGGTCAGGCGGGTGCTGATCTGCCCGCTGAACGGCAAGACGACGATCGGATGCAACTCGAACTGCGGGTCATGCTCCTCTTCTGCGGGGAGTTGTTTCGACAATTCTCAGGCTTGGCCGCGGGCACCTCGTTGAGTGGTGTGCGGGTCGAGTTGTTGGCACAGGCACGGAGAGATCTGGCACACAACCTGCCCTGTCATTCGCCGCTCTGGCGATCGAAGAGAGCGCCTACGGTCACGGATTGGCGCCCTGACTCCTCACGTGCGACGCCGCCGACAACCGATGGCAGCGGGCCGGGCTCGGATCACCTTCCGGTAAGCCCACCCGAATCGACGTCGTCGCATGGGCGCGAGTGCGATCGACATTCCGGGCACCTGTCTGTCAACTGCGCGTCGCGAGGACTCGGCGCAGGCGGGCCTTCTTGTGGTTCTCCCGGACGATCCAGCTGACGTCGGGGTCCGAGCTGGTCTCCAGCCGTTCGAAGACGGGCAGCCCGTCGGCCGGGTCGGCGGCCACAACTACGCTCCATCCGTAGCCGAGCGCCTGGCGGAGCGTACGCACCGACGGATCCCGACGCTGAGCTGCCGGTGTCGCCGCCAAACCGGCGGTGATCTCGTCGAGCACGGTCAACGCCCGCCGGGCGAAAACGACGTCGCGCAACAATCTCGGCTCGCAGACGGCCGCCACCGCGGCCCGTCGCACCAGCGGATCGGGATCGCCTGCCCACAGTTCGGCGACCGCGAAGCAGGCGCCGAGGTCGTCGTCACCCGCCCGCTGCAACGCCATCGCGGCGCCCTCGCGCGCCCGCCAGCGGTCGTCACCGGCTAACCGGTGCAGGACGTCCAGGTGTGTGCGATCGCCGCCGCCCAGGCACCGGCCCAGCGCGACGGCACCGCAGACGGTGGCGAACTCGTCACCCGTGGCCACCAGGTCCTCGGCCATGGCGACATCGGCCTCCTCGCCACAGGCGGCGACGAGTTCGAGGTTGCCGCGCGGCCCGGGCAGGCCGCTGTGGGTGGACAGGTACGACAACCAGTTGTCCAGCCGACCGGACCCACCGGACCCACCGGAACCGCCGAGCCCGCGCAGCGCGACCCGGTGGTCGTTGATCTTGCTCACTGGTTGGTCACCGCCCGGTGAACCGGGCGGGGCGCTTGTCCACGAATGCCTGGATGGCCTCGTGATGATCGGGGGAGGCGAAGCAGTCGACTTGTGCGCGGTCCTCGAAGGCGAGCGTCGAGGCAAGATCGGATCCCGCCGCGTGCCGCAGCGATGCCTTGATCCAGCGGTAGGCGCGGGTCGGCCCCTCCGCCATCCGTGCGGCCAGAGTGGCGGCACGGCCGGCCAACTCCTCATCGGGCAGCACCTCGTCGACCATGCCGATCCGCAGCGCCTCGTCCGCGTGGACCTTCTCGCCGAGCAGCATCATCTTCGACGCCCGGCCGTACCCGACCAGTCGCGGCAGGGTGAACGACGCCCCGGTGTCGGCCGACAGGGCGACCCCGGCAAAGGCCAGCGAGAACGAGGCGCTGCGGCCGGCGAGCCGGAGGTCGCAGGCATAGGCCAGGCCTGCGCCGGCACCCGCCGCCGGGCCGTTGACCGCGGCGATCACCGGCTTGGGCATCTCGGTCAGCAGCGTGACCAGCACGTTGTAGAACTCCGCAACCGTGGTGGCGACCCGCGGGTCGCGCGCCGCGACCAGCGCCAGGTGTTCCTTCAGGTCCTGGCCGGCGCAGAACGCGCGGCCGGATCCGGTGATCACCACCGCGCGCACTGCGGGATCGGCGCTCGTCTCGGCCAATGCGTCCAGCAGGGCGGATTTCATCGCCAGGTCAAAGGAGTTGAACGACCCTGGCCGGTTCAGCGTCACGGTGCGGACCGCCGCGGCGTCGGTCACCAGTACCGGCGGCGGGGCAGTCGGCGGGGGACCGGAGGCGCCGCTGCGCCGGGTCGCTTCGCCGGTCATGTCGCTGGTCATGTCCGCGCTCCTTCTGGGTTCTCGCCGATCGCAGGACCGTCCTGTTCATCATCCGGTGCTGGCGTGGCGAGCCTGGTTACGGAACATGCCTGTTCATGGGGGAGAATGGACCGTCCGCCACGAGTGCGGAGCTAGCGCCGGACGGGAACCACCGTCCGGAGTACGAGAAACACGTGAATGCTGGAGGGAGTCGCACATGGCGGCCATGAAGCCCCGTACCGGGGATGGTCCTCTCGAAGTGACCAAGGAGGGCCGCGGGATCGTCATGCGCGTTCCGCTGGAAGGCGGCGGACGTCTGGTCGTGGAGATCTCCGCGGACGAAGCTTCCGCGCTGGGCGACGCACTCAAGGCCGTGGTCAGCTGATCTGTTTCGCCCGGGACCCGCGTCGCCTGCCGGCCGGGTACCCGGGCGGTTCCACGTCCGGGCCCCGCCTGGTCCGGCCGTGCAAGTCCGGGCCGTGCATGTCCGGGCCGTGCATGTCCAGGGCGGGCGCACCCGATCAGCCGAGCACCGACCGGTAAAGGTCCACCGTCTGCTCCGCTATCGCTGTCCAGGAGAACTGCGACTGGGCCCGCTCCCGACCGGCCGCACCAAAGGACTGCGCCCGGGCCGGGTCCGCGACCAGCCCGTTCACCGCGGCGGCGATGTCCCGCTCGAATCCGGGCGCGTCCAGGCTGTCGTAGTGCACCAGGGTGCCGGTCTCGCCGTCGTTGACGACTTCCGGGATCCCACCGACGTCGCTGGCGACAACCGCCGCACCGCAGGCCATGGCCTCCAGGTTGACGATGCCCAGCGGCTCGTACACCGAGGGGCAGACGAACACCGTGGACGCCGAGAGCACCTGCTTCACCTCGGCGAGGGTCAGCATCCCGTCGAACCAGAAGACCCCCGCGCGTTGGGCCTGCAGCTCGGCGATCGCGGCCGCGGTCTCCGCCGCGATCTCCGGGGTGTCCGGTGCCCCGGCGCACAGCACCAGCTGCACCCTCGGGTCGAAGTGGTGGGTGGCGGCGATCAGGTGACCGACACCCTTCTGCCGGGTGATCCGGCCGACGAACGAGGCGATCGGCGCGTCCAGGTCCACGCCCTTCTCGGTCAGCAGGGACCGCTCGCCGGTCGGCTGGTAGATCTCGGTGTCGATGCCGTTGCGGATGACGTGCACCCGCTCGGGATCCAGCGCCGGGTAGCTCTCCATGATCCCGCTCTTCATGCCGGTGGACACCGAGATGATCGCGTCGGCCGCTTCGTACGCCGTCTTCTCCGCCCACGAGGAGAGCCGGTAACCACCGCCGAGTTGTTCGGCCTTCCACGGGCGGTGCGGTTCCAGCGAGTGCGCGGTGATGACGTGCGGGACGCCGTGCAGCAGTTTACCGATGTGCCCGGCCATGTTGGCGTACCAGGTGTGCGAGTGCAGCAGTTCCACGTTGCCGGTCGACGCCACCATTGACAGGTCGACCGACAGCGTGGTCAGCGCCGGATTTGCGCCGGCGAGTTCGGCCGCAGGACGGTGGCCGGTGGCACCCGGTCGATCCTCACCGAAACAGTGGACATCGACGTCGATGAGCCTGCGGAGCTCGCGGACCAGGTACTCGACGTGGACCCCCGCTCCTCCGTACACATCTGGCGGGAATTCACGGGTCAGGATCGCGGTATGCACGTCGGCAATCTATCGACCCGACCCTGCTCCCGCTGCCTGAAACCTTGGGCGACTCCAAGGCGCAAAAAACTCCGAACCTCGCTAGGGTCACCGGCATGGTGATCAAGCCCAAGATCCTCGGCATTGTTCTTGCGGGCGGCGAAGGGAAGCGCTTGTGGCCCTTGACAGCTGACCGCGCGAAGCCGGCCGTGCCGTTCGGCGGCAACTTCCGGCTGATCGACTTCGTGCTGTCCAGCCTGGTGAACGCGGGCTACCTGAAGATCTGCGTGTTGACCCAGTACAAATCGCACTCGCTGGACAGGCATATCACCACCACCTGGCGGATGAGCCAGCTGATCGGTAATTACGTCACGCCGGTCCCCGCGCAGCAGCGGCTGGGCCCGCGCTGGTACACCGGCAGCGCCGACGCCATCCTGCAGTCGCTGAACCTGGTGTACGACGAGAAACCCGACTACCTGGTGGTTTTCGGTGCCGACCACGTCTACCGGATGGATCCGGCGCAGATGGTCGCCGACCACATCGCCACCGGCGCGGAGGCCACCGTGGCCGGCATCCGGGTGCCGCGCCGTGAGGCGACCGCCTTCGGCGTGATCGATACAGCCGCGGACGGCATCAAGATCGCCGGATTCCTGGAGAAGCCCGCCGACCCGCCGTCGGTGCCGGACGACCCGAACGTCGCGTACGCGTCGATGGGCAACTACGTGTTCTCCACGTCGTCGCTCATCGAGGCGCTGAAGGTGGACGCCAACGACGAGTCCTCGATCCACGACATGGGCGGCAACATCATCCCGATGTTCGTCAATCGGGGGACGGCGCACGTCTACGACTTCGCGCGCAACGAGGTCCCCGGCGCCACCGACCGCGACCGCGGCTACTGGCGCGACGTGGGAACCCTGGATGCCTACCACGACGCGCACATGGACCTGGTGTCCATCGAGCCGATCTTCAACCTGTACAACCGGGACTGGCCGATCCTGAGCCTGCCGCCGACCCTGCCGCCGGCGAAGTTCGTCCAGGACGGCACGGCGCGCGATTCCATGATCGGCGCCGGCACCATCGTCTCGGGCGCCACCGTCACCCGATCGGTCGTCTCCGACGACGTGCGGATCGCGTCCGGGGCCCGCGTCGAGGGTTCGGTGATCCTGCCGGGCGTACGGATCGGGCGGAACGCCGTGGTGCGCCATTCCATCCTGGACAAGAACGTCGTCGTTCCGGACGGCGCGAAGGTCGGCGTCGACGTCGAGCTGGACAGCGACCTCTACACGGTGAGCCCTGGCGGCATCACCGTGGTCGGCAAGGGTGCGACGATCGGCCAGGGCACGTAAGTCCAGCGGTTCGCGGTGACGGACGATACAGCTCGAACCCCGAAACGGAGCGGGAGTCAGCCGCCCGGATGCGCCGTGCGCGCCGGGCACCCGCCGGTCATGAACGCCGGGTCGTACTCGAAGTGCCAGACCTCGTTGTCATACGTCCGGCAGAAGCCCAGCGCGCCGCTGGTGCCCTGCAGCCAGGTGTATCCGGCGTACGGCTGGACATCGATCGCATACCCCAGCACATGCGCAGACTTGTCCGGCGGCAGCACATAGTCGTTGGCCATCGCGATTCCGAACTGTCTGACGTAGTCGTCGTAGGTGGCCTGTTGTTGGGTCCGGCTGCGTTTGCCGTCGTTCAGGCACAATTGGACGCCGACCGTCGCCGCCTTCGCCACTGCCGACTGCCAGGCCGCGGCGACGTCGGCGCGCAGCCCAGTCGGCTGTTCGTCGTGATACTGCGGGTCCGACGGGCAGGGTTCGCCGGCGTCGTCGCCCGGGGCGTCCGGGTCGGCCGGCTCGCCGCTGGCTGCCTGTTGCGCCGCCGCCTCTGCTGCTGCCTGCGCGGCGGACTCCGCAGCCTTGGCCACGGCGTCGGCGCTGGCTGAGGGC
>Ga0209584_10000186_pt1 | contig 17929 bp, 12 predicted proteins | sample NGEPerD_FD_184507 | JGI IMG/M metagenome (GOLD analysis project Ga0209584, IMG submission 184507) | Arctic peat soil microbial communities from the Barrow Environmental Observatory site, Barrow, Alaska, USA - NGEE PermafrostAB12-D... | ecosystem: Environmental > Terrestrial > Soil > Wetlands >...
GGAAGGAAAACGATGGCTCCTCGGGCTGGGATCGAACCAGCGACATTTCGATTAACAGTCGAACGCTCTACCGCTGAGCTACCGAGGAACAAACCGGTTTTTACGCATCGGGCCTATAACAAAGCCCTATTGCTTTGCAAAGCGCGAAGGCTGGAGGCCACGGCCGGAATCGAACCGGCGTGCACGGATTTGCAGTCCGCTGCGTAACCACTCCGCCACGTGGCCGTCCGAAGACACGCCCGGCATGTCAGCAGGCCGCGCGCTTCCCCAGAGTCCAAGCCTATATAGGAGCCGACGCCTATCGACAACGCTGCCGGCTCGCTTGCCTTTTGCCAAGGCTTGCCGCACAAAAGCCGCGCATTCTCCGGGTTTCGCCGAGGATAACGATGAGCGATTTCACAGCCGCGCGCCGCCACATGGTGGACGGCCAGGTCCGCACTACCGACGTCACCGATCTACGCGTGATTTCCGCCCTGCTGGAGGTTCCGCGCGAGCGGTTCATGCCGCCGGCGTCCGCCTCGCTCGCCTATCTCGATCTTGACGTGCCGGTGGGGGCATCCCGCCGTCTGCTCAGGCCGATGGTGCTCGCCAAACTGATCCAGACCGCCGAACTCGAGGCCACCGACCGCGTGCTCGATGTCGGTTGTGCCACCGGCTACTCCGCAGCCGTGCTCGCCCGCATCGTGGGCCAGGTGGTGGCGCTCGAACAGGACGCCGGCCTCGCCAAGGCGGCGCGTGAGGCGTTGTCGTCGCAGCTAAATGTCGACGTGGTTAACGGAGCACTCGCCGACGGCTGGCCGCCGGGCGCACCTTACGACGTAGTGGTGATCGAGGGGGCCACCGAGGCGGTGCCGCAAACGCTCTGCCAGCAGCTCAAAGACGGCGGCCGGCTGGTTTGCGTGCTGGGCTCAGGTCCCGGCTCCAAGGCCATGCTGTATCGCCGCAGCGGCGGGGAGGTGGGCGGCCGGCCGATCTTCGACGCCTCGGCGGCTCTGCTCCCGGGCTTCGCGAAAACGCCGGTTTTCGCGTTCTGAGACTGTCTTAGTTTCCAAAAGTGGCTAAAATGCCTCAGGCCGCCGCCTTTTCGGTGGGCGGCGGCCTCTAGGGGGTTTCAACCTCCCGCAGGTCCGCATATGGTTCCAAGTTAGCTTTGGGGGAGTGCGAACGGTGCGTTGCACCGGTCGTACGGGGTTGGGTTGTGAAATGTCTCCTGGTGGACGTAACAGTTGGTTGGGTGGGCTTGCGGTCGGCGTGATCGCATGCGCGGCATTGCCGCTGGCTGCACCGGCGCAGGGCGAAACGCTCGAATCCGCCCTGGTCAAGGCTTATCAGAACAACCCCACGCTCAATTCGCAGCGCGCCGCCACGCGCGCCGTAGACGAAGGCGTGCCGCAAGCGCTGTCCGGCTACCGCCCGAAAGTCACGATCATCGGGACAGGCGGCGAGCAGACGTCGTCGACAACGACAAAGACGGTGACGGGCTCCTTGGCGACTTACAACACAGTCGCCGGCTACAACGGGCCGGCTTCGATCGGCGGCACCATCACGCAGACGCTCTACAACGGCTTCCAGACCGCCAACAAAACGCGCCAAGCCGAGAGCGCGGTATTGGCTTCGCGCGCGACGCTTCGCGTCGCCGAACAGACCGTGCTGCTCAACGCCGCGACCGTCTACATGAATCTCCTGCGCGACACCGCCATTCTCGATCTGCAGCGGCGCAACGTCGAAGTGCTACAAGAGCAACTGAAGCAGACCCGCGACCGCTTCAATGTCGGCGAGGTGACGCGCACCGACGTGGCGCAGGCTGAGTCCAGCGTTGCTTCTGGCCGCTCGCAGGTGCTCCTCGCCGAAGCCAATTATACCGCCTCACGCGCGAGCTATCGGCAGGTGATCGGCAATGAACCGGGCAAGCTCACAGCGGCCACACCGGTCGATCGCTTCTCGCCCCATAACCTGCAGGGCGCGGTCGCGGTCGGCAGCGCCAACAATCCGGCGATCACCACGGCGCAATACAATGTGGACGTGGCGCTGCAGCAGGTGAAAGTGGCCGAAGGCGCGCTTTATCCGACGGTGTCTGTGCAGGGCGCTTTCACCCAGAACTACCTGAGCCCGTCTAGCCTCAGTGTCATGAACAGCTACAACGCCACGGTATTGGGCACCCTGAGCGTGCCGATCTATCAGGGCGGTGCCGAATATTCCGTGATCCGCCAGGCCAAGGAGACACTCGGGCAGAAGCGCCTCGATCTCGACACCGCACGCGACAATGTGCGCCAGACCGTGGTGCAGTCCTGGGGCCAGCTCGACGCGTCCAAAGGCAATATCGAGGCGACACGCGCACAGGTGCAAGCCGCTGAGATCGCGCTCAACGGCGTGCGCGAGGAAGCCCGCGTCGGCCAGCGCACCACTCTCGACGTACTCAATGCCCAGCAAGTCCTGGTGAATGCCCGGGTGGCGCTGGTCACCGCCCAGCACGACCGGGTGGTGGCATCCTTCACCTTGCTGTCATCGGTCGGCCGGCTGTCGCCGCAGGTGCTCGGGCTAAGTGTTCCGACCTATAGCGCCGAAGTGCACTACCAGCAGGTGCGCGATAGCTGGGCGGGCGTGCGCACGCCGGACGGGCGCTGACCCTCAATCCCTGTCGGCATCAAGCTGCCATCCCCGATCACGTCGAGGACGAGCTTTTCGGGGTCATGCGCCTGTGTCCACAGGTCATTGCACTCAGCCGGCTTTCCACCTGCCACACTTACATCCCACTGGCGTATAAAAGGGACTCAAGCGACGATTCGCTCACGCCGACGCCGGTCGGGCGTATCGAGGGGTAGGGTTGCGAAAGCTGCGGTCGGGAATACGGGAATGAGCCAAACGGCAAAGGTCCAAGAGCCCTCAATGGAGGAAATCCTGGCCTCGATCCGGCGCATTATTGCCGATGACGACGCCACCAAGGCGGCCAAGCCGCCCGATCCGGCCGCCGCGGCACCAAGCCGACCGGCACCGCCGCCGCGCGCGACCGGACTGCCGCCGGCGCCGCCACCACCGGCCGTCGCCAATAGCCAGGATGACATCGATGCCATGCTCGCCAACCTCGATCCGCCGGCCGCCGCTCCGGAATCCGACCTGCTCGATCTGACCGAGGCGATGGCTGCGCCGGCGCCCGTTGCGGACACCGGCCCGGCGGCGACCTTCCGCACCATCGACGCCGCGTCCGACGTCATATTCACCGACCGGGCGCCCGACCCGCCGCCCGAGCCGGCGGTGCGCATCATCGAGGAGCCGCGCCGGCCAGCCGCGTCAGCTGCGCCAACGACGCCAGCCGCCGCGCCAGAGCCTGCGTTCGACCGCGGGCTGATCTCGACCTCGACCATGGCGGCGGTGGACAGCGCGTTCAATTCGCTGGCGCAAACCGTGATCGGCCAGAACGCGCGCACGCTCGAGGATCTGGTGAAGGAGATGCTGCGCCCGCTGCTCAAGTCCTGGCTCGACGATAATCTTCCGGGCGTGGTCGACCGTATCGTGCGCGCGGAAATCGAGCGGGTCTCGCGCGGGCGTCCTTAGCTCTTAACGTCAATCGTCACGCCGCCGCTTAAGCTGGCTTGCGAACCACAGCGCGAGCGCCAGCAGCACGGCCGCCGCCGCCAGAAACAGTGGCACCGCGGTGAGACGGTCGAACACCACGCCGCCGGCGGCGACGCCCGCGGTCTGCCCGAGATAGAGCGCCGAGGAGAAGATCGCGACCGCGGTGCCGCGCGCTTGCGGCGTCATCTGGGTGGCGTTGGTCTGCAGCGTGTTGTGCAGCATGTAGAAGCCGAGCCCGATGGTGAGGATGGCGGCGGGCGCGATCCAGTAATGCGGCTCGAACGCCAGCGTGACATAGGCGAGCGCCAGCAGCGCGCCGCCGCCGGTGGCAAGGCCGGTCTGGCCGAAGCGGTTGACCAGCAGGCGCACCGACAGGCTGTAGATCAAGCCGCCGATCGCGAAGGCGCCGACGAACAGGCCGACCAGCGTGAAGCCGACGCCGAAGCGCAAATGCAGATCGGCGCCGACATAGGTGAAGGCGCCGAACATGGCAGCGCTTTCGACGAAGGCGATGACGATTACCGCGCGCGCCCAGGGCGAGCGCAGCACGGCGGAATAGTCGGCGATAAAGCCGCGTCCGCGATGCTGCGGCGTGGCATTCGCATGGGTGATCGGGTTGCGCCACAACTCGTAGAACAGGCCGAGCGTGGCGGCCGCGAGCACCGCGGCGAGAATGAAGAACACATTGCGCCAGCCGAAATAATCGCCGAGCACGCCGCCGGCGGCCTGGCCGAACAATTGCCCGAGGATCTGCCCGGACAGGAAGCGGCCGATCACCTGCTGGCGGCGCGCGTAGGGGATCACGTCGCCGACGAAGGCGAGCGCGAACGGAATGATCCAGCCGGTGGCCAGCCCGCAGGCGAGCCGCGCCGCCACCAGCACCGGCAGCGAGGGCGCCAGCCCGCAGGCCACCACCATCGCGGTCGATGCGGCGGCGGCGATGGAAACGCAGAGATATTTGCCGAAGCGGTCGCCGATCGGGCCGATCACCAGTTGCACCGAGCCGTGCGCCAACAGATAGGCGGTGACCACGATCGAGGTGGCGCCGACGCTGACATTGAGGTCGGCGGCGATCTGCGGCAGCAGCGAATCGGTGACCCGCACCATGGCCTGGGCGGCGAAGGAGGCGAGCGCCAGCAGCGTGATGGCGCTGGTGGCGCTGCCGCGCGGTTGGGCTTGGGATTCCGGCAAAGTTGACTCGCGGTGGTGTGGCGGGTTTTGTAGCGCGCAACGTGATCCAGACAAACGACAATGATCGATAAGACCTATCAACCCTCCGAGGTCGAGGGCCGCATTTACAAAACGTGGGAAGCGGCGGGCGCCTTTCGCGCCGGCCGGCCCGAGCGCGCGGGCGCGCCGCCGTACTCTATCGTCATTCCGCCGCCCAACGTCACCGGCTCATTGCATATGGGCCATGCGCTCAACAACACGCTGCAGGACGTGCTCTGCCGCTTCGAGCGCATGCGCGGCAAGGACGTGCTGTGGCAGCCGGGCACCGACCATGCCGGCATCGCGACACAGATGGTGGTGGAGCGGCAACTCGCGGAGCGGAAAGAGCCGGGCCGCCGCGAGATGGGGCGTGACGCGTTTTTGAAGCGCGTGTGGGAATGGAAGGCCGAGAGCGGCGGCACCATCGTCAACCAGCTCAAACGGCTGGGCGCCTCCTGCGACTGGTCGCGCGAGCGCTTCACCATGGACCCCGGCCTGTCCAAGGCGGTGATCAAAGTCTTTGTGCAGCTTTACAATGAAAAGCTGATCTACAAGGACAAACGGCTGGTCAATTGGGACCCCAAGCTGCTCACCGCGATTTCCGATCTGGAAGTGGTGCAGGTGGAGACCAAGGGGCACCTGTGGCACCTGCGCTACCCGATCGAGGGCAAGACCTTCAACGCCGAGGACCCGTCCACTTTCATCGTGGTCGCGACGACGCGGCCGGAAACCATGCTGGGCGACAGCGCGGTGGCGGTGCACCCGGAGGACGAGCGCTACAAGAAGCTGGTCGGCAAGAATGTGATTTTGCCGCTGGTGGGCCGCAAGATTCCGATCATCGCCGACGAATATTCCGATCCGGAGAAGGGCTCAGGCGCGGTGAAGATCACGCCGGCGCACGACTTCAACGACTTCGAGGTCGGCAAGCGGCATGGGCTGGCGATAATCAATATCTTCGATCGGCAAGCACATCTTCTACCGAAATTTGATGTGGCGACTGTGACCGGCCCTGACGGCGCTCAAACGCATCACCTACGGGCTATCGGAATCAACGATCCGCAAAGTGAGATTGGATACGACGATCTGCCCGAAGGGCTAGTTGGACTTGAACGTTTCGTTGCCCGCAAGCAAATCGTCGCGCGGCTGGAGGAAAAAGGCATCGTCGAGAAGATTGAGCCGCACACCAATGTCGTGCCGCACGGCGATCGGTCCAACGTGGTGATCGAGCCGTTCCTGACCGACCAGTGGTATGTCAACGCAGCGGAGTTAGCGAAACCAGCGATCGCCGCGGTGCGCGACGGCAAAACAAATTTTATCCCGAAGAACTGGGAAACGACCTACTTCAATTGGATGGAGAACATCCACCCCTGGTGCATCTCGCGGCAGCTCTGGTGGGGACACCAGATTCCGGCGTGGTATGGGCCCGTTCTGGACGAACGAAATAATCCTGTGCTTTCTGAGAACAAAATATTTGTAGCGGACTCTGAAGCGGCAGCGCTCGACGAAGTAAAAATATACTACGGTACAGATGATGTTCTTGTTGTCACGGCCCAAGAGGTCGCGCCCTTATTTGACAAGCAGCGAAATACGGGTCGACACGCAATTTTTATTTATCGCGACGAGGACGTCCTCGACACCTGGTTTTCCTCGGCGCTGTGGCCGTTCTCCACGCTGGGCTGGCCGGACGAGACGCCCGAGATCAAGCGCTTCTATCCGACCAGCGCCCTGGTCACCGGCTTCGACATCATCTTTTTCTGGGTCGCGCGCATGATGATGATGGGGCTGCACTTCCAGAAAGAAGTGCCATTTTGCGATGTCTATATCCATCGCCTGGTGCGCGACGCAACCGGCGCCAAAATGTCGAAGTCGAAAGGCAATGTCGTCGACCCGCTCGGAGTCATCGACGAGTTCGGCGCCGATGCGTTGCGTTTCACGTTGATGCGAGCCGTGGCGCCAGGTCACGACATCAGGCTCGGGCAAAAGGATGTTGAGACCAACCGCAATTTCGCGACCAAGCTGTGGAACGCGGCGCGCTTTGCCGAAATGAATGACTGCGCCACGGTTGCAAACTTCGATCCAAAATCGGTGAAGGTTTTAGTCAATCAATGGATTATTACCCAGCTCGCGGATTCGATAGGTGGCGTCGAAATGGCGTTAGCTGACTACCGATTTAACGATGCGGCCAATGGAGTCTATCAATTCGTTTGGAATTCTTATTGCGATTGGTACTTAGAGCTTGCAAAGCCAATTCTTCTCGGTTTCGACGCCGAGGCAAAGAGTGAAACGCAGGCAACGGTCGCGTACGTTCGGGACGAGATCTTACGGCTGCTACATCCCTTCATGCCGTTTATCACGGAAGAGTTATGGTGTGTCACGGCAAACAATCGTAGCGAGCCGATGCTGGCTCTCGCGGCGTGGCCGAGCGAGCAGCCTTATTTTACGGTCGCCAAGGAAGAGGTCGGTTGGCTGATCGATCTTGTAAGCGCCATTCGTTCGGTGCGCACCGAAATGAATGTGCCAGCCAGCTCGCTGGTTCAGCTCGCGATGATAAATCCTTCAAAACTGACATTTGAAAGAGCGAGGATTTGGGATGATGCGTTGAATCGGCTTGCGAGGATTTCAGGAACCGTAAATGCTGAGAAAGCACCAAAAGGTGCAATTCAAATTATTGTTGGCTCCGACACCTTTGCACTGGAGCTTCAGGGCATAATTGACGTTGCAGCCGAGCGCGCGCGGCTGGCCAAGGAAATGGCCAAGGCCGACGCCGACATCGCCCGCGTCGATGCCAAGCTCGGCAACGCCAATTTCATCGCGCGCGCGCCGGAAGAGGTGGTCGGGGAAGAAAAAGAGAAGCGCGAAGAGGCGCTCGGGCGCAAGGAAAAGATCGCGGAGGCGCTGGAGCGGCTCAAAGGCGCGACATGATCGACCCCAACAATCGCCCGGGCGGGCCGATTTTGATTCTGACCGCCAAGAGCGCCAACAAAATTCAGTTCTTCGACGCCATGACGCTGGCGAAGACCGGCGAGATCGACATGCCGGCGTCCACCCATGAGATGATCCGCTCGCCCGACGGCGGCAAGATTTACGCCTCGGTTTATGGCGGCGGCATTTTCGGCAAGAACAAAGACCCCGACCGCCGCATCGCGGTGATCGATCTCGCGTCGAAAAAGCTCGAACGCACCATCGATGTGGGCGACAATTATGCCCCGCATTCGGTGATGATGGACGCGCGCGGCACGCTGTGGTCGACCGCCGAGCTCGGCAACGCGGTGCTGGCGATCGATCCGGCAACGGACAAAGTCGAGCGCATCGATGTCGGCGGCTCGCCGCACTGGATCGCGTTCAGCCACCCGTTTTTCAAATTGTTCGCTTCCTTCAAGACCAAGGACGCGGTCGCGGTCGTCGACACACGGTCTCGCCATCTCATCGGCACGATCCAGATTTTGCATGGCGCCGAAGGCATCGCGGTCTCGCCCGACGGCGCCACGCTGTTCGTCTGCGCGCACCGCAAGGGCCTGCTGCATGTCATCGACGCGCACAGCCATGAGCTTCGCCGCACGCTTCCCATCGAAGGCGCGCCGGGCGAGGCCAACCAGCTCCGCCGCGTGCGGGTGTCGCCGGACGGCCGCTATGTGTGCGCGTCGTCGCATGTCGATAATTTCGCCGCGGTCTACGAAGCCGACACGCTCAAACAGGTCGGCGGCTTTAACACGCCAAAGGCGCCCATGGGCTTCGGCTTCGCCGCCGACGGCATGCATGCCTATCTTTGCTGCCATGATGCGGCGATCACCATGGAGTTCGAGTTGCGAAACGGCCGCGTCACGCGGCAATTCCCGACCGCGGCGGGGTGCGAGTTCATCATCGCTTATTGAGTGTTGCATTGATGAAAATATTTCTCGCGGGAGCGGGGGGCGTGATCGGACGGCGGCTAGTGCCGCTCCTGATTGCCGACGGCCATGAAGTCGTGGGTACCACGCGCTCAACCGAGAAGGTTGCCGCGTTGCGTGCGCTTGGGGCCGCGCCGGTGGTGGTCGATGTGTTCGATGCGGTGGCGCTGATGCGCGCCGTGCAGGTCGCAGCACCTCAGGTCGTCATCCATCAGCTCACCGATTTGCCGAGTGCGCCGGGTACGCCCGGTTTCGACGCCGGGCTCGAACGAAATGCGAAGCTGCGCATCGCGGGCACGCGCAATCTGGTCGCCGCAGCGAAGGCCGCCGGCGTGCAGCGGCTGATCGCGCAGAGCATCGCCTTCGTCTATGCGCCGGGTGACGGCGCGCGCGTCGAAAGCGATCCGCTTGATCGTGGCGCGACCGGCGCTCGCAAGAGCATGGTGGACGGCGTGGTCGCGCTGGAAGACGCAACGCTGGAAATGCCGGAAGGCATCGTGCTGCGCTACGGCTTACTCTATGGCCCGGGCACCTGGTTCGAGCGGGAAAAGCGCGGAAAACCGGCCTTGCATGTCGATGCCGCGGCTCATGTAGCGCTACTCGCCGTTAGCAAAGGCAAGCCCGGCATCTACAATATCGCCGAAGATGACGGCGCGATTTCGAGCGAGAAGGCCAAGCGCGAATTCGGCTTCGATGCGGCATTCCGCATCACGTCTTGAACGGCTTGCTGAGAAACTTCGACTCCTTCAGCCCGTAGCGCCAGGGATGTTCGATCGCCTTGGTAATGCCGATGCGCGGTCCGACCGCGATTTCAGGCGTGGCCTCGCGCTCACGCAACTCGAACGGCGCCCGATCGAGCGGCAGGCCGTTGTGGCGGCTGGTGACGCCGAGCGCTTCGCATAATTTACCGGGCCCCGAGCACAGCGCCCGCTCATCGGCGACCCCGCGCCGTCGCCGCATTGCAGCAATTCCCGCCACCGGCTCCAGCGCCCGGATCAGCACGGCGCTGGCGCTGCCTTCCTCCTCGCACACGAAATTCAGGCACCAGTGGATGCCGTAGGAGCGGTAGACGTAAGCCACCCCAGGCGGACCAAACATGACGGCGTTACGGGGCGTCGGCCCCCGGTAGCTGTGCGCGGCCGGGTCGGTGTGATGATAGGCCTCGACCTCGACGATCCGCCCGCCGACCCCGTTAACCAGCAGGGTGGCCCCGATCAGCTCGGGCGCGACCTTGAGCACCGGCCGGTCGAAAAAGCTTTGCCGCGGCTTGGGGGGCAGGGGCATTTTGGAGGGTGCCGGGCTGTGGCTAAGCTGCAACACGTTTAGAACATTTAAGCCATCGGCACCTATCATCCCCGCGGCGCCGCGATTTGGCCATACCCTTCTCCGACATCGAAGGACGCCGGGCAGCGGCACAAACCGTTGCAGGGCTTTAAGGTTTTAGCGACGGGCCGGGGGCCTCGGAACAAGCCGGACTAATCCGGCAGCGATAATTGGGGCTGGGGGCACGGCAAGGTCATGGACGCCAAAGTCGACAAAAAGAGCAATCTGAAAGCCAAGCTGCCGAGCCGGCACGCCACAGAAGGGCCAGATCGCGCCCCGCATCGCGCCTTCTATTACGCGATGGGACTTTCCGCCGAGCAGATTCACCAGCCCTTCGTCGGCGTGGCCACCTGCTGGAACGAAGCGGCGCCCTGCAACATCTCGCTGATGCGCCAGGCGCAGGCCGTGAAGCGGGGCGTTGCCGCGGTCGGCGGGACCCCGCGCGAATTCTGCACCATCACCGTCACCGACGGCATCGCCATGGGCCATTCCGGCATGAAGTCCTCGCTGCCCTCGCGCGAGGTGATCGCGGATTCGGTCGAGCTCACCATGCGCGGCCACGCCTACGACGCGCTGATCGGCGTCGCCGGCTGCGACAAGTCGCAGCCCGGCATGATGATGGCGATGTGCCGCCTCAACGTGCCCTCGATCTACATCTATGGCGGCTCGATCCTGCCCGGAAAGTTCAAAGGCAAAGACGTCACCGTGCAGGACGTCTACGAGGCGGTCGGCAAGCATTCGGTCGGGCAGATGTCGGATGAGGATCTCCAGACCCTCGAAGAAAATGCCTGTCCGTCGGCCGGCGCCTGCGGCGCGCAGTTCACCGCCAACACCATGGCGACGGTCTCCGAGGCGATCGGCCTGGCGCTGCCCTATTCGGCCGGCGCGCCGGCGCCCTACGAAATCCGCGACAAGCTCTGCATGCTGGCGGGCGAGATGATCATGGACCTGATCGTCAAGAACATCCGCCCGCGCGACATCGTCACCCGCAAGGCGCTGGAGAATGCCGCCGCCGTGGTCGCCGCCACTGGTGGCTCGACCAATGCCGCGCTGCATCTGCCGGCGATAGCGCATGAATGCGGCATCGAGTTCGATCTGTTTGACGTCGCCGAAATCTTCAAAAAGACACCGTATATCGCGGATTTGAAACCGGGCGGCCGTTATGTCGCCAAGGATATGTTCGAGGCTGGCGGCGTGCCGAATTTGATGAAGACATTGCTCGACCACGGCTATCTGCACGGCGATTGCCTGACCGTTACCGGCCGCACCATCGCCGAGAACATGAAGAGCGTGAAATGGAACCCGGACCAGGACGTGGTGCGCCCGGCCGATAAGCCGTTGCTGGCGACCGGCGGCGTGGTCGGCATGAAAGGCAATCTTGCCCCCGAAGGCGCGATCGTGAAGGTCGCCGGCATGTCGTCGGCGCTCCAGTTCAGCGGACCGGCGCGCTGCTTCGACAGCGAGGAAGCCTGCTTCGATGCGGTCAAGCACAAGAAATACCAGCACGGCGACGTTCTGGTGATCCGTTACGAAGGGCCGAAGGGCGGCCCCGGCATGCGCGAAATGCTTTCCACCACGGCCGCACTCTATGGCCAGGGCCAGGGCGACAAGGTCGCGCTCATCACCGACGGGCGCTTTTCGGGCGCCACCCGCGGCTTTTGCGTCGGCCATGTTGGGCCGGAGGCGGCGGTCGGCGGGCCGATCGCGCTTATCCGCGACGGCGACATCATCGAGCTCGATGCCGAGAAGGGCACCATCAACGTCAAGCTTTCGGCCGACGAATTGGCCAAGCGCAAGAGCCAATGGAAGGCGCGTGAGGCCGAATTCGGCTCCGGTTATTTGTGGAAATACGCCCAGCAGGTCGGGCCGGCCGTCAAAGGCGCGGTCACCCATCCGGGCGGGGCGGGCGAGAAGGCGTGCTATGCGGATATCTGAGTTCCTGTTGCGCGCAGTGGTGATCGGCGCAAGCCTTCTAAGCGCTTGCCTGCTGGCGGTGCCGGCTATGGCGTTCGACGGCAGCAAATCCACCGACGCGATGGCGGCCGCGCCGCCGTTGTCGGCGATGGAGGCCTTCAAATCCGGCGCGCATTTGCTGAAAGCGGGCGAGAAGGCCAAGGCCGTCCACTCGCTCGAATACGCCGCCGAAAAGGGCCATGCGCTGGCGCAGTGGAAGCTCGGCCGCATGTACGCCGAAGGCGACGGCGTGACGCAGGACGACCTCAAGGCGTTCCAATATTTTCGCGGCATCGCCGACAGCCATGCCGAGGACAACCCGGACACGCCGCAGTCGCGCTTCGTTGCCAACGCGTTCGTGGCGCTCGGCCACTACTATCTCGACGGCATTCCGAAGACGGCGATCAAACGCGATCCCGACCGCGCGCGCGAAATGTTCGCCTATGCCGCCTCGTATTTCCGCGATTCCGAAGCGCAGTATTATCTGGCGCGGCTTTATCTCGATGGCGTCGGCGCGCCGCACGACCCGCGCCAGGCGGCGCGCTGGTTCGGCCTCTCAGCGCAGAAGGGCCAGTGCCAGTCGCAGGCCATGCTGGGCGCCATGCTGTTTGCCGGCGACCACGTGCCGCGCCAGGCGGCGCGCGGACTGATGTGGCTCACCCTCGCCAAGGACAACGCCAAGGACGGCGCCGCCACCGATCAGGCCTGGATCAACCGGCTCTATGACAGCGCCTTCCAGCAGGCGACCGAAGACGAGCGCGCGCTGGCGCTGGTCTATCTCAAGCGCTGGATGGAAACCCGGCGCGAGTAGACGGCGGCTAACGCCCCTCGATATCCAGATCCACATAGACCGGCACGTGATCGGACGGCTTGTCCCATGAGCGCACGTGGCGGTCGATGCCGGCATCGACCAGCCGGTCGGCGGTCTGCGGCGACAGCAGCAGGTGGTCGATGCGGATGCCGTCATCCTTGGCCCAGGCGCCGGCCTGGTAGTCCCAGAAGGTGTAGAGGTCGCGGGCGTCGCTGCTGGCGCGAATGGCGTCGGTAAGCCCCAGATTGATCAGCGCGCGGAACTTCTCCCGGGTCTGCGGCAGGAACAACGCGTCTTTGGTCCAGGCGGCCGGATTGCGGGCGTCGACCGCGGTCGGGATGACGTTGTAGTCGCCCGCCAGGACGAACGGCTCTTCCATCTTCAGCCGTTCAAGTGAAAAAGCAATAAGTCTGTCCATCCATCTGAGTTTATAGGTATATTTGTCCGTATCTGGCGGGTTGCCATTGGGCAGATAGAGGCTCACCACACGCAGCACCCCGGTCCGGGTCGAGACCAGCGCTTCCAGGAAGCGGGCCTGCACGTCGCCATCGTCGCCGATCAGGCCGGGTGCGACCTCGTCGAACGGCAGCTTGGAGAGCAAAGCCACGCCGTTGAAGGCTTTCTGGCCATGCACGGCGACGTTGTAGCCAAGGCCCTCGAACGCCTCGCGCGGGAAGGCCTCGTCCACGCACTTGATTTCCTGCAGGCAGACGATGTCGGGGGTGCGCTCGGCCAGCCAGGCCAGCATGTTGTCCAGCCGCTGGCGGATCGAATTGACGTTCCAGGTGGCGATGCGCATGCACGGCTCCGGCGGGCAGACCTGAATAAAACCAGTGTTTTACGTGTTTACCAGTGAGCGCAGGGATATGCACCCGGCGGCGTTTATATGTTAGAAGGCGGCCAACGCGGCCCCTTGGATATGCTGGAAATAAAAGTAGTTCCGCGGAATTAGGGAGCGCCTGGGCAGGGCCCTCAAAGAGCTCAGGCCGACAATCGCAGATGACGAAGCGAAAGTGGCTATTTGGGGTGGCGGCGCTCGCCCTGATTGGCATTGTCTTGCTTATCCGCGGCCTGTGGACCAGCGATGGCGCCGCGCGCTCGCAAGCGGCGGCCATGGTGCCGGTCGAAGTCGCCACCGCCGAACGCAAGGCGGTGCCGGTGCGCATCGAATCGCTGGGCAGCGTCACTCCGATCGCCAGCGTCGCCATCAAGGCACGAGTCGATACCGCGATCATGGCGGTCCATTTCCGCGATGGCGCCGAAGTGAAGACGGGCGATTTGCTGTTCACGCTCGATGGCCGTGCCATCGAAGCGCAGATCGCGCAGACCGAAGGCATGGTCGCCCGCGACAGGGCGCAACTGGCCGGCGCCGAGCGCGACGTGGCGCGCTACACCGACCTGGTCGCCAAGAGCGCCACGCCGGTGATCAATCTCGACAACGCCAAGACCCAAGCCGACGTCTACCGCGCGGCCATCAAATCCGACCAGGGCTTGCTGGATAATCTCAAAGTCCAGCTCAGTTATTGCACCATCGCCGCGCCGATTGACGGCCGCATCAGCGCGGCGGCGGTGAAGGTCGGCAATTTCGTGCGGCAGGCCGATACGGCGGCGATGGCGACGATCAACCAGATGGCCCCGGTCTATGTCAGCTTCACGGTGCCGCAGAAGGTTCTGCCGGAAATCCGCCAGGCGCTGGCGGCGGAAACCGCCACGATCGAGGCGGTCGTCCCCGGCGAGCAGAAGCGCGCCAACGGCCAGGTGACGATGATCGAGAATACCATCGATCCGACCACCGGCATGGCGACGATCCGCGCCACCATGCCGAACGAGCATGAAGTGCTCTGGCCCGGAACCCTGGTCACCGCCGAATTGACCTTGCGGATCGAGCAAGCGGTGGTGGTGCCGTCGAATGCCGTTCAGGTCAGCCAGACCGGAAACTTCGTGTTCGTGATCAACGACGCCGTGGCCAAGGTGCAACCGGTGACGGTCGAGCGCACGGTCGGCGAGCTATCGGTGATCGGCAGCGGGCTTAAGGGCGGCGAGACCGTCGTCACCGACGGTCAATTGCTGCTGTCGAACGGCACGCGCGTCAATCCGCGCAACGTAAAAGCCGCCGGCAGCTGATCCATGAACCTCTCGGAAACCTGCATTCGCCGACCGGTGCTGACGACGCTGATGACGGCGTCGCTGATCGTGTTCGGCGCTTTCGCCTACCGGCTGCTGCCGGTGGCGGCGCTGCCGGCGGTGGATTTCCCGACCATCCAGATCACGGCGACCTTGCCGGGCGCCAGTCCGGAGACCATGGCGGCCTCGGTGGCCTCGCCGATCGAGCGGCAGCTCTCGACGATCGCCGGCATCTCGTCGATGAGTTCGTCGTCCTCGCTCGGCATCTCGCAGATCACCATCCAGTTCGACCTCGGCCGCAACATCGACGGCGCTTCGCTCGACGTGCAGACCGCGCTGGCGGTGGCGCAGCGCCGGCTGCCGGTGGAAATGACCACGCCGCCGTTTTTCCGCAAGGTCAATCCGGGCGACTTCCCGGTGCTCTACGTCAGCATGCGCTCCGACACCATGCCGCTTTCGGCGGTGGACGATTATGCCGAGACCGTGCTGGCGCCGCAGATTTCGCAATTGCCCGGCATCGCCCAGGTGCTGGTCTTCGGCGCGCAGAAATTCGCGGTGCGCGTCCAGGTCGACCCGGTGGCGGCGGCCGCACGCAACATATCGCTGGACGATATCCGCAATGTGGTTGCCAAGGCCAACTCCAGTGCTCCTGTCGGCACCTTGCAGGGTGAGCAGCAGACGGTGACGCTGCTCGCCACCGGCGCCATGAACCACGCCGCCGACTACCGCGACGTCGTGGTCGCCTACCGCAACGGCGCGCCGGTCAAGCTCAACGAGGTGGCGCGCGTCATCGACAGCGTCGAGAGCGACAAGATCGCCACATGGTTCAACGATGCGCGCGCCATCGTGCTGGCGATCCAGCGTCAACCCGACGCCAACACCGTCGAAGTGGTGGACTTGGTCCGCAACAAGCTGCCGGCCATGCGCGCGCAAATCCCGCCCGCCATCAATATGGCGCCGTTGTTCGACCGTTCGATCTCGATCCGCGCTGCTGTCAGCGACGTACAGGAGACGCTGGCGATCGCGATCACGCTGGTGATCATGGTCATCTTCCTATTCTTGCGCAAAGTGTCGGCGACCATCATTCCGGCGCTGGCGGTGCCGGTGTCGCTGATCGGCACCTGCGCGGCGATGTATGCCTTCGGCTTCTCCATCAACAACATGACGCTGCTGGCCCTTACGCTGTCGGTCGGATTCGTGGTCGACGACGCCATCGTCATGCTGGAAAACATCGTGCGCCATATCGAGGGTGGTATGCGCCCGTTCGAGGCGGCGCTGAAAGGCTCGCGCGAGATCGGCTTCACCATCGTATCGATCACCTTCTCGCTGATCGCGGTCTTCATCCCGGTGCTGCTGATGGGCGGCATGGTCGGCCGCGTGTTTCGCGAATTCGCGGTGTCGATCTCGGTGGCGATCATCGTCTCCGGCTTCGTGTCGCTGACGCTGACGCCGATGCTGTGCGCGCGCGTGCTCAACAGCCATCACGCCGGCGAAAAGCAGAACTTCGTTCTAGGCGCATTCGAGCGCTTGTTCGTGCTGATGCTGCGGACCTACGAATTGACGCTCGATCGGGTGCTCAAGGCCAAGTCGATCATGCTAATGGTGACGCTGGCGACCATCGTCGGCACCATCTGGCTCTACATCGTGGTGCCGAAGGGCTTCTTCCCGCAGGAAGACACCGGCTACGTGATCGGCATCACCGAGGGCAATACCGACATCGCCTTCCCGGCCATGGCCGACCACCAGCGCAAAGTCGCCGACATCGTGCGCACCGATCCGGCCGTGGCTTACGTCAATTCCACCGTCGGCGCCGGCGGCCCTAACACCGTCGGCAATAGCGGCCGCATGCTGGTGGCGCTCAAGCCGCGCAAAGAGCGCGACGCGCTGGGGGTGATCCTCGCGCGTCTGCGGACCAAGGCGAACGTCGTTGCCGGCATGCAGATCTTTTTCCAGCCGATCCAGAACATCAATCTCGGTGGCAAGCTGGCCAAGAGCCAGTACCAGTACACGCTACAGTCCAATGACACCGACGCGCTCTATCGCATCGCGCCCGAATTGCGCGACAAGATCGCCAAGCTGCCACAGCTGCTCGACGTCACCACCGATCTCTACATCAAGAACCCGCAGGTCACCGTCGAGGTCGACCGCGAGAAATCCGCGGTCTATGGCGTGAGCATCGATCAGGTGCGCCAGGAACTCTACAACGCCTTCGGTTCGCGCCAGGTCGCCACTATCTACACGCCGGCGAACGACTACCAGGTTATTCTGGAGACCAAGCCGGAGTTCCAGCAGAGCCCGAACGACCTCAACCGCATCTATATCAAGACCACCAACGGCACCACAGTGCCGCTGTCGGCGGTCACCCATTTCGTGCCCACGGTCGGACCCTTGCTGGTCAACCACCAGGGTCAGCAGCCGGCGGTGACCATCTCGTTCAATCTCACGCCCGGCACGTCGCTCGGCCAGGCGGTGGACGCCATTACCAATCTGGAGCGCGACGAGCGGCTGCCGGCCACCATCACCACCGGCTTCCAGGGCACCGCCCAGGTGTTCCAGGATTCCCTGCGCGGGCAGGGCATTCTGATCCTGGCGGCGATTTTTGCCGCCTATGTGGTGCTCGGCATATTGTATGAGAGCTTCATCCATCCGATCACCATCATCTCCGGTCTGCCGTCGGCCGGTATCGGCGCGATTCTGACGCTGATGCTGTTCAAGATGGATTTGTCGGTGATCGCCATGATCGGCATCGTCATGCTGGTCGGCATCGTGAAGAAGAACGCGATCATGATGATCGACTTCGCGATCGAGCGCCGCCGCGTCGGCCTTTCCGCGGAAGCCGCGATCCGCGAGGCCGCGACCTTGCGCTTCCGCCCGATCATGATGACGACCTTCGCCGCCATCTTCGGCACGCTGCCGATCGCGCTCGGCACCGGCGCCGGCGCCGAATTGCGTCAGCCGCTCGGCGTGGCGGTGGTCGGCGGTCTCTGCCTGTCGCAGTTGCTCACGCTCTACATCACGCCGGTGATCTATCTCTACCTCGACCGCGTCG
>Ga0209584_10000187_pt1 | contig 17919 bp, 13 predicted proteins | sample NGEPerD_FD_184507 | JGI IMG/M metagenome (GOLD analysis project Ga0209584, IMG submission 184507) | Arctic peat soil microbial communities from the Barrow Environmental Observatory site, Barrow, Alaska, USA - NGEE PermafrostAB12-D... | ecosystem: Environmental > Terrestrial > Soil > Wetlands >...
GATCCACGGGTCGATTCCGCATGCCACCTCACCATTTAGTTTCGTCTCAGGACTGGGCAGCCAAACTCCCCGACCACCTGACCGAGATCGCCGAGCTGCTCATCCCCGACCGCACCGAACGCACCTGCCCGCGAGCAGTGAAACGCGCCCGCCACAACAACTACCGCGTCAAGAAACCCGGCGAACCCGCCAGCATCCGCCACACCCGGGCGGCCACCATCATGCTGCACAGCCTCAACCCCCGCGCAGCATGATCAACTTTAGCTACGTGGCATTGGGCATTGACCGGTCCGCAGTGGCTTCCATCTGCATGACCGCCAGAGAGGGCGCGTTGGATGCGTTAGCCGGCACGCCGGTGGCCGGTTTTCCCTCTCGCTTGCGGGCGGCGGCGGAATTGGCCGCGGCACGAGCGGAAATCGAACATCTGCGGGTGGTGGTCAACGAGCACGCGGTGGCTCTTGGATCACTCAATTCACAACTCGGCGCTCGGCGCCCGACCGCCGCCCTCGCGGTCCCGCTGGGGCTGACCCGCTTTCGCTGACATTCGACCGCGCCGGAGCGGCGGCCGACGCTACCCACCGGCCACCAGGACGAGGACGCTCCTGGGCCGTCAACCGCAGGTTCAGGTCGGCCGGGCCGGGAGATCCGGGGCCAGCAGGCCCACCGTCTGCCTGCGGTCGCCGGTCGCCGGACGACCCAAGGACGGAAATGCCAAGTCAGCACGGCACACTCCGTTCGACGAGGAAATCGTGAGAGTGATTCAACGTTCGGCGAGCGAAGCTGTGGGAGCGGTGCCACACTCAGTGGAGCACTACTGTGGGAGCGCTGCCACACTTCGTCTGCCGTCGGCCTGTGCTTTCACGACCACCGTTGATCGCGCTTCAGGACGGACGGCGCCTATGCGACGAAGCTGACGCAGGGCTACCTGCATCAGGATTCCACCGTGCACCCTGCCCGACCGTCACACGAAGACGCGAGCAAACAATTCGGCGGGTATCCGGTTTTTCGCGCCATGACATGACTGCCCGGACCGATCGCCCATCGCTGGCAAGTGTGATCAATGGTGGAGAAGGCTTTCGGGCCTCCTGTTGGGCGCGGGCGGCAAATTGTTCTTGTCGCGCTCGCGGAGCGTGATTTGTTGTGCTGTGCATTCCGAGGTGCCTTGACGACCGAACCGGTGGGCACGGGTGTAAAGGGCACAGCACCTTCGCACACGGCCACCGGTTGATGGTCGCACGCACGCGTGCCGATGAAAATTCCGATTCGGCGCCGACTCAATTGGGACTCAGTTCCCGAATCAGTTCCCAGGAAATTCCGAAATCACCGCTTCCGAAATATCACACGATCACCGCGTATTCCCGGAAGGATAATGATGTCCGCGCGTTCCACATTGCTCGCCGTGACCCTCGCAGTCAGCGTCACCGCAGGGGCATTCATCGTCACATCCGTACCCACCGTCGCCGCGGCCGCTCCCACCTGGACCGCGGCTTTCCGGGACGACTTCAGCGGTTCCGGACTTCCCAACCCGGCAGATTGGCAGCTCACGCTCGGAACGTCGTATCCCGGTGGTCCGGCGTCCTTCGGCACCGGAGAGATCGAGACGCTGACCAACAACCCCGCCAACGTGAACGTCCGGAACGGGCGCCTTGTCATCACGCCGCAGCGTGACAGCGCCGGTGCCTGGACCTCCGCGCGGGTGGAAACCAGGCGCGCCAACTTCAAGCCCCCCGCGGGCGGCGTCATGCATGTTGAAAGTCGCGTGCAGATGCCGAATGTCACCGGGGCACAGGCAATGGGCTACTGGCCGGCTTTCTGGATGCTCGGCAGCCCCTATCGCGCCGACCGGTGGTCCTGGCCGGGGATCGGCGAGTTCGACATCATGGAGAACGTCCAGGGGCTGAACTGGTCCTACAACGTCCTGCACTGCGGCATCGCCGGCACCTGGGGCGGCCCCTGCAACGAACCAGAGGGCATCAACAACGGCGGCGCGGCCTGTCACCTGACCACGTGCCAGGCGGCGTTCCACACCTATGCCATCGAATGGGACCGCACCGGAGCGGCGGACCAACTGCGCTGGTACATCGACGGCGCACTGACCTTCACGGTCAACCAGAATCAGGTTCCCGCGCAGATTTGGAGCAGCCTGTCCGATCACGCCGGGTACTTCATCATCCTGAACGTGGCGATCGGCGGAGCCTTCCCCAACAAGCTCGGCGGCGGACCAACGGCTGCCACCAAACCGGGCGTGCCGATGCTGGTGGACTACGTCGAGGTCAAGTACGCAGGCGGTCAGGTCACCCCGCCACCCACTCCGACGTCCACCAAGCCCACCAGCCGTACCACCACCAGCACGACCAGCACGACCAGCTCCACGACCAGCTCCACGACCACCACCGTTCCATCCACCGGTGTGCCGTCCAACCTGCGGGTCGCGGCAACCGCCGACAGCACCATCACCCTGGGCTGGAATGGCACCGCCGGCGCAACCTATGACGTGCTGCGCTCTGGGGTCCGGATCGCTACGGTCACCGGTACCACGTTCACCGACCAGGGTCTGTTCGAGAACACGCCCTACGTCTATTCGATTCGCGGCGGTGGGGTCACCACGCCGGAATTGACCGCGACCATCGGAAGCACGCCCACCACCACCAACACCGCCACGACCGCGCCCTCGCCGGGCACTCCCAGCAACCTGCGGGTCACCGCGACCACGTCCAGCACCATCACCCTCGGCTGGGACGGGCCGGCCAATGCCAGCTATCAGGTGCTGCGTTCCGGTATCCAGATCGCCACCGTCACCGGCCGAGCATTCACCGACCAGGGACTGTTCAAGAACACCCCCTACATTTACTCAATCCGTGGGAATGGAGTCACGACACCGCAAATCACGGCGACCATCAGCTGACCGGGCCGGTATCCGGAAACCCTGCCGAGTAACGGCTCTGGAACGTCGTGCCTCATTCCGCGGTGATGGGTTCTCGGGGGGCGGGCTGCCGGGAATCCAGCCACCCAGCGCTCCCACTCTCGTGGTGTTCGGCACCCCCGCTCAACTGTCCTCGTCGATCCGGTCATCGATCCGGTCGTCGGTCAGTACGGCGGCCAGACCGTCGGCATCATCCGCGGCGTCCTCCAGGATCGACGCCAACGTCTTCGCCTGCCCGGCCGCCTGGGTCAGCAGGGCGGCGAGTTGATCGGCCCGATCATCGGTCAGCAAGGCGGCCGGGTCGGCTTCGTCGATCAACAGGGCCGCGGTGTCGGCGTTGTCGGTCAGGGTGATCAGCACCTCGGCGATGGAATCGGTGGTGGCACGCAGTTCCGGCGTCGCCGCCTCGAGTTCGTCGGTGGCGGCGTACAGGGTCTCCGCAATCGGCGGCGCACCGCTGTCGCCCGGCGCGTAGCGGGCAATTCCGTCATCGAATTCGGCCGGGCCCGTGCGGGACGATTCGGGGTCCGAGGCGACTGACGGTGCCGCCCCCTCGTCGGGATCCGACCGGTGATCGGGCTGGGTCATGGTGTCAGTGTCGTCCTGCGCGGAGGCGCATCGCCAGCGGCCCGGGCGGTGTGTCAGTGCTTTCGGGCGCGGACGAGTACGTCCAGCGCGGGACGCTCGCTGCCGGCGACAGGCCGGGTGACCCTCTCCGCGAGTTCCACTGTTGCCGAGCCATCGATCGCGCGCAGGTCGGCCACGACATCGGTCTCGCTGAAGAGCACCGTGGGGTCCTGCGGGCCGCCGACGCCGAGGGTCAGGTTGTCGCTGTGGTGCGCGATCACCAGCAGGATCCCCTTCGGCGCCAGCGCATCCCACGCCGAACGGAGTGCGGCCCGGCGCGGTTCCGCCGGAAGCTGGGCATACACCAGCATGGCCACGTCGAAGGCGCCGGCCGCCCGGTAGGTGGTGACGTCGGCGCACTGCCAGTCGATCACCACGGGCGGGAGTTGGCCGGCGGCCAACGTCCGGGCCTTGTCCAATGCGGAGGCAGCGAAGTCGACACCTGTCACCTGCCAGCCGCGCGCGGCCAACCAGACACTGTTCCGGCCCTCCCCGCAGGCCAGGTCGACGGCCCGGGCCGGGCTGAGCGGTGCCATCTCCCGCTCCACCCAGACGTTGGGCCCTGCGCCCCAGACCAACTCGGACCCGCGGTACCGCGAGTCCCAGTCGGCAGCAGACATGGATGCCATGGTTGTCCGCCCCATCGTTGACTGCCGGCGACTGTAGTCCGTCGGGGTCGGCTCGTCGGCCGTCGCCGGTTCCTTCCAGCCCGGAACCACTCTGAGGAAGGGTGACCACACCACCTCCGCGGGCAGCCGTGGAAACCCCGGCTCCTCCGCCGGATCCGCGAATCCGTCATCGGCGTTCTCGGTATCCGCGTCCCGGCCGCGCATTCCAGGGCCCCCTTTGGTCCCTGGGGTAGTTGCGTCGGGCAACCCGCTCGTTCCCCGCCCGGCAACCAGGGTGGCCACCGCCGTCGGGGTGTGCTCCCACGCTGCGGCAGGGATGGCAGCTCGTCCGGCCGGCCCGTTCCGACCTGCCTGGAGCTCGAGGCGCCTGCAACCCCCGCAGGTCGTACCAGCTATCGACCGTGACCCGGCGAAGTTCCCGCCAGCGCAACGAGTTCCGGGACGATCTCCGCGGGCATCGGCAGCGCGTCAATCTCGTCACGGAGCCGGGTCGCGACCTGACGCTCGGACGAGCCCGCAAGCATTTCGGACACGGCCTGAGCGATGGTGCCGGGCAGCTGCTCGTCGTTGAGCAGAGCTCGACCGGCGCCGATGTCGGCCAGTCTGCGAGCGTTGTGGAACTGGTCTGCGCCCTGCGGCAGGATCAGTTGGGGTAGCCCGGCGCCGAATGTGCCCAACACGGTCCCGGTTCCGCCGTGGTGGACGACGATGTCGACGAGCGGAAGCACGTCGGCCTGCGCGACGAACCGCTCGACGTGCACGTTGCCGGGAACCGCACCGAGGGCGGCGGGATCGCCCTCTGGACCGACCGCGACCAGCAGATCGACGTCCAGGGGTGCGATCTCGGCGACCGCCCGGCTGAGCACCTCGACCGCCCCGAAGGCCACTGTGCCGAGGGTCAAGTAAACCCGGGGTCGGGTGCGTGGCGCGGTCAGCCAGCCGGGCACCTGAGCGGTCGACTCGCTGAAGGCCACCGGACGGATCGGCACCGTGGGCACTGTGGTGGCGCCGCCGTACCGGCCCATCGACGGGGGCACCGGATCGAGCAGCGCCGCGGCCAGCAACGGTGCATCGGAGGGGGCGTGACGGTCGTGGTCGGCCCAGCGATCGGCGTGGTAGCCGACCGCCGCAGTGTGGATCATGCCGATTGCGAAGGTGGCCATTCCGATCGCATAGGCCGCGGCGGGGATACCCAATGCACCGGCAGCCACTCCGGCGCCGGCGTTCATCGCCTCGTAGACGACCAGGTCCGGCCGCATCTCCTGGAACGTCGGAATCAGGGTCGCGCTGATCAGGTCGGCGGTGGTGTCGCCGAACATCGCCACGCTCAGTTCGTACCCTTCGACGTCCGGGTGGCGACGCTTCGTCTCCCCTACCACCCAATCCAGGTCCATTCCGCCGGGAACGCCGCGCACCGTGCGAAGTGGCAGCCTGCCCAGGAACGGTTCCCCGATGGCCACCGTGACGTCGTGTCCGGCCTCGGCGCAGGCCAGCGCAAGCGGCATCATCGGATAGAGGTGTCCGTACGCGGAAATCGACGCAAATACGATCTTCATCGGGACATGGTAGAGCCGGAAATCAGGTTTCGTTGGCATCCGAATCGCCCGCTCGCCCACCCAGGCGACATCAAGGTCTCAAGACCTATATGCGCGAGCCCGCAGCGCCACGAGAAAATGATCGTCCCGGAGTCAGGCCACCACCCACATGGCGAGAACGTTCGAGGCTAAGCAATTTCGGCGCTCGCGGGCAGACACGCTCCTTGTTCTTCGCGGACCATGGCGATTCGGGCAGCCAACAGACTGGTAAAGCTACGGGTTTCATCGAAGGTGCCGAGTTGAGACGATGCGATCCCGACGACGTCCGCGCGGCCGGCGCTCTCGTGCTGCTCTACGGCATTCAGCTCAGCCGCATCGTCGAACTTACGACGTCGCGCTTTCATCGACACCGACCCGCCAGCAGCATCCAGGGATCAATCGCCGGGTTCTCGGTGACCCTGACCGGCCCGGAGATAGCGTTGCCACCCGCACTGGCCGCGATCATGAGCCGACAATCCGTTCGCCGCCGACACCCACGAACCAAGCCGCTCATCATCGGTGACTCATCGGGATGGTCGTTCCCCGGGCGTCAAGCGCGATCGGGCACATCAACGCCTCAACAATGTCAAGACGCTTGCCTTCGGCACCGCCCGCTACACCCCAGGTGACACCGACGGGCTGCCCGAGGAAGCGGTGCTGGCCTCCCTGGGCTGCGGGAACCCGCTCCCGGTGGCCGACCTCCGAGAAGGCGAACGGGTCCTGGACCTGGGCTCCGGCGGCGGGATCGACGTGCTGCTCTCCGCCCGTCGGGTCGGCCCAACCGGATGCGCCTACGGCCTGGACATGACCGACGAGATGCTCAGCCCGGCCAGGGACAACGCGGCCAAGGCCGGCGCCAACAACGTCGAGTTCGTGAAGGGACAGATCGAAGACATCCCCCTGCCCGATTTCGTCGATTGATGTGGTGATCTCCAACTGTGTGATCAACCTGTCCAACCGACAAGTCCGCGGTGATCGGTGAGATGTTCCGAGTGCTGACACCGAGTGGACGGCTTGGCATCTCCGATGTCGTCGCCGAGGATCGGCCATCCCCCGCGGAACGAGCAGAACGGGGGTCCTGCGTCGGATGCATCGCCGGCGCCCTGTCTCGCACCGAATACCTCGACGGCCTCACCGCCTCCGGGTTCACCGACCCGGAAGTGGTGTTCACCCACCGGGCCGGCCCCGGACTGCAGGGGGCGATCATCCTGGCAACGAAACCCACGCTTTCCCAATGTTGCGGCCCCGACGAGCAAGTCGAGTGCTGCGCTCCAGCGGCAAAGGCCGACTGCTGCGGGGCGGAAACAGGGCACACAGCCACCTGCGGCCGCCGTTGACGCCTGCTCAACCTGTCCTGCCACCGTCGCAGCCAATCGAGGAGACCTGATGACCGACAAACCCGCGGTGCTGTTCGTCTGCGTCCACAACGCCGGCCGTTCCCAGATGGCCGCCGGTTATCTCACCGAGCTCGCCCACGGCGCGATCGAGGACTGGGAACTGGGAGACCCCGCCGGGAAAGGCATCGAGACCGTCCGTCGCGTCCGCGATGACATTCGTGGCCGCGTGCAGACCCTCATCGACGAGCTCCTCCCCGACAAGCTCCTCCCCGACAACCTCTGACGCCAAAGGAAACGCTGCCCACCCAGCCCACCGCCGGTCAGGCTGGGGTATTCGGCAGGTCGTCAATACGAGACGCTCCCAACCCGCCGACCCGAGTTGCATCCGAATGACCTTCCGAAACTTCCTGCACCCTAAGGCACTTGGCATCCCGCCCGGTACGCCCGGGGTTTGAAAAGCAGTTGCGGTTGGTTGCGGGCGACTTGAGAAGCGATGCTGGAAGGCTGCGAACAACTCGGACCGTGAACCGATCAGGCGACGGCCAATGCCTTGCCGGCTTCGCGGGCGGAGGCGAGCGCCCCAAGATGAAGCGATGCAGCCTCATCTGTGAATGCGTCGAGGGCGGGGTTGACGCCGACCAGCGTGAATTCCCGCTCCACCACGGTCAGATCGGCACCCCAGACGTCGCCGAGAATGCGCCTGAGGTAGCTGGTCGAGTGATCCCAGCCCTCGCGTGGCGTGCCCGCTCCATAGGCACCGCCCCGAACTGTGCACAGCACCAGCTTCTTGCCCGCAAGAAGACCTGGACCGCCGGCAGCGGCACGTGGATCGGTGACGACCAGGTCGACCCACGTCTTGAAGTGTTGGGAGACACCGAAGTTGTAGAGCGGCACAGCCAGCAGGACTGCGTCCGCGGCGAGCAACTCGTCGACCAGGACTGCAGCCAGTGCGACGGCCGACTTCTGCTCCGGCGTGCGATCGGCTTCCGGTACGTACGCGGCGCTGACAGCGCGCGGCCAAGCGTCGGACGGCAGGACGTCAACGCCGATGTGTCGGCGCTCTACGGCGTCGCCGGGATGGACGGAAAGCCATTCGGCTTCGACGATGTCGGCGATCTCGCGACTGGTCGAGCCCTCCACGCGGATGCTGGCGTCCAAACGGAACAGTGTCATGTCGTCTCCCTCGATCACACCTGGATGCCTCACACTTCAAGGCTGAAGTCAGCCTCCATCACTTCAGGCGTGAAGTCAAACCGGGACCTCGAGTTGTCGGTGGTCATAGGCTGCGAGGATGACCGAAGCGCTGCTCCCGGTGGATCCGGCACCTGCCGAGCCCGAGCCAAGGTGGTTGACCACGCAGGAAACAGACGCCTGGCTGGCAATTGCCACCATCGCCATGCAGTTGCCCCGGGTTCTGGACGCCCAACTTCAGCGTGATTCCGGTATCGGGTTCTTCGAGTACTCGGTGCTCTCCTGGCTGTCGATGGCGGAGCATCGCACCATCCGGATGAGCGACCTGGCGGAGTTGAGCAGAGGATCGCTGTCTCGGCTGTCAAATGTCGTCAAGCGGCTGGAACAACGAGAATTGGTCCGCCGGGCACCTGATCCAACGAATGGCCGGTACACCAACGCGGTTCTCACCGACGCCGGCTGGGCGTGCGTGGTGCGGGCGGCCCCGGGGCATGTGGACGCTGTGCGGCAATTCATCTTCAACCCGCTGTCGGCCGAGCAGGTCGAAGCCATGCGTGAGATAAGTGGTCTCATCGCAGACCGCATCCGCTCCGGACCCCCGTGGGCCACGGACCTGGCCGATCTGGCCTCGACCGACAACAGTTGTTGCGAATCTGAGAATCGCGCCCAGACCCCTGACGGTGCGGTGTGAAGGCGTACTTCACCCTGATTCCCGGTGCCCTGACTCGCTTGCCGACGTGCTGAGGAGCCGGGCGGCCAAGCCGGCGAGGTGAGGGTCGCCGCTTCCGCTCAGCGCCGCTTTGTTGACTCGGCGCCGATTTCATGGACTGGACGCCAACATATGTCGGAGCCCACACCATGAAACCGGAGCCGACCGCAAGGCGCGGCCCGAAAACCGGCGCTGACCGGAGCCGATGACCCGAGAACCTGAGAACCGCTGAGCTACGAGTCTGCTGATCGACGCGGAATCCGCCGCTCACCCCGGAGTTCACCAACGACTCACCAGGAGCCGTACACCCCGGTGTTGGCCTTGCGCATCGCACTGACATAGCCGCTGCGCTGATGCTCGGTGTGATCCGCGCCGGTCGGCGTGGCCAGCAGCCCGCGCATCTTGTCGACACTCTCGAATTCCTTGCGCTGCATCCAGTCTTCCAAACCGTCCAGCAATACCTGGGCATGCTTCGGGCCGTGCCGGAGCAGCGCGGAGGTGGTCATCACCACATCCGCGCCCGCCAGCAGGTAGGCCACAAGGTCGGCGACGTGCTCCACCCCGGTCGTCGCGGCGAGCGATGCCTGCACCCGTCCGTGCAGCAACGAGATCCACGTCCGGGTCAGCCTGCCCTCCGACGGGCGGGACAGGCCCACCGCCGACGCCACCTTGAGGGTCTCCGGATCGATGTCGGGTTGCAGGAACCGGTTGAACAGGACCAAACCGTCCGCACCGGCCTCGTCAAGCCGGACCGCCATTTCACTCATGGCGCTGAAGTACGGGCTGAGCTTGATCGCCACCGGTATCGTCACCGACTGTTTGACCGAGTCCAGCACGTCCAGGTGCCGCTGCTCGACCTCCCGGCCGGTGATGTGCGGATCCCCTGGCAGGTAATAGATGTTCAGCTCGATCGCGGCGGCGCCCGCGTTCTGCATGTCCATCGCGTAGCGGGACCACCCGCCCGGGGTGACCCCGTTCAGGCTGCCGATCACCGGAATGCCGACCGCGTTCGCCGAGCGCTCCAGCAGGCTGAGATACTGCCGCGGGCCCGGATCGGATTCCGCGGGGTCGACCTCGTCCGGGAAGTACGACAGCGCCTCACCGAAGATCTCGGTGCCGGCCTCGGCGAGCCGGCTGTCTCGTTCCGCGTTGCGCAGCAGTTGCTCCTCGAACAAGGAATAGAGCACCACCGCACCGACGCCACCGTCGGCCATCCGCCGCACGCCGTCCACGGTCTGCGACATCGGCGACGGCGAGGCCACCAGCGGATTTCGCAGTGTCAGGCCCAGGTATCGCGTTGACAGGTCCATGTCACGGCTCCCTGCGGGGATCGGTCGGGAAACGATTGGCGCCACGGGTGGCCATTTCCTCGTAGACCGCCCAGCGCTGGTCGACCGACTGCTGCGCCAGGTGCAGCAGCCGCTCCGCCTCCACCGGATCGGTGTTCACCAGTGAGCGGTAGCGCAGTTCCCGGTAGGTGTAGTCGGTCAGCTTGATGCGCGGCCTTGGCGAATCGAGCAGGAACGGGTTGTCGCCGGCCGCCCGCGCGATCGGGTCGTACCGAACCAGCGGCCAGTAGCCGCTGGCGACGGCGCGGTGTTGCTGGTCGAGGCCGTTGCGCAATTCGATGCCGTGCGCGATGCAATGGCTGTAGGCGATGATCAGCGATGTCCCGTCGTAGGCCTCGGCCTCCCGGAACGCCTCCAGCGTCTGCTGGGGATCGGCGCCCATGGCCACCCGTGCCACATAGACGTTCCCGTAGGAGATCGCCTGCAGCGCAAGGTCCTTCTTGGCGACCTGCTTGCCGGAGGCGGCGAACTTGGCGACCGCACCCAAAGGTGTCGACTTCGACATCTGACCGCCGGTGTTGGAGTAGACCTCGGTGTCCAGCACCAGCACGTTGACGTTGCGGCCGCTGGCCAGCACGTGATCCACGCCGCCGGAACCGATGTCGTAGGCCCAGCCGTCACCGCCGACGATCCAGACGCTGCGCCGGACCAGGTGTTCCACCACGCTATTCAGGTCGTCGACGATCGGGCCACCGCGTTCGGCGAGCCTTCGCTTCAGTTCGGTGACCCGGTCGCGCTGGGCCCGCAGCTCGGACTCGGTCACCTGCGGGGCGTTCAGGATCGCATCCACCAGTTCCGCGCCGACCAGGTCCCGGAGCTCGGCCAACCGCCTGCGGGCCAGATCCGTGTGCCCGTCCGCGGTCAGCCGGAAGCCGAGTCCGAATTCGGCGTTGTCCTCGAACAGCGAGTTCGACCACGCCGGACCGTGCCCTTCGTCATTCGCCGTCCACGGGGTGGTCGGCAGGTTGCCGCCGTAGATGGACGAGCAACCGGTCGCGTTGGAGACCATCAACCGGTCGCCGAACAGCTGCGACAACAGCTTCACATAAGGGGTTTCGCCGCAGCCGGCGCAGGCTCCGGAGAACTCGAAAAGCGGCTGCAGGAACTGCGTCCCGCGGACCGTGCCGAAATCGACCCTGGACCGGTCACTGATCGGCAAGGTCTCGAAGAAATCGATGTTGGTCTTCTCGGCTGCCACGATCGGCTCCCGCAGCCCGAGGTTGATCGCCCTGGTGGCCGGGTCGTCCGGCGCCACCACCGGGCAGGCCTCGACGCACAGCCCACAACCGGTGCAGTCCTCGACGTAGACCTGCAGCGAGTAGCGGGTGTCGGGCAGACCCACCGCCTTCAGCGGCGCCGAAGCGAACGAATCGGGCGCGGCATTCAGCTTGTCCTGGTTGAACAGCTTGGAGCGGATCACGCTGTGCGGGCAGACGAAACTGCAGTTGCCGCATTGGATACACGAATCCGGGTCCCAGACCGCGACCAGTTCGGAAATGTTCCGCTTCTCGTAGGCCGCAGTGCCTGTCGGGTAGGTTCCGTCGATCGGCAGCACGCTGACCGGCAGCAGATCGCCGCGGCCGGCCATCATCTCGGCGGTCACCGTACGCACGAACTCCGGCGCGCTGGCCGGCACCGGCGGCGGCAGCCCGCGGGTTGCGCTGACGAGTTCGGGGATCTTGATCTGGACCAGTCCCTCGAGCGAGCGGTCCACCGCCTCATGGTTCTTCGCCACGACCTCTGGCCCACGCTTGCCGTAGCTCTTGGCGATGGCGGCCTTGATCTTGGCGATGGCCACGTCGGGTGGCAGCACTCCGGAGATCGCAAAGAAGCACGTCTGCAGCACGATATTGATCCGGCCGGCCATGCCGACGTCGCGGGCGATGCGTCCGGCATCGATCGCGTAGACGGTGATGTTCTTGTCCAGGATCTGCTGCTGCACCGGCCTGGGCAGGGCGTCCCAGAGGGTTTCCGGGGGATGCCGGTAGTTCACCAGCAATGTTGCGCCTTGCGCGGCCCGGCCCAGCACGTCGGCCTGCTCCAGCAGGTTGAACTGGTGACAGCCGATGAAGCTCGCGCTGGTGACCAGGTACGAGGCCCTGATCGGCCGCGGCCCGAAACGCAGGTGGGACACCGTCTGCGAGCCGGACTTCTTCGAGTCGTAGACGAAGTAACCCTGCGCGAAAAGGTCGTCCTCGGCGCCGAGGATCTTGATGGTGTTCTTGTTGGCGCCGACGGTGCCGTCCGAGCCCAGACCGAAGAACACGGCCCGGACACTGTCCGCCGGCTCGATGTCCAGCGACGGGTCGTAGCTGATGCTGGTGCCGGAGACGTCGTCGTTGATGCCGACGGTGAACCGGTTGCGCGGGTGCTCACCGGCGATCTCGGCAAAGACCCCGGCCACCATCCCCGGGGTGAACTCCTTGGAGGACAAGCCGTATCTGGCGCCGGAGACCCGGGGCATGACGGCCAGTGTGCCTTCCGCGTACGCGTCGTTCAGTGCGGCCACCACGTCAAGGAACAGCGGCTCCGCGATGGAACCCGGCTCCTTGGTGCGGTCCAGCACCGCGATCTTGGTGGCCGTCGGCGGCAGGGCATCCAGCAGCGCCTGCGCCGGGAACGGCCGGTACAGCCGGACCTGTATCACACCGACCCGCTCGCCCTGGTCGACCAGCGTCGTCACGGTGTCCTGCACCGTCTGCGCCCCCGACCCCATCAGCACCACCACCCGCTCGGCCTCGGGGTGCCCGCTGTACTCGACGATGCCCATCGGCCGGCCGGTGCGCTCGGCCAGCTGATCCATCAGGTCCTGCACGACCTTCGGGGTGCGGTCGTAGAACGGGTTCACCGTCTCGCGGGCCTGGAAATAGATGTCCGGGTTCTGCGCGGTGCCGCGGATGAACGGCCGCTCCGGCGACAACGCCCGGTCGCGGTGCGCCCGCACCAGTTCTGCGGGCACCATGGCCCGCAGGTCGTCGTCGGAGAGCAGTTCGATGGTGTTCAGCTCGTGGGACGTGCGGAACCCGTCGAAGAAATGGACGAACGGCACTCGGGTGCGGAGCGTCGCGGCCTGCGCGATCAGCGAGAGGTCGTGACATTCCTGCACCGACCCTGCGGACAGCAGCGCCCAACCGGTCTGCCGCACGGCCATCACGTCCTGGTGGTCGCCGAAGATCGACAACCCCTGCGCGGCCAGCGATCGGGCGGCCACGTGCATCACGCACGAGGTCAACTCACCGGCGATCTTGTACATGTTCGGGATCATCAACAACAACCCCTGCGAGGAGGTGAACGTCGTTGCCAGCGAACCGCTCTGCAGCGCGCCGTGCAGCGCACCGGCCGCGCCGGCCTCGCTCTGCATCTCGACCACGGTGGGCACCGTGCCCCACACGTTCGCCTTGCCCTTGCTGGCCCAATCGTCGGCCAGCTCGGCCATCGGCGATGCCGGGGTGATCGGGTAGATACAGCACACCTCGTTGAGCCGGTAGGCGACCGACACCGCCGCTTCGTTGCCGTCGATGGTGGAACGCGTCATGACTGAATCTCCTGAACCATGTCGATGGCGTGCACCGGGCACTGCTCGTAACACGCGCCGCACCCCGTGCAGGTGTTGTAGTCGAACCGGTAGCGGTTGCCGGGGCCGAGCTTGATCACCGAGTCCTCGGGGCAGGCGCCGAGGCACCCGTCACATTCGAAACAATTGCCGCAGGAAAGACACCTGGTCGCCTCGTACAGCGCACCGTCCGCCGACAGACCGCTGACCACCTCGGCGAAGCCCGTGATGCTCTCCTCCGGCGCGAGCTCAGGCTGCAGTTGGCGAGCGGCGTCCCCGAAATACCACAGGTGCAACTTCTCGAACGTCGCAGTGGGGTGCTTGGGAAGGTTCGATGCCGGCACGGAGCGCAGCCAGGCATCGATGTGCTTGGCGGCCTTCTTCCCGTGCCCCACCCCGACCGTCACGGTGCGGTCGCTGGGCACCATGTCGCCGCCGGCGAACACGCCCGCGCAGCCGGTCATCAGCGAGGAGTTCACCTTCACCGTGCCGTCCCGCTCGAATTCGACGCCGGGCAACGTGTGCAGGAATGCGGACTCGGTGACCTGGCCGACCGCCATGATCACGGTGTCCGCGGCCAGCGTCTCGAAGCGTCCGGTCGATTGCGGGAAACCCTCCGCGTCCAGTTCCATGACCTCGATCTGCAATTCCTCGCCCTCGAAGGCAGTGATGGTGCGGAGCCAGTTGACCCGCACACCCTCTCGCTCCGCGTCCTGCGCCTCCTCCTCGTGGGCCGGCATCTGCCCGCGGGTGCGCCGGTAGACGATCACCGTCTCGTCGGCGCCGAGCCGACGGGCCACCCTGGCCGCGTCGAACGCGGTGTTGCCGCCGCCGTACACCGCGACCTTCCGGCCGATCACCGGTCGATCACCGGATGCCACACTCCGCAGGAACTGCACCGCGTCGATAATCGGCGCGGCGTCCTTGGCAGGGATGTCCACCCGCTTGGCCAGGTGGGCACCGATCGCGACGAAGACCGCGTCGAAGCCGCCTTGCTCCCGCTCGAGGGCTAAATCTTCGACCCGGTAGTCGCAGACCATCCGCACGCCCATCGCGGCGATCCTGCCGATCTCGGCGTCCAGCACGTCGCGGGGCAGCCGGTAGGACGGGATGCCGTACCTCATCATGCCGCCCGGCTGCGGACCGGAGTCGCGGATCTCGACGTCGTGCCCGAGCCGGCGCAGATGGTAGGCAGCCGACAGCCCGCTGGGACCGGAGCCGACGATGAGCACCCGTTTGCCGGTGGTGGTCGTCGGCGGATCGAACTGCCAGCCCCTGTCGATCCCCGCGTCGCCGAGGAAACGCTCGACCGAATGGATGGACACCGCGCTGTCCAGATTCGCTCGGTTACAAACGCTTTCGCACGGGTGGTAGCACACCCGGCCGTGGATGGCCGGAAACGGATTGTTCGCGGTCAGTTCACGCCACGCCTGCTCCGGATGGCCCGCGGTGGTGTGCGCCAGCCAGGCCTGGATGTTTTCCCCGGCCGGACACCCCGCATTGCACGGTGGCAGCAGGTCGACATAGACCGGCTTCCGCTCGCGAACGGGGCCCGAACGCGAAACGCCATGCATCAGATCAGGTAACGACGTCACGTCCTTCGAGCGATCTACCGCTCGGCCGCCGTTGGCAGCGCGATCGAACTCCATGAGTCCTCCTCGGTCGACACCCGCGACCGAAAGACGGCCACGCTGCGGTCGCCTTCACTATGCTCAAGGCATCGGGTCAGAAATAGGGGCATTGGACTCTGTTCTCGGTCGGTTTCCGACTGAACAGTGGTGATCGGTCCGCGGCCACCAGCCATCGTGACCCAGAGATGTGTTCCCGATCGTCAACTCCACCCGACCAGCATAAGATCTGTGGAGCCCTGTGGCATTGCTCGCGTCGCGCTTTGCGGATATCCAGGGTGATGCCGCCATGATGCCGGGCATCTAGGAGGACACATGCGCCGCCCCGATCGACCCGCGGGTTGCGGGTTGCCGACCGGGGCATCCCGATGACCCGACCGTTGGTCGTTTGGGATCGGCGCATGCTGGGCTACCACCACGGCGCGCATCACCCGATGGATCCGATCCGTTGGGAATTGACCTGGCAGCTGGCCGGCTCATTGGGTGTCCTCGACGAATATCAGGTCGTCGCGCCGAAGCCGGCCGACGCCGACACCCTCGCCCTGGTGCACACCCTCGGCTACGTCGACGCAGTCAGGCGGGCATCGGCGAAGGGATTTCATTTCTCGGTCGGGCACGGACTGGGCACCACGGACGATCCGATCTTCGCCGGGATGCACGAGGCCGCGGCGCTGATCGCGGGTGGTTCGATCACCGCCGCCCTGGCGATCGCCAGCGGCGAGGTCGATCGCGCGGTCAACTTCTGCGGTGGACTGCACCATGCCATGGCCGACTCCGCCTCGGGATTCTGCGTCTACAACGATGCCGCACTCGCCATCGCCGCGCTACTCGAGGCCGGGGTGCGCCGGGTCGCCTACGTCGACATCGACGCCCACCACGGCGACGGCGTGCAGGCCGCGTTCTATGCCGACCCCAGGGTGCTGACCGTCTCCATCCACCAGAGCCCGCTCTCGCTCTTCCCAGGCACCGGCTTCGCCACGGAGTGCGGAGGCGGCGGGGCCGACGGCCTCTCGGTGAACATCGCGCTGCCCAGCGGAACCTCGGATGCCCTGTGGCTGAGGGCCTTCCACGCGGTCGTACCCGGAGTGGTGCGCGCCTTCCGGCCGGAGGTGCTGGTCACCCAGCACGGCACCGACTCCCACTACGAGGATCCGCTGACCGACCTGAACCTGACCGTCGACGGTCACCGGACGTCGTACGTGGCGCTGCGGGAACTGGCCGAGACGGTGACCGGGGGGAGATGGCTGGCCTTGGGTGGCGGCGGCTACTCGCCGGTGCGGGTGGCGCCGCGCTCCTGGTCGAACCTGCTGGCCATCGTGGCCGATCGGGACATCGGTCCCGTGACGCGGCTGCCCGACGAGTGGGTCGCACTGGCATCGGCGGCGCGTCCCGACATCCCGTTGCCGGCCGACATGTCCGACGGCACCGCGCAATCGGTGCCCTTCCCGCGCTGGGGCGGTGTCGTCGACCTGCCCGTTGACCGGGCCATCCAGGACACCCGCCTTGCGGTGTACCCGCTGCACGGGCTGGACGCCTACGATCCCCGCGATTGATATATGCCGGCCGGCTCAGGAGCCCCCTGACCCGGGACCCCTGGGCCGGCCGGACGTCACTTCACATACGCGTCCAGACCGGCGACCAGTGCGGTCAGCGCAACCTTGGCGTCGCCGAACAGCATGGCGGTCTTCGGGTCGGTGTACAGCTCGTTGTCGATGCCCGCGTAGCCGTGCCCCATCGACCGCTTGATGACGATCACGCTCCTGGCCTCGTCGACGTTCAGGATGGGCATGCCGGAGACCGAGTTGCCCGGCCTGCGGGCGGCCGGATTGGTGACGTCGTTCGCGCCAACGACCAGCACCACATCGGTGCGGCTGAACTGCGGGTTGGCCTCTTCCATGTCCTTCATCTGCTGGTACGGCGCGTTGGCCTCGGCCAGCAGCACATTCATGTGTCCTGGCATGCGTCCGGCGACCGGGTGGATGCCGAATTCGATGTCGATGCCGTGGTCCACCAGGGTTTGCGCGAGTTTGACGATCTCGTGCTGTGCCTGCGCGGCGGCCAGGCCGTATCCGGGCACGATGACCACCCGGCCCGCGTACGCCAGCTGCAGGGCCGCGTCATCGACCGTGATCTCCCGCACGGTGCCCGTCCCGGAATCCATCGGACCGGCGGTGATGCTGTCGCCGGTGCCGAACCCGCCGGCGATGATGCTGACCAGCGAGCGGTTCATCGCATCGGCCATCAGCTTGGTCAGGATGCCACCTGCCGCGCCGACCAGCGCCCCGGCGATGATCAGCGGCGTGGAGTTGATGACGAAACCGGCCATCGCGACAGCGGTTCCGGTGAAGGCGTTCAGCAGCGAGATGACCACGGGCATGTCGGCGCGGCAGGTGGCATCA
>Ga0209584_10000189_pt1 | contig 17899 bp, 17 predicted proteins | sample NGEPerD_FD_184507 | JGI IMG/M metagenome (GOLD analysis project Ga0209584, IMG submission 184507) | Arctic peat soil microbial communities from the Barrow Environmental Observatory site, Barrow, Alaska, USA - NGEE PermafrostAB12-D... | ecosystem: Environmental > Terrestrial > Soil > Wetlands >...
TCATTGTTCGGGGACAGGTTGGCTGCGGGGGCCTAGACAAAAAGGGCAACGGAATCTCCAGGTTGCTTTCCCCCGGCGCCTGAGTAGACCTTCTGCCATGATGTGCAGAACTACGACAAAGGAGTTCGGTCATGGCGGTTCTGATTGAGAATATCTTTCCGGTCGGGGTAACCAACGAGTTACTCGATGCTGTCACCGACGAAATGGGCGTCGACACCGAACTCCCGCCCGGTGGGATCTTGCATGTGCACTTCGAGAAGGGCGGCCGTGCTCACGGCGTCGACGTATTCGACTCGGTCGAGGTCTATCGGCAGTTCGTCCAGTCAACGCTTGTGCCAGCCATGGGCAAGGTCGCCTCGGCAAGAGGCCTCGATCCGTCCAAGATGGGCGAGCCTGAAGAGACGATCACTGAGGTCCATCGCCTCGTTCGCTAAGCGACGACCGCTGGACGACCCACGGTCCCAGGACACGCATATCCGGCGATTGGGGGCAGGTCGGCACGAGCTGGTGATGGGTGCAGAACATTGCGCCGCACCTAAAGTTCGTCACATGACGAGTTCGGTCGAAGTCACCTGGCCGCTGGATGGCATCACCATGAGTGGCACGCTCACACTCCCCGACGGCGACGGTCCGTTCCCGGCCGTGGTCCTCGTTGCTGGCAGCGGGCCCACCGACCGCGACTGGTGCTCGCCGCTGCTCCCCGGCACCAACGGCAGCGGCCGGCTCTTCGCTGAGGCGTTCGCGGAGGCTGGCATCGCGTCGCTGCGTTACGACAAGCGGGCTTCCGGTCCTGACGCAGCCGAGAGCGCCCGGGCCCTGTACGGCAAGCTGAGCATGCGCTCGCACCTCGAAGAGCTCGTCGCCGCCGTCAGCGTCCTGACCGGGCACGACGCCATCGACAGCATGCGCCTCGCGGGGCTCGGCAACAGCGAGGGCACGCTCCACGTGCTGCACTACGTCACCAGCCAGCCGGACGTACCGTTCGCCGGCGTCGTGCTCGCCGCCCCGCCGGGACGGTCCGTCGGCGAGGTGCTCCTAACCCAGCTCGCGCAGCAAGCGGCGCAGTTACCTGGCGGCACTGAGTTGATGCCGGAGGTGGAGGCGGCGGCCGCACGCTACGAGAGAGGAGAGCCCATGGACCTCGACCCGCGGCTACCCGACAGCGTGAAGATGGTGCTCGCCAGCTTCGAGTCGCCGGCCAATCTGCCGCTGGCCCGCGAACTGTGGGTCGAAAGTGCTGCCGACGAGCTGCCGAACGTGGACATCCCCACTCTCATCCTCATCGGCCGAAGGGATCTGCAGGTCGACGCCACCGCTGACGGCATCCCGCTTGAGCAGGCTGCGGCTGGGAAGGACGACATCACCTTCGCCTACCCGGCGAACGCCAACCACGTCTTCAAGGAGGACACCCGCACTCCCGCTGAGCAGGCTGCGGCGCCCGGGGACGGCTACAACGAGGACGGCACTCATCTGGACCCGGAGGCTCTGAGCGCAGTACTCGACTGGCTCGAGTCCTCGCCTAGCCGGATTGCCGGGGATTGCGTATTCGTGCCGTTCTGCCCCTTCGACCCGGCGTACTGGGGCACTCTCCTTCGGCGCGCAGATCATTGTTACTTACGCCACTCGTACGAGCTTGCCGTCGTAGGTCCAGCACAGCTGCTTGCAGGTAGGACCCTTGTTGCCCTGCCACAAGGGCTGCTCTATCGTGCAAAACAGGTCTCTGATCTGATCGGCGGACCCCGCGGCAGCCGGCCACCTCCGAAGTCTGTGTTTCGACTGGGAGGAGTCATGCCAGATCAGGGAGTTGCTGAACAGGTCGCCGTGTTCGGCAGTACGAGCGCAACTGACACCGGCGCTGCCATTCTCGTCTCTGGTGTTTCAGACGGCGCGAGCGCCTCATGACCGGCAACAAGATGTGACATTTCTCATTGCTGGTTGACGGAGGTGACGCCTTCATGATCAAAGCAGCTAGCAACGGCCGACCGGCGCACACAGAAAGGAGACTGAAGATGTCGGCAACTCTCAAGCTGACGCATAAAGCGATCGGAGTGGAGGTCCGTCGTGGCACGTTCGATGTCGTGGTCGACGGTGAGCGTGTCGGGTCGCTCGAAATGAACGACACGATCGAGATACCAATCGAAGCTGGACATCACACCCTGCAAGTCCGCAACGGCCGAAACTTGAGCCGCACTCTGACCTTCGACGCGGCCGAGGGCCAGGTCGTCGCCTTCAGATGCACCGGAAAGAGGTTCTTGCCGATCTTTCTCGTGTCGTTCGTCGTGCCACGCCTGGCGCTCTCGCTCCGTCCGGAGTAGCAGGGGCTCTCAGAATCGAAAGGTTCCTAAGGCACTCGAACCTGGAGAGCACCTGTGCAAACCGACGCTACGCGCACATGCGAGCTGCTGGTGGGCTTGCGCGACGTGACCGTGCTCGGCATCGACGAGAGGCTCCGGCAGCCCCTTGAGGTCTGCGTCGACCCTCAGCACCCTGGATCCATCGCTCTATCGCGATCCCAGAAGGTTCAGGTGCCCCTGTTCGACGCCGTCACATCAAAGTGGGGCATGCCCCCGAAATGCCGGTCGGTGGCAGTTCGCGGGCGGCAAGCACCCGGCGCTGGATAATGCGCCCACATTGGTAGGGGCCACACGGACACCGAAGGTATTCCGCCATTGCGAACAGCTTCGCGAGGCGCTCGGGAGCCTCGGACACGGCTGGTCAACCCACGGAGATGGCCACCTTCCCAAGGGTGCCACCGAACGCGTCGAGTGCTGCCGCCGACTCAACGAGCGGAATGGTCCGCTCGACCGGAACCCTGAGCCGTCCCGCCAGTACCTCGTCGGCCAGTCGGCCGAGCGTGGCTGCGTCAGGGTTCGCCATGACCGCAACTGCAGCGTCGTTCTGGTCGGCACCGAAGCCCAGTGTGGACACGATCCGGCCGTCGGGCGCGAGAAGCGGAGCCAGGCTGTCGGGGGCACCGGCCAGGTGGAACACGACGTTGGCGCCTCCAGGGGCGACTGTGGCGAGCTGGCCCGCCACATCGCCGGTGTAGTCGATCACCTGGCCTGCGCCGAGACCGCGCACGAACTCTGCTCCGCCACCCGGGCGGGCGGTGGCCACCACCGTTGCTCCGGCGTGGTTGGCCAACTGGGTGAGCAGGGACCCCACTCCACCGGTGGCGCCCGAGACGAAGACGGTCTTGCCGCTGATCGTCCCAGCTGCATCGAGAGTACCGACAGCCGCCGACCCGGCGAGCCCGAGGGCGCCGGCCGTTGCCATCTCGAGCCCCTCGGGCAGGTGCTCGATGCCGTACTGCTCTGGGACGGTGACGTACTCGGCGAGGCTGCCATCACCGAGGTACGGCTTCATGACGACGCTGAACACCGGGTCGCCCGGTGCGAACTGGGTCACGCCGTCGCCGACGGCCTCGACCGTTCCTGCGAAGTCCTTGCCCAGCACGACGGGGTAGCGATGCTCCATGGCGCCGACCAGCATGCCGGTGGCGACGGCGAGGTCGAAGCCGTTGATGGAGGCGGCTCGGACCTTCACGAGGACCTCGCCAGCCAGCGGCGCGGGAATGGCGAGGTCGAGGATCTGAGCCGTGGCATCCGGGGATTCGATGGCGTAAGCCAGCATCGGGGTTGGTCCTTTCGGGTGTGGGGTGACGAGTCGGATCAGTTGCGGACGAAGCGGGCGGTCACGATGGCGCTGGCTTCGGGTCGGGTCATGTTGAGTGGGCTCCAGGTCATGTCGAAGGCGGTGCGGTCGACCGTTGCCTCGGCGCGCAGGGTCACTCCCGCGGCCGTGGCTGACACGACCTGCACGACGGTGGCCACTGCCTGCTGATATCCCGCAGCGGAGAGCGTGATCGGACCGCGCAGCTCGGTGCCGTCGAACGGCGTGAGTCCTGAAGCACTGATGGTGATGGTGGGATGGCCAGCGGCACCGAAGAAGTCGTCGGAACGCAGGTGCTTGTCCCGCTGCTTGTTCTTGGTGTTCACCGAGTCAGACGCGATCCGGATATCGCCGGATACGGTGCCGTCACCGTCCACCTTCCCATCGCCGGTGATGGTGTCGAAGTGGCCATGGACCGTCATCACCCCCCAGAAGCAATCGAGGAGCTCCGGGACCAGGCCAACGCGATGGCCATCGAGTTGATGGACCGGGCCAAGTCGGCAGGTGCACTGCGGCCGGAGGTGGTCGGTGAGGACCTGCTACTCCTACTCATTGCGAATGCCGCCGTGCTCACTGTCACCCGCCGGGATGCACCGGCCGCATCGAGGCGGGTCGTTGCCCTCTTCCTCGATGCCGTGCGAACGGAAGGGCCGGTGACGACACTTCCCGACCCCCCGACGTCGACAGCCATGTACCGGGCTATGACCCGTATGGCGGCCACCCGAGGGTGCGCCTCGCCCGAAGGAGGGGAGCCCGATGCGGCCGCAGACTACGGAACGACATCGCATGCGAACGAAGGGAACGGATGATGGAGATCGGCGTCTACAGCTTTGGCCATCGCGCACGGCAACCTGATGGTTCCTTGGCGTCGACGTCGCAGTCGATCACCGACCTGATGGAGGGCGTCCGACTCGCTGACGAGGTGGGGCTGGACTTCTTCGGCTTCGGCGAGCACCACACCCGCTCGATGCCGGTATCGGCACCGGTCACACTTCTCGCGGCAGCAGGTGCAGCCACCTCGCAGATCCGGCTCGGTAGCGCGGTCAGCGTGCTCGGCACCGACGATCCGGTGCGCGTCTACCAACAGGCGGCAACGGCGTCGGCGGTCTCCGGCGGCAGGGTCGACCTCACGGTCGGACGCGGCTCCTCAATCGACTCGTTCCCGCTGTTCGGCTACGACGTCGCCGACTATGACCGGCTCTTCGCCGAGAAGCTCGACCTGCTGCTGGCGGTCAACGCCAACGAACGGGTCACCTGGTCGGGCACTACCCGGCCATCACTGGAGGACGCGCTCGTTGTTCCCCGGGTCGACGGCGGCCTGAAGATCTGGTTGGGCACCGGGGGGAACCCCGGGCGTGTGTCCGCGCAGGCGTGCTGGGTATCCCGCTGTCCCTCGGGATCCTGAGCGGGGCGACCGAGGACTGGGTAAGGCGCGCCGACCTCTACCGAGAGGCGGCGGCGAAGTCCGGGCACCAGGCGGGGCAACTCGACATCGCCGTGGCCAGCCACGGATTCGTAGGGGCCGACGGGGCAGAGGCCAAGCGCCGCTACTTCGAGTACGAGAGTGAGGCGTTCGCCGTGTACGCGGCCGAGCACGGGAGCTCCTCGGCGCGCGGTCGGAGCCGGGAAGCGTTCGATTCCAATGCCGGCTCGGGCGGGATGATCTTCGCAGGCGGGCCTGACGAGATTGCTGATCGGTTGGTCGACTTCCATCAGCACCTCGGTCACAGCCGGCACATCCTCCAGATGAACCTCGGCTACATCACCCAGGCGGAGTGGTTGGATGCAATCGAACTCCTTGGCACCAAGGTCGCCCCGCAGGTGCGCGCATCGGCCCTCATACCGGAGGCAAGATCTCAATAGAGTGTCCCACTTGTGCCGTCGGGGGCAGTTCGCGGGTGGCAAGCACGCTCCCGTCGATAACGCGCCCCGACCCGGCAGGGGTCACTCCGGCACCACTCCCACCATTTAGTTCTTGATCGACGGCACTGAAGTGGCGACACCGTCTCTCTGCGTGCGCTCAACAGTCGTCGCGCGACTTGAGGAACTACGGTACGAAGGTTGCCCACACGATGAGCGAGGAGACCAATGCCTGCATATCTCATTCTGATGCAAGAGATCGATGACATGGATCGGTATCGCAATGAGTACCTGCCTGGCGTGGGGCCGTTCCTGCAGAAGTATGGCGCTGAACTTCTGGTCGCCGGCTCTGATGCGGAGCCCGCCGAAGGTGAGCCGCCAAACAGCACGGTCGTGATCCGCTTCGCCGACGCCGAGGCAGCTTGGGGCTTTCTGAATGACCCCGACTACCAGCCGGTGAAAGAGATCCGGCTAAGCACCACGTCGCGAGGACAGATGGTGGTCGCGACGGAGTTCGCGCCGGCCGGGTAACGGCGCGCTTCGCCGGCCGGGTCCGGACCCTCACCGGTGTCGCCGTCGACCACTCTTCTGCGTTGAGCAGCCCCTCAGTAGCTAGTGGCCCGTCGCGGATTTGGCTTGGCGGTCTCGACACAAGTCCGAGCGCCCGTGCGCAGGCTCTTTGCACCCCGACCGCCCAGCCATTTCGCAGACGGACCACCGGGTACCTTCGATCCGGCAGGGATCAGGGATATTTAGCGTAGGCGAGCAAATGAAACCTGCGGGAGGGCGGATGTCTGAAGAGGGCTGGTACACCGATCCCTACCGACTCCATGAGCACCGCTGGTTCTCGGACGGATCACCCACCTCACTGGTGCGAGACGAAGGCAAGACGACGACGGATGCTCCGCCCGACTCTCCCTACATCGACGAACCCAAGCTGGTCGAGCCAGCAGCGTCCAGCGCCGAGGATGATCTGCGGCGTGGTGGCGACGGTAAGGGTGAGTCCGTCAATCCCGTCGATGCCGCCTGGTCCTATTTCACGAGGAGCAGCACGGGATTCTGACCGGCTGGTCAATGTCCCACCCACCCGATGCTCCTATGGATGCTTAGGGACTGGGTACCTGGGATACTCGGTCGATGGACGATGAGCCAGCTGTCGGGTGGAACGAGGACCCCGACAGGCCGAACCAGTACCGCTATTGGAATGGAAGCGAGTGGACTGGTCACGCCACCGTTTCCGAAGATGGACATCAGGGCATGAGCGTCCTATTCGGCGGATCGTTCGGAGGCTGGAATAGCGCCTGGTACCGGAGGATTCTCCGCAACACGGTCGTCTTTCACACCATGGCCTGGATTGATTGCAGCGTTCCTCTGACAAGAGGCGACCTGCGGCGTTTCATGCAGCCCAGGGAGCAGCGCACGCTCGATGAGATTCAGGCGTTGCGTAAGGGCCTGTAGATCCCGGCCCGACATCCCACCGACCCGATGGCGACGCTCCTATTACTTGTCAAGCCCTTTTCGGGGGTTCGGGAGTTGAAACAGCGGGCAGAACAGTGATGAGTCACTCGACTCCGAGGACAAGCTCTTATCAGGCCGCGCGTTTCGAAGAATCGGTGTCCCGAGCTGTGGGTCGGCGAGTCGCTGGAAAGTCAGTCCGTGCGGGACGACAGTTCAGGGGTGAGCCAGACCCACAGCCGGGGATTCAGCCGCGAGGCAAGTGGCGGTAGACCTCGCGGGCGACGTAGCGCTTCAGGATGCGGATGACCTCGGGCTTGGTGCGCCCTTCCTTCACGCGTCGTTCGAAATAGGCCGTGGTGTCGGGATCGTGGGCTATCCGGACCATCACGATGCGCCACAGGGCACTGTTGGCCTGACGGTCACCACCTCGGTCCAACCGGTGACGGGTCACTTTTCCCGAGGACGCCTGCAGCGGGGAGACGCCGCACAGGTGGGCCCAGGCGGCCTCCGAGCGGAGCCGCTCGGGATTGTCGCCGGCGGCCACCAGGAGTGCGGCCGCGGTGTCCGGACCGACACCGAACAGGGCGAGCAGGTCGGGTGCGGTGGCGGCCACGAGGGGATCGATCATCTCGTCGAGCTCGGCGATCTCGCGGTCCAGTGCTTGGATTCGATGGGCCAACGAGGAAAGCGACGCCTTGGTGGCCGCGGTCACCGGGTCGGTGGACCTGGTCGGCCGGAACTTCGCTCCTTCGGCGACCAGTGCGGGGACACTCAGTCCTTTCATGCGGCATCGAAGCTGGTCGGGAGCCGTAATGCCCAGATGGCGCACCTGAGTGAGGGCCTTGACTCGGGCTTGTCGGGCAGAGCGCTTGGCCACCACCAGGACCCGGATGGCCTCGACGGCACCGTCGCGGGACTTTGCCTGGCCCTGGGCCCGACCCGACAGCGCGGCCCGGGCCGCCTCGATGGCGTCGAGGGGATCGGACTTTCCCTGGCGACGTCGTGCCTGTCGGTTCTGCCGGTCCACCTCCACGACCTCGACACGCCGTCGGCGCAGGAACCGGGCGAGTCCCGCCCCGTAGGAACCAGTCCCTTCCACACCTACCTTTCCGACTTCTCCGAATCCCTCGAGCCAGACCAGCAGGGCTTTGTAACCGGTCGGGGTCGGCTCGAAGGGTTCGGATCCGAGCAGACCTCCCAACGGGTCGAGTGCGGCGGCAACGTGGACGTCCAGGTGAGTGTCGACGCCACCTGTCACGGTGCGCACAGGTTCTACGATGGTCATGGCCATCCCTTCCTTTCCTTACACGGTTGAGGGGTGGCACGGCCGTCCCCGATCGGAGTGACGGGCGGACCGGCCTGTTGTCGCAGGTCGGTCCATCACCCTCTCTTTGGGACGGGACGTGCCGTATTCGTCCTACTGCTGGAAGAGCCCGGCCGACGACATCCGAGGATGTCTCATAACTTCGAGTCAGGCCGAATCTCCCAGCGCTTCCGAACCTATTGGAGACCAACACCAACGCGGTGGACCCTCCAGAACGACAAGAACATCATCACTGTTCAGGGGCACCCTTCGCACCCGGTCGGTACTGGCACATCCCGGTCGGGTCGACAAGACGGGTGACTGCCGCACGGCGGACGCAGCCGCGAAGGGAGGAGCCGTCAGGACCGCTGGGCCGACGACTGGGCGTGGACTGTGTCGTGGATGAGCATGAACCTCATCGACCAGTACCCCGGTCGTGGCTCGGGAAGCTCGTGCCGGGACCAGAAGAACCCCGCCAACGTCACGGCGGCGGCGGCGAGCCAAATGAACACCCCGACGGCCAGGACCCACGGCGTGGATCCCAACGACATCACGATGAGGCCCGCGATGGCGACGGCCAGCCCGACGTACCCCACTCGGAGGGCCCAGACGGCCATCCTCCAGTGTCCGTTGTATTGCAGCTCCGGCGGATCGTCCATGCCAGGAATTGTTCCACGGTTGCGGGACCAGGGTCATTGGTCCTCCGGGTCGGTCCGTCCTCCGGGACCCGGCCGGGTGACCGATTGATGGGGCGGACCATCCGGGAATGCCGGATACAGGACGGTGCGCCGTCATGCCCCTGCCCCGTGTAAGTGCCTGGGCGCATGCAACTCTTGCAACCACCAAGCCCCGCCGGATGGACTTTTCCGGCGCACATCACGTTCGCCGGAGACCGCAGGGGCTGAGATTGGCGAGGCACAATACCCCGCTTGATCACGTCCGGCTAGCAGTCAGAGCCCAGGACTTGGCTGACCGTAGGCGGATCCCCTTGCGGTGATCAGCCAACGAAGACGGCAATCCACGCCCACGGGTTTCGCCGTGCCGGTGGCCGTTCCCTGCCGGACATCGGGGCGAGCTGCTCGCCGTCGATGGCGCCAAAGGTCTGTCTGGTGGTCAACGAGCGAGACGCTCAACAACAGCTCCGATCGTGAACATCCGCCCGGCACTGTCAAGGAGGAAGCGGCCGACCGCTTCGCACTGACTGGAGGGTAGCGTGGGTTTCCTCGTCGGGCAGCTTGCTCTGACGAACTCTTGATGTGTCTGGAGTCCTTCACATGAACGTTCTCATGGTCCTAACCTCCCACGATCAACTGGGTGACACCGGCGAGAAAACCGGTTTCTGGCTTGAGGAGTTCGCCGCCCCGTACTACGAACTGGCTGATGCCGGCGCCACGATCACCCTGGCGTCACCCGCAGGCGGCCAGCCGCCGCTGGACCCCCGCAGCGACGCCCCCGAGGCGCAGACCGACGCCACGAGGCGGTTCCGTGATGACCCTGATGCCCAAGCCGCCCTGGCCAACACGACCAAGCTCATCGACGTGTCAGCCGCCCCTTTCGATGCCGTGTTCTATCCCGGCGGTCACGGTCCCATGTGGGACATGCCCGACAATGCGACGTCCATTGCCCTGATCGAAGCGTTCGTGGCGGCGGACAAGCCGGTCGCCGCCGTGTGCCATGCGCCGATCGCCCTCAAGAACGTCCGGACCACCGATGGCGAGCTCCTGGTCAAAGGTAGGGATGTCACGGGCTTCTCCAACAGCGAGGAAGCCGCCGTCGGGCTCACCGACGTGGTCCCCGAGCTGCTCGAAGACGTCCTCAAGGCAGACGGGGGCAACTACCGGAAGGGCGACGAGGACTTCGCCCCCTATGTCGTTGTTGACGGCAAGCTGGTTACCGGCCAGAACCCGGCATCTTCCACTCCGGCGGCGACGAAACTGCTCGGTCTTCTCCGTAGTTGAGCAGCCTGCTCCATGACAATGATGATGTTCACGTCGTCCTGAGGGTCACCAGGCGGCGCATCGGGGATAGTCCACGTTAGGCAGAGACCGCCACTTTGACGACTTCGACAATCTGGCCGAGAGTCAGCGAAACCGCTGGCCCGCCTGAATAGAGCCGGCACGTCAACCCATAGGTTCCGGGAACCGATCGGAATCGGTGAAGGGCACCAAAATCTTGATCAGGCCTCTGATGAGGTCGAACACCTGGCGCTGTGCTGCGTAGTCCCACCACGGCAGGAAGGATGTGGGCACCAAAATCTCGGTCCCCAGGTTCCTTCATTCGGTAGCATCGAGGGTGGAATGCGATGGCGATAGGAAGACGAGATCCCTGATCACCGCCTGAGTCGGGTTTTCGAACACTACGGCCCCGTGCCCATTCGCACGAAGGCGAGGATCCCGGTTACTTGTGTCGGTTGACTGGTGATGACTGACCAAAGGTCCGCATAAGGGAGCATCCATCCCGCCGATGATTCGCTGTCGAGGCGATGGGGCAACGGGGGCAACCACGAAAGAGTCACGAGGCTAACGATCGTCCGATCCGTGGGCTTGCCCTGTGCATCAACGATGGCGAATCCCCACCCGGCAATTGTGGTGGCCGACCGTCTGTGATTGACCGCCTGAACCTGTATGTGGCGCTCACCCGTTCCCGATGCGCCCGCCGGGTAAGCGTTGCTCCAGTTGCACACGACCCGGCTGCCTTGTTGCCGATGCGTCCAGACCGCTACCCACACGGCGGCGATCGCGCCCAACGCTGAGACTATCGAGATAATCAGTGCACCAATGGCCATCGATCGAGCCTACTGATGGGGTGTGACGGCCCCCACTACCGGCGCATCACGAGCGACCGCTGCGCGCAGCGGTACGATTCTGTTCCATGGAGTTGGCGGACCGGCAATACGCTCACTCTCCTTCGTCGCCTGTGGTTCAGTCAGCTCCGCGCCGTAGTCACCGCACCTTCACCGCACTCGCCTTCGTGGCGGTAGTGCTGGTGATCCTGCTCGTCGTCTATATCAGCCTCAGCGACGGCATTGACTATGTTCACGGATTCGCGAAGGCATGTCTCGTCATACATGACGGTTGGCACTTCCACCTGCGCTGCGGCTCGGTCAGCCCGCCCAACTCCTAACCACTCCGCTCCGCCCAGGAATCGCGTGCCACGTACAGGAGCTCGCTGGAGGCTATTCATCTATATCATTGGCCGTTCAGTGGCCCGTAGCCATTTAGGTTAGGTAAAGAATTCCTGCCCATTCAGGTATTGCGGACGGGAGAGCGCAGCACAGGTGCCTCTCGTCGACCCGGACGATCTTCCACCCCCGCCCTTGACCGCCGATCTGACCTTCGAGGACCGACCTGGCGGCTTCGAGGTCTGGCTCAGTGAGCGAACCGCTCATGATCATCACGATCTGGTGGAGGCATCGATGCGGTGGCTCGAAGTACAGCCTGGCGCTCAAGGCGTGCTCTGCGAGGACCCAGTCGTATTGATGGTCGATGGCCGCTGGAATGAAGACCTCAAGAGCGAACTCGGGGCCTGTGTCGGAGAGGGTTGAAGATCTGGATCTCGGGTAGAGAGCCTCAGTCGAGTGTGGATATGCGCTGCCCCGGAACGGCACTTTCGGGCTAGTCCCTCGGGTATGGCTCGGAGGCTCGGCATCAGGTCTGATGAGCACCGAACACGCCCTGCGCGAAAAGTTGATTACATGACAGGCCCGCTGGGGACGGTGACGTTCCTGTTTACAGACATCGAATGCTCCACTCGCCTGTGGCAGCACGACGAGGCCGCCATGCGCGCCGCCCTGCCCGCCATCTCCGGAGTGAGCACCACGCCGAGGAGCTGATTCTGCGGTCGATCACGACTGCCAGCTTCTGCTCTACTGGGTCCTTGACATCCACCTACCGCCGCATGCTCCTGGCTGCCCGCCCTGAAGGTCTGGTCAACGAGACCAACTTCACCCTGGACGACACCGCCCCGATTCCCACCATTGAAGACGGCGAGGCGCTCGTCAAGGTGCGCTACCTCTCCATCGATCCCACCATTCGCGGCTGGATGAACGACGCCCCCGGGTACTTGCCGCCCATCGGCCTCGGGGAGGTCATCCGCAGCGGCGGGATCGGCGAGGTCGTGGCCTCGAACAACGACGCATACCCAGTGGGTGCCACCGTGTTCGGCATGCTCGGGTGGCAGGAGTACGCCTTCACCGACCCCCATGCACCGCTCATGGTGGTGCCCGAGGGCGTCGATCCAACCTGGGCGCTCTCGGTCTTCGGCACCACCGGGATGGCCGCCTACTTCGGCCTGCTCGACATCGGACAGCCTCAGGCCGGTGACACGGTGGTGGTCTCCGGAGCGGCGGGGGCCGTCGGATCGGTGGTGGGTCAGATCGCCAAACTCGAAGGGGCGGCCCGGGTGGTGGGTATCGCCGGCACCGACGAGAAATGCGCGTGGCTGACTGACGAACTCGGCTTCGACGCCGCCATCAACTACCACCGGGAAAACGTCATGGTTCGTCTGAATGAGACCTGCCCCGAAGGCATCGACGTCTTCTTCGACAACGTCGGTGGCGAGATCTTGGACGCCGCCCTAGCCCATCTGGCCATGAAGGCCCGGGTGGTCATCTGCGGTGCCATTTCGCAGTACAACAGCGACGTGACCGAGGGACCAAAGAACTACCTCAGCCTGATCATGAAGCGGGCCCGCATGGAGGGGTTTATCGTCCTCGACTACCTCGACCGCTTCCCGGAGGCTCAACTGAAGATGTTCGAATGGGTGCTCGGCGGGTCCATCCAGCACCAGGAGCACTTCGTGGACGGTCTCGAGCACGCGGGTGACGCGCTCAACCTGCTCTTCAGCGGCGAAAACTCCGGCAAGGTGATTGTCAGGATCTGACCCGGGGGCGGAGGCGGGTCCGAGACCGTTCGAGCAGAACCCAGGCGACGTCACTCGCATACCGCCATGCGGATGGCAATGGAGCCCCTCATAACCGCGCGTCCCGGTCAGATCGCACATGAAACGAACGGCACATAGGTGCCGATATCGACCGGGTCCATGTGTCCCAGTTCACCGGCTCGGAGAGCGTTATCGACCGACGTGCGCTTACCAGCCGCTAACGCCACTGACCGGCACCTCGGGGCGTGTGGAAAACCGCTTGTGCCTCACTCCTCGCCCGAGTGTTACAGCCGCCTCACTACCATCGAGAGAAAGAGCGGCATATTGCTGCGTGAGCAAACGGAGGACCACGCCTCGATGATCCACGGCGCACTAATAACCGAGAGCCTGAAGACCGGCATCACCCTCGACGACCTCAATATTGTCGTCCGCAAGATCGTCCGATCACAGCCCAAGAACACCACACCCGAGCAGCCCAAGACCTGGACGGTTCTGTATTTCGAGGCTGAGGACACCGTTAGTGAAGCCTTGGCATCTGCGCTATCAGGGGTTCTCGACCAACCAAACTGGTATGCCGACTTCGCCTCGGAGGCTGAGACCTTTGTGGTGTTTTCGGATCGCATTTTCCGCTATTCGCGTGGTGATGAGAATGGGCGCGACGAAGCAGCGGCATACGGGGTTTCGCTCGGCGTCCCAGAATCCCAGCTTGACTGGCCCGTGTAGCTGCAGTGGCAAATGCAACTGCCCCACATCGCCGGCTCGGTGATCGATATCTGGCACGGCGCTGGGCCGCCTGCTCACTGCAGCAAGCGGCTCAGATCGCTCCATCCGAGCGGCCGGGCCGCAAATCGAGATCGGTGCCCGAAAGCGCCAGATCAGACTGTTATCGCTTCCCTGCGAGGTCGGCCGACGGGGGTCAACAGCTCGTCCCGTAGAGCAAACCCGCTGCGGTAACGGTGCAGTTCACGGTCCATGGCCTGGCATAGGGCGTCCGTAAGGGCCGCCCGGTGCACTGAACGGTGAAGGGGGGCCGTGCGGGACAGGCTCCGGCCGGACCGTACGCCGCCGACGAGCGGCTACCCGCGGCACCGTCATATTGCTACGGCTCGCTGGGTTCGAGGTCTCCATCAGGCACTGCTGTCCCACCACGCCCACACAGATCACCCAGATCCGGCACGCCAGCCCGGACGACACCGAGAAGCGGCCGGCGAGTGCCGAACGACGGATGGGTCGCACGCCGTCAATCCGCTATGGGCAGGACAGCCGTGATCGATACCGGCATCGGAGCGGTTGGACCTAACGCGTAAACCACGCCCCGCCACGACGTAGCGACAACCGGCTCTGGGCCGTGAACTCTCAAGACAAGCTCAGGAAATCACTCACAAAGGTTGAGTAGGGCAACTGCATAGGGCATGTATACGGCTGCCCCATGCATGCCCAGGCCGGTCCGAACCTCTGTCGCAAAGGTGCAGCGTGCGGGCCACTCGCGCCGCGCACAGCGTGCATATGCTGCATACGCAAGGGTTGAGTAGGTCCCGAAAAAAAGTCCCGATAAACCTGTGGTTAACGCCTGGGAGTACGCTGAAACAGCACGAAAGCCCACGACATCGTGGGCTTTCGGCGGTACTCGATGTTTCCCTTAGTGGCGGGGGTGGGATTTGAACCCACGACCTTCGGGTTATGAGCCCGACGAGCTACCAGACTGCTCCACCCCGCGTCGCAGGAGAAGAATCTAGCAGGCCGCCGGCCCGTTCCGTCCACGCCGGCTGACCGCCGTGTCGGAGCGAGTCGCGCAGGCGGGCCGGTGCAGGGTCAACCCGTGCCCGTGCCCGTGCCCGTGCCCGGCGAGGTGGTCGTCGTGGTCGTCGTGGTGGCAACGGTACCTCCGGTCAGCTGCTGCACCTCTTGCAGAATGGACTCGAGGTTGTTGATGTCGGTCTGGTAGGCGCCCAGGTTGCCCGCCTTGAGGTCGGTCTGGGACTGCTGGTAGGCGGTCTGGGCTTCGTCCAACAGGGCCCGCACCTGCGGCGAGAGGTTCCCGGTCCCGCCTTGCGTCGCAGGCGTCGTCGACACCGGCGCCTGGAACACCTGGGTGAGGGCCCCGGCCAAGGTCGGCTGGATGGACGCCTGCTTCCCGTACACGGCGATGACCCGTTGGAGCTCGGGGAAGGCGTTCCGGGAGGACTCCACGTACAGGGGCTGGATGTAGAGCAGCGAATCGGCCACCGGGATCATCAGCACGTTGCCCAGCAACGCGGAGGACCCGTTCTGGTTCAAGAGCGAGACCTGCTGGGACACGGCCGGTGTCGCGTCGATCTGGGCGGCCACGATGGAGGGTCCGTTGACCGGCGAGTCGCGTGGTGTCACGAACATCTGCAGCTGCCCGTAGTGGCCGGGGTCGGACCCAGCGATCATGAACCCGGACAAGGTCTGGATCTGGCTCTGCGACGATACCGGGACGAAAGCATCGAGCAGGGTGAACGACTGTGCGGCCTGGCCCGGTACCCGCAGCTCCTGGTAGATCGGTGCCATGCGGACCAATTGGCCGGTGGAGATCTCTTGGCCCTGGGCGTTGGTGGTGAAGGTGGTGGCCAGGGCCTGTGAAGGCGATCCCGAGCCGGGCGACGGCGACAGCGCCCATGCGTCGGCGGCACTGTAGAAGCTCTGCGCCGTGGTGATGTGGTACTTGCCGTACATGGTGGCCTGCACCGTGAAGATGTCCTCGGGATACCGGATGTGCGCCTTCAGGTCGGCGCTCATCTTCGACGCCGGGGTGAACATCCCCGGGAAGGCCTTCTCGTAGGTCCGGATGATCGGATCACTGGGGTCCATGACGTAGAAGGTCATGTGGCCGGTGTAGGCGTCGATGACCACCTTCACCGAGTTGCGGACGTAGTTGAAGTTGCCACCGAGCCCGCTGCCCGGGGCAACGGCACTGGTGTTCGCGTTCTGCCCGTACGGGTAGTTGTCGGTGGTGGTGTACGCGTCCTGGATCCAGTCGATGTGCCCCCCGATGAGCGCAGGGTAGGGGTCGGCGTCGAGACTGAGGAAGGGCGCGGCCTTGGACACACGGGCCTGCACGCCGCGGTCGAACATCAGCCGCGACTTGTTGGTGATCTGGTTGGAGATGAGCAGGTTGAGATCGCTGAAGCGGACGGCGAACATCACCTGATCGAAGAAGGACGAGAGCTGCACGCCGCCGTCGCCCGAGTAGTGGGTCTCGACGTTGGTGCCGCTGGTCAGCTGGAAGTCGATTTCCGGCTGCTTCGTGTTGGCCACCACGTACCCGGAGTTGTTGAGCCCGAAGTAGACCGAGGGCTGGGTGACCGTGGGCAGCCCGCTGTTGGAGGCCGGCGGAACGCCCCCGACGGCGAACACGGGATCACCGTTGCTGGTGGAGGCGTTGGCGGGCGACACCACCATCCCGTAGCCGTGGGTGTACTGCAGGGTGGTGTTCACCCACGACGAGGACGGGAGGTCCTGGTCGTTGATCTCGCGCACACCGACGACGGCCGGGGTCTCCGCACCGTTCACCTTGTAGCGGTCCACGTCCAGGCTGTTGAACTGGTAGTAGGAGCGGATGTCTTGCAGCTTGTCGAAGGTGGGCTCGGTCTGGGTCGGGTCCCAGAGCCGCACGTTGGCCAGTGTGTCGCTGTTGGCCGAGAGCTGCGATGCGGTCAGCGTCGACGACGCGGGGTAGGCGACGCTCTGGACGCCGGTGAGCCCCATGGCTGCCCGGGTGGCATCGATGTTGCGCTGGATGTACGGGCGCTCCAAGGTGTTCTGAGCCGGGTTCACCTTGAGGGCCTGCACGGCAGCCGGATAGATGGTGCCTGCGCTGAGCGCCACCAGGAACCACAGGCCGACCCCGAGGATGGGCAGTGCCCAACCCTGGCGCCGGATGTTGTAGATGAGCAGGACAGCCGCGGCCAGGGACACCAGGAGGAGGAGTTCGAGGGCGGGCAGGCGGGCATGGACGTCGGTGTAGCCCGCACCCTGGACGTACCCGTTGCTGGAGAGGTCCAGATTGAACCGCGCCAGGTAGTAGCCGACGGCCTTGACCAGGGCCAGCAGGCCGAGGATGACCGAGATGTGGGCCTTCACCGCGGGGCGGACCCTCGGACGCGAGCCCTGCATCCGGATGCCGCCGTTCAGGTAGTGGCTGAGCACGGTGACCACCAGGACGACGAACAGGGCCACCAGGGTCCAGTGGACGAGGAACTGTTCGAAGGGCAGGGTGAAGACGAAGTATCCGACGTTCCGGTGGAACTGCGGATCGGAGTTCGGGAACGACACGCCGTTGCGGAAGAGGATCCAGTTCTGCCACTGCCCGATCGCCTGGGACCCGACGATGAGCGACAGCACGACGACCACGCCGGCCCGGAGCCAGCGGGAGTAGGGCCCGATCACCTCCCGGTACCTCTTGACGAACTCGTCCTCCGCATCGAGGGAGGGTCCCTTGGGGGCCAGGCGCTCGGCCACGATGAGGCTGGCCAGCAGCAGCACCGCGAAGATCACCCCGAAGACCACCATCAGGCCGCCCTTGATCTCGAAGAGCTTGACCCACACCGAATGCAGCGACACCGAGGAGAACCACAGGGAGTCGGTGTAGAACACGGCGAACGTCCGCAGTGAGGCGATGACCACCACCACGATGACCAGGGCCGCGATGATCCAACGACGGCGACCGTGCTGGGCCGGGCGCGGGACCTGGGGAATGTCGCT
>Ga0209584_10000192_pt1 | contig 17700 bp, 15 predicted proteins | sample NGEPerD_FD_184507 | JGI IMG/M metagenome (GOLD analysis project Ga0209584, IMG submission 184507) | Arctic peat soil microbial communities from the Barrow Environmental Observatory site, Barrow, Alaska, USA - NGEE PermafrostAB12-D... | ecosystem: Environmental > Terrestrial > Soil > Wetlands >...
GTCGTTTACCGGGGTAAAAAGTTTAGCATATATGGTCAGTTCTTCATTGAGAATGTTGGAATCTTTTCCCGCCGATAAATTAAAATAGGCATGGTTTGTCAGATTAACCGGTGTTTTCTGGTCAGTCAATGCAGTGTAGTCAATCTCCAGACCATTTGCCGCATTAACCTTGTAAACCACTTTTACCGTCAGGTTTCCCGGGAATCCTTCTTCCCCATTGGGGCTGCTGTAGGTTAACGAAAGACTTGAATCATTTACCTGGTTAACCGTCCAGATCACTTTATCGAATCCTTTCAGTCCTCCATGTAGTGTATTGCCGCGGTCGTTACCCGCGAGGGTATGGTTTTTTCCATCCAAACTGAATTGGGCATGATTGATCCGGTTGGCATATCTGCCCACAATCGCCCCAAAATAAGGATTGCCCTTTTGTAAATAACCCGACAAAGAATCGTAACCCAGTATTACGTTCCCTGAATTACCCGATCTGTCCGGTGTCCACAATTCCAGCAGGGTGGCTCCATAGTTGGTAACTACTGCTTTTAGTCCCTGGTTATTTTTGAGTGTGTACGCATAGACCGTATCCTTCCCGATCGTTCCGTAAAATTTCTTATTGCCATTTTCTGAAACAATAATCGCTTTATTTTTCTCCGGTGACTGCTGACAACCCTGTAACAGGAGGGCAAAGACATATGAAAATCCGAAAACGAATATTCTGCTCATGGGAGATATTTTGTTTTAGCAACCAATCTAATCTTCCAAAGATATCCTGGAATCAGCATGAAATTAATCTTTATTCACTTCCCGGTTTGATCATCCTGGCGATTCTCTGGCTTTTAAATCGTCCAGGCAGTGATCAATCCCTGTTTGAGGAACGCGTTTAAGGGACTAATTGATTTATCTTAGCGAGCAAATTGAATACCATGCGCCGGATGACCTGTCTGTTGATTTTCCTATTCGCAGGTTTGCTGAACACCCATGCCCAGCCAACCTACCAGGTCTCCCTCCGTCCGCAGGTTCACTTTTCTCCCCAAACCGGCTGGATGAATGATCCCAACGGATTAGTTTATTTCAAGGACGAATACCATATGTTTTTCCAATATTATCCTGACAGTACCGTCTGGGGCCCCATGCACTGGGGTCATGCCGTAAGTAAAGACCTGATGCACTGGAAACAGGAGCCCATTGCTTTATATCCCGACAGCCTGGGTTATATTTTTTCCGGAAGTGCGGTTGTGGATGAACGTAATACCAGCGGATTTGGCAAAAACGGAAACATTCCGCTGGTTGCTGTCTTTACCCAGCACGATCCTGCGGGTGAAAAAGCGGGGTCGTCCCGGTTCCAAAATCAGAGTATTGCTTATAGCCTGGATGCCGGAATGAACTGGGTCAAATATGCCGGTAACCCGGTTTTAAAATCTCCTGCCATCAAAGATTTCCGGGATCCTAAAGTTTCCTGGTATCCCGATCAGAAAAAATGGATGTTGATCCTGACTGCGGGCGACCGGATCCAATTTTATTCTTCCGCAGATCTGAAAACCTGGATCAAAGAAAGTGAATTCGGTGTCGGCCTGATACAACCGGGCCGGGTTTGGGAGTGCCCGGATCTGGTTTCATTCGACGTGGACGGGAAAAAAGTCTGGCTGCTCATTGTCAGTATCAATCCCGGCGGCCCCCAGGGTGGCTCAGGAACCCAGTATTTCACCGGCAGTTTTGACGGACATTCATTTACACTGTTCGACACCATTACCCGCTGGATCGATTACGGATCGGATGATTACGCAGGTGTCACATTCAGCCATACTGGCAAAGAAAAAATTTTCCTGGGCTGGATGAGTAACTGGCTGTATGCCACCAAAGTCCCCGCCCTTCAGTGGAGGAGTGCCATGACCCTGCCCCGTACACTCAACATTAAAAATATCGGAGGTTCCTATTATACGATCATGGAGCCTGTGGATGCTTTGGAAAAACTGGTTACTAAAAACAAATCCTATTCTCATATTCCCACCGTTAACCAAATTCTTTTTACAGGACCCGCACGTTTTGAAATCAGCCTGTCCAACCTGTATGCTTTCTCCCTGGTATTCAGCAATGCGGCGGGTCAGCAGGTGACTGCCGGATACAATGAAGAAAAAAATGCTTTTTTTATCGACAGAACCCTGGCGGGAAAGTCGGACTTCAATACACAGTTTGCAGGTATTCAATACGCTCCCCGTATAGCCCAGTCCAACAATTCGAAGATCATCCTGATCCTCGATAACACTTCCATAGAGATGTTTGCAGATGATGGCCTGACCAATATGACGGAGATATTTTTCCCTGATCAGCCCTACAATATCCTTCAGCAGGGTACAACCCGAAAACCTGTTGAGGATATTAAGATCAGTGAGCTGTCGTCTATCTGGGTCAGTGGCAAATAAATTCGCCTTTTAGCGATTCCCGTCGAACATTATCGCATGACAGCGGAATGGGTCAGTTTACTTCAAGTGCGTCTCGGGAAGGCAGTGGCGGAAATACCGTATGCGGTTCCGCCTGATACCAGAAAACAGTGGAAGCAATATCATCCTGCAGCGGAAGATATCTTCCCTCGGAATGCCAGCCCAGGGCCTGTATCGTTACGCGTAGGTTTTTTTCAAACCGTACCGGATCCGTGATATGCCAGCGGTACAATCCGAAGCGCTGGGACACATTGTAATGCCCGTCTCCGCGGATCACCTGGGCCAGACCGGAATAAGGACTGTTGAATTCTGTATAGTTTGTTTCCTCAACCCCGGCCGTACTTTTTTTACGCGTATCAAAATCGTATGAACCACAGAAATAATCTTCCGTACCCGTTCCGCAGATGGTCGGAAATTCTGTATCTCCATCCATATAAAATTTGATCTCCCCTTCTCCCCACCATCCATTATTATGAACACCCCAGGCCAGGTAGGTACCTACATACTGACCCCTTCCTTTCACACTGTCCAGGAGCACCACCATCGATTTGTATGGCAATGGATTCACACGCCTGAACTGGGCATGAAAATAGGCCGCATCCGCAGGAACATCCGTGAGTATATAGTCCACCTGGTAATACAACATCATGGATTCGGTGTTTATATTTTCCATGGTGATCCGGCATTTTCTTCTGAAAGGCATGGGCCAGTAACAATTAAAAGCAGATCCCGGATTTACACAAACGGCAAGAGACCGAAGGGCAGCATATTGACCCCATCCCATTCCAAAAAAGTCACCGACAGGAACTTCTACAGACGGACTTTTCTCATCGTCCCAATAAAAACGGAGGATCGAGTTCCGCCAGTTGCCCGTGGGTGTCATCCAGATATGCTGGATCGAACCCGGACCTTCTATTTCTGCAACTGTAAAGGTGGTATGTGCTTTTATCTCCACAGAAGGGCTCAGTTTCCAGCCCTTACCCAGCTCCCGGCCCGCCTGTTCCCCGGTACCCTGTGTGGCCATAGCACCCTTTCCTTTTTCACCGGTAAAATTTTCCGGACTGATGGAGCGGCTTTTTGCCTCGGACAAGCGATAAATGTTGGAGAGACTGGCGTCCATACCATTGTATTTTTCCTGGGCCTGTATTTTTGAAAACCATATCGCAAAAACAAGAAAAACGATGATTTTTTTATTGGGCATGTTTGGTGTTTTTAATAAATAATGAATTTAAGTTAAAATTGTACATAGACTGAGTACGAAGTTTCTTCCTTTATCCGGATACCCCAGGCTATCCCGTACATCTGAAAATATGCAGATCCCTCCGGCCCGGTATCGATGCGGGCACATCTTTTCGCAATACATAAGGATAATATTATGCAGTACATAAAAGTAAGATCATTAACATTTCGGACTCAGATTTCATTCTTTTTCCAGCTGAAAGCGGAGTACCTTTGCCGACAGCGTCTGATAGATTATGTACAAAGTATCCTTTAGTAAGAAAAGCAGTTCCTTTTACCAGGACATGAAATCGTCTGTGGAAGACTACTTTGCGGCCGGTCACATTCAAAAAACCGGGAACTGGAGATTGTACACTAAGGCGCTCGCGCTGGTGCCTGCAGCCATCGGAATATATTTGTTACTTGTTTTTGGTCACCTGTCGATTATTCCTGGTGTGCTTATGTCCGGGTTGTTGGGTTTTATACTGGCGAGTATCGGATTTAATGTGATGCACGACGCATGTCATGGTTCCTATTCCAGTAAAACCTGGATCAACAACCTGATGGGGCTCAGCCTGAACCTGCTGGGCGGGAACGCCTTCATCTGGAAATTCAAACACAATATTATTCATCATACCTATACCAATATCGACGGGATAGATGACGATATTGCCAAGAGCCCGGCCCTGCGCTCCTGCGAATCCCAGAAATGGGTGGGCATACACCGTTTTCAGCATATTTATGTCGTGCTCCTCTATGCCATCTCATCTTTTCTCTGGGTCTCCCTGATGGACTTCAACAAATATTTCAAAAGCAAAGTGCATAATACGGATCTCCAAAAAATGGACCTGACCGAGCATATTATTTTCTGGTCAAGCAAACTCCTGTATGTGGTATTTTATATCATGGTGCCTGTTCACTATGTGGGCTGGCCGGCCTGGGTAATCGGTTTCGGCTGCATGCACATTATGATGGGGCTGACACTAGCGCTGGTGTTCCAGCTGGCACATGTTGTTGAAGATGCGGTTTTTGTTTTTGCTCCCGGAACTGAACCGCAGAGGATCGAGGAGGAATGGGCCATACATCAGGTAAGAACCACGGCTAATTTCGCCCCGCGCAATAAAATAATCAGCTGGTTTGTGGGCGGCTTAAATTTTCAAATTGAACATCACCTGTTCCCCAAGGTCAGTCATGTGCACTATCCGGCCATCTCAGGAATTGTAAAGGAAGTCTGCTCAAAGCACCAGGTGCATTACAACGAATTCAGCACGATGTCTTCTGCTGTGGCCTCCCATTTCCGAATGATGCGGATGCTCGGGAGAAAACCCACATTAATTATTAATGATTAAGTATTAATTATCAATTATTACACCTACCGGGATGATTTGACAAAACTCTTTCCCTGAACATACCCAATTACAAGTAATAATTAATAAATAATAATTAACAATTATCAGCTGACCTCTTCCCCTGTAGTGGTCACCATCTGCCTCACCATCTCGCCCTGTTGTTCAGCAACCCCTGAGCTGATCAGTTGTCTCATCCGCCATATCAGAAATGATTCGTTCACTTTTTCCGGAGATTTTAATAGAAAATGATGAACTGTTCTTGGGATTTTCTGGAATGCGGGTTGTAGAAAACTCAAAAGGGGTTTATCGAAATAGTCGTCTTCATGCTGAATCAATTTTTTACCGCCTTCCAGCACACGCAGGTTTTTATTTTCTGAAGCCAGCCTCGTCCACTCATCCGGATCGGTTTCAAATTCAGCAGAGCTGACAGGACGGGCCAGTTTTTTTGCTTTAACGAATTCTCTGGAAGGAATTTCAGAAAGGGAAGACGGATAGAATACGTTCCCCTTTTCATTGATAAACGGAAGGTTATTCAGGTGTAACACAAAAATCCTTCCGGAAAAGTTTTTAAGCTGTCCGATTGCCCAAAAGTATCCGCACAGATCTTTTGCATTGGGAGCCACCCAGATCCAGATCTGTTCAAATTCTTCCGCTTCCATCCTTTGGAGGATTCTTTCAAGCCTGACGGAATCCGCTTCCGTTGCTGATCCGTCCGCCTGGGGTTTATCAGCCTCTTCCCTGATCAATGACCACCATTTTTTACGTTCTTCGCGGCCCTGGTCAGAAAATAAATCCTGTATTGGTCCGGTAGAAAAATCATCTCCGATCAATAAAATTTCCCCATCGAGGGCTTCATCCATATCCATGGCGGCAGAAAGTAATTCAGCACCGCGTGAATCAAAAACGATATGAAACATCGGGTTATAATTTTAATTGGTTATTTCTCCAGCTCGGCATGGTCAATTTCCATCCGCAGGTTGCCGATAATAAAATCCTGACGCTGTGGTGTATTTTTTCCCATAAAATACTCCAACAGCTGCTGAATATGTGTTTCCGGCATGATCATCACCGGTTGGAGCCGCATGTCTGCCCCGATGAATCGTGCAAATTCCCCGGGGGAGATTTCTCCAAGTCCTTTAAACCGCGTGATCTCCGGTTTGGCGCCTAGTTTTTTAGTAGCAGCCATTTTTTCCGTTTCATCATAACAATAAATGGTCTCCTGCTTGTTCCGGACGCGAAACAAAGGTGTTTCCAGGATATACACATGATTGTTCTTCACCAGGTCAGGGAAAAACTGGAGAAAAAAAGTCATGAGCAATAAACGGATGTGCATGCCGTCCACGTCGGCATCTGTTGCGATCACGATATTGTTGTACCGAAGCCCTTCGATCCCGTCTTCTACATTCAGCGCATGCTGAAGCAGATTGAATTCTTCATTTTCGTAAACCACTTTCTTCGTAAGTCCGAAGCTGTTCAACGGTTTGCCCCGCAAGCTAAAAACTGCCTGCGTTTCCACACTCCGTACTTTGGTGATCGAACCGCTGGCTGAATCTCCTTCCGTGATAAAGATGGTGGATTCCTTTTGTTTTTCGAGAATCAGGTTTTTCTCCTTCCCTGCTGCCTCTTCATTATAGTGCACCCGGCAATCCCTGAGTTTTTTATTATGCAGATTGGCTTTCTTGGCCCTTTCGTTTGCCAGCTTCCGAATTCCGGACAGTTCTTTTCTTTCTTTCTCACTGTGTTCAATGCGTTTTTTCATCGCATCTGCGATGGAAGAATTCTTATGCAGAAAATTATCCAGTTCGCGGATCAGGAAATCATGTATGAAATTCTTCATACTCGCCCCGCCTTCCTGCATATACTGGCTGCCCAGTTTTGTTTTGGTCTGGGATTCAAATACCGGCTCCACCACACGCACGGACACTGCGGCAGTTATACTTTGCCGGATATCAGCTGCTTCATAATCCTTTTTATAAAAATCACGGATCACTTTTACGAATGCTTCGCGAAAAGCCTGCTGATGCGTTCCGCCCTGTGTGGTATACTGACCATTTACAAAACTGAAAATCTCTTCTCCGTAGTCGTTATTGTGGGTAATGGCCACTTCAATGTCGTCTCCTTTCAAATGGATAATCGGATAACAGAGTTCATCTTCGTTGGTCTTCCGCTTCAGGAGATCCAGTAGACCGTTTTTGGAAAGGTATCTCCGGCCATTATAATTAATCACCAATCCCGCATTCAGGTAGCAGTAATTCCAGAACTGGTTATCGAGGTATTCATTGATGAAATGAAAATTCTTGAAAATGCTTTCATCCGGAACAAATTCAACAAGCGTACCGTTGGGTTCTTTTGTTGGGGTTTCCTTATTCTCCTTTACGAGATTTCCCTTGGAAAATGACGCCTTTTTTTCCTTTCCATCCCGGAATGCCGATACGATAAAAGACTGACTGAGGGCGTTAACCGCCTTTGAGCCAACACCATTCAGACCAACGGCTTTCTGGAATGCCTTGCTGTCGTACTTAGCACCTGTATTGATTTTGCTAACCACATCCACCACTTTGCCCAGAGGAATTCCCCTCCCAAAATCCCGGACGCTGACCGTTTTGTCTTCAATCAGCACTTCGATGGTTTTGCCATGACCCATCGTGTACTCATCGATGCAGTTGTCAACAACTTCCTTCACGAGTACATAGATGCCGTCATCTGCACTGCTCCCGTCACCCAGTTTTCCAATGTACATGCCCGGCCTGAGCCTGATGTGTTCTTTCCAGTCGAGGGAGCGGATGGATTCTTCGGTATATGCGAATAAATCTGGTTTATTTTCAGCCATAATGAGTGGTCGCAAATATAGGCAAATCCGCTTGTTGCATGCAAAAGTGAATTACACACGCCTGTGAATAATCTAACCGGTATTAAATTGATTACCCGATTTTTAGACGTTTTACACTGCTATATTTCAGCAGTAATTTAGGTACAAAACCAAGTATTTTTACCTATAATAAAACCTTTGAATTAACGCTATTATATTATAAACTTTAACCCTTGAAAACTGGTATGTTACCGGTCCTAAACCTTCTGATCTCGATCCTGGCTGTATCCCTTTGTTTCATTCCACTCGGATTGTACCTGTGGAAAAGGCTGGCTCCGGATAAACCCTTCCTGATCATCTCGCTGTTCTGGATGGTGAATGGGTTTATGTATTCTCCTGATATATTCACGTTTTCCTGGTACGACCGGAATTTGAGCAACCAGGTTTTACTATTCTATAATCTGATCGATGCCCCCCTGATTATCCTTTTCTTTTATTATGCATTCAAAAAGAAATTCTTCCTGAAACTCCTGATCGCTTTTATTGTGTTTGAAATCATCATGACCTTGTGGAAAGGATTTAATGATGATTCTGACAATATCATCATTGGTGTGGGCACTTTCATTTGCCTGATCATGAACATCTGGGGAATCAGCCAGTACTTCCGGAACATGGAACATTCAACGAGGGAAAATATTCTCGTATTCGTGAACGCAGGATTTATTTTCTATTATGGATTGTTCCCGGTAACCTTTTATTTCAACTATATCAGATTCAGCCAGGCTACCCTGCCTTATATCACGTTTATCAATTTTTTCAGCATTTGTATGGCCACCGGATTGATCTCATTTGGTATTTGGAAGTATGCCGAAACACAATACCGCGAAGAACGATATTAGTCTTCATCCTCCTCGTAATTGTAAGATCCCTGGTTATCGTTGTAAATCGATTCCCAATCTTTTATTTTATCGTCGCTGACCAATTCCAGGATGTCGAAAATGGAATCACCTTTTTTCTTCCATTCCGTTACCTGTTCATCAACATACCGGGACACATACATACATTGTTCTGTTTCCAGATTCACTTTGATCAGTTGCACAGGTGAGCTTTCTGTTTCCTGTATCAGGTAATAACAATTTTTTTCTAACAGGGCATAAGAATACATACGACACATTTTTAAGAGTGATTTCAGTCTGGATCTTAGAATTAATGGGAAGTAGGTAGTGTCTGCAGGAGAATTTACGGGGATAGTAGGCGGGACTGCAGAACACAAATTTACTGCTTTTCAGAATCAACGGGCCCGTTTTTACATCATCGGGACTTGGTATTTATTTTAGTTTAATCTTAGCCTGAAAATCAATGACTTATACAATCCTCCCCTTTTCCAAACGGAGATGATGGCGGATGCAGGGCGGAAATTCGTCCATATAGTGACTTACCAGTATCAGCCCCGCCCGTTGCTGGCTGCAGTACTGGTCTATCAACCCCAGCGTAAACCGGGACTGTGCGGCGTCCAGGCCCTGGCAGGGCTCATCCAGGACCATCAGGGCGGTTTCTTAATCATTTGCCCGTGGCCAGCAGGATAAGCCGCTGGAGGCCTGCCGGCAGGCTTGTAAGCAATTGGTGGGCGGCTCCCGTGCAATCCAAATATGACAGCCAGTCCCAAACGTTTTGTTCCTGCTGCCGGTTTAACAAACGGAACAGGCCGATGGTGTCAAATAAACCTGATGCGATGGCCGAAAAAGCCGTGGCAGCAGGATCAAAATAAAGCTGCGGTTCGGGTGACAGGTAACCGATTTTCTGTTTGATTTCCCAAATGCTTTCTCCGGTACCTCTTTTCCTGTCGAACAAAATAATATCATTGGCATAGGCCTGAGGATTATCCGCTGTGATCAGGCTCAGCAAAGTGGATTTTCCGGCGCCGTTCGGACCGCTGAGTGACCAGCAAGCTCCATTTTCCACTGCCCAGTTGATATCTTTCAGAATACATTTATCTCCGTATTGTACCTGAACATGCTGCATACGCACGGCATACTGGAAATCCGGGTAAGAAAAATGGAGTGCTGCAGGTAATTCCTTTTGCCTGATGGACAGAGATATCTCGGATTGACTCCGGGAGGCCTCTTTTTTTTCTTTAATCAAAAGATGGCCTTCCTGCAAACTGGCAAACCGGTTAAAACAGTCGGGGAAATAACTCCTGCTTGTAAAAAATAATAGGGCTTGTCCCGCTCGTGAAACTGCGCTGAGTGTATCATTTAAAATCTGCCTTCCGGTGATGTCGAGTCCCGTAAAAGGTTCATCCAGTATCAACAGGCGGTGCCGGTTCAGTATGGCTTTTAATATCTGCAGTCTTTTGTTTTCACCATTGGACAATTGTATCAACGGCTCATCCAGCAATTCCGTAATATGAAATATTTCCAGGAGCTCCTTTTTTGAAAACCACCCGTTGGGATTTTCCGGAAAATCCGCCAGGTCTTCAAACACAGTTCTTGTAGCTTCCGAATCAAATGCATTATATCGCTGCTGATAATAAAAATTCGTTTGATTTTGCAGGTCCCTGAACCGGTGTTGCAGGTCGACAACCACCACGTCATTTTCCCAGGCAGCGCCTTCGATATCAGGCAAATCCAGAAGCCCCTGAAAATGATGATGGCCTGCCAGCGTATGAGCCAGCACCGTTTTGCCGGTTCCGGCTTCGCCCGAAACAGCCCACTGTTCGCCTGCTGTGATTTCAAGTGAAATATCCCGGAGTATTTTTTTCACCGACAGGGTAACCTGCAGATTTTCAACCCTGAGGATTGTAGATTGCATGGATTCTATTTAAGCGCCGTAAAGATGCTTTTTTTAAATTAAATTCGACGCTCAATCCTGGCTCCTGATAACACAACAAACCATACAGCAGATCCTCAGCCGAATCGACATCACCGAGATCATCGGCGGATTTGTGAAATTAAAAAAACGGGGAGCCAATTATCTGGGCCTCTGCCCATTTCACAACGAGAAGACACCTTCATTTACGGTTTCGCCGTCGAAGGAAATTTATAAATGTTTCGGCTGCGGCCGCAGTGGCAATACCATCAGCTTCCTGATGGAGCACGAGAAATTTTCTTATGTAGAAGCACTGAAATGGCTGGCCAACCGGTACAATGTCGAAATCGAGGAATCGGAAGTCAGTCCGGAGTTGAAAATTCAGCAACAAACGGCAGACAGCCTGTATATTCTGAATGCATTTGCGCAAAAGTTTTTCAGCGACCTGCTGCACAACTCGGAAGAGGGGCAAAATATCGGCCTGAGTTATTTACAGGAACGCGGGTTTCACGCCGCTATTATCGAAAAGTTTCAACTGGGTTATAATCCTTCCGGTCCGGATGCTTTTGCATCAGCTGCGATAGCCGCTCAGTTCAATCCGGACCTGATGCAAAAAAGCGGTCTGGTGGTGATCAGGGATGGTAAAGCGATGGACAACTACCGCGGAAGGATCATATTTCCGATTCACAGTCCCCAGGGCAAGATTGCCGGTTTCGGAGCCAGGGTGATCCGAAATAACGACCGTGCACCCAAATACATCAACACGCCGGAGAATGAGATTTATGTCAAGAGCAAATTGTTATATGGTTCCTTTTTCGCCAGGCAGGCCATAGACCGGGCAGATGAATGTCTGCTCGTGGAAGGATATACAGATGTGATTGCGCTGCACCAGGCCGGAATAGAAAATGTGGTGGCCAGCGGGGGCACTTCACTTACGCCGGACCAGCTGAGGCTGATTAAGAAATATACGTCCAACCTGACGATCATTTACGACGGTGATGCTGCAGGGATCAAGGCTGCCCAGCGAGGTATGGACCTGGCCTTTGAAGAAAGTCTTCAGGTCCGGCTCGTATTGATACCCGGCCAGGAAGACCCCGACAGTTATGTCAGAAAAATCGGCGCACCGGCATTCAGGGATTTTGTTTCAACCGACAAAAAGGATTTTATCCTCTTCCAGTTGGAAACTTCACTGGCGGCGGTTTCGGGCGACAGCCAAAAAAAAGCACAGCTCGTCAGTCAGATTGCGGAAACCATTTCCAGGATTAGTAAAGCGGAAGATTTTACACGGCAGCAGGACTATATCCGCCGCTCCGCCGATCTGCTGAAGATCGATGAAAATGGCTTGAATACCCTGGTGAATAAATTTATCCGGGAACGGTACAGTAAGGCAGAAAACCGGCTGGCGATGCAGGAAAATGTGCCTGTAGCAGATCAGCCCGGAAAAATAAACCTGGATGAAGAGCTCAATGAGCTCCTGAACAGAGACGAACAACAGGAGCGCGCCATCGTCCGCTCCCTGCTTGAATTCGGACTGAAAATCTGGGAGGGAGAAAAGCGCGTGGCAGATTATCTCCTGCCGGAATTCGAGGAGGAAGACATGTTTGACAACAAAAGTCTGGTGAGGATTCTTCAAATGTACAAAACCTGGTATGATGAAGGCCTTGAACCCACTGCAAGAAATTTTTTATATCACGAAGATCAGGAGCTGGGTGCGCTGGTAGTATCCATAATGGATTTCCCTTACGAGGTAAGTGAAAACTGGAAAAACTATTACGAAGGAAAGATCTTTACGCGCGACGAACTATACCGGGATGAAGTGGGATCCACACTGTCTTATCTAAAACTCAGGAAAATCCAGCGGCTGATGGATCTGAACCAGAAAGACCTCGAAAAATCCACGAACGCAGATGAACAGCTCATGTTCATGCAAACACATCTTCACCTGAAACAAATGGAGAAGGAACTCATGGGGAAATCCGGTACCGTGATTGTGAAAATCTGAATATCGCCGGGATCCCAACGATTTAAGTCTCTGGGTTTAACCGACCAGTACCTCTGCTTTACGGCCTAAGATGGAAGGGGTGGCGAGTGCCGCTTTTTCAAAGCGGGTAGCAGTCCACACATGATCCAGGGTAATTTCGCTGATGCCTTCAAAACCGCCATTGGTAATACAACTCCAACTGCACTCCCGGTTAAGGGTTGTGGCAATTTTTGAGCTGGTTTTGGGATAAGCAACCCAAAACTTACCTCCCTTGCTCAGGGCAGGTAATACTTCATGAATAATACCCCTGAGCTGGGTTTCATTTACTGCGAAAACCAGGGCAAAGTCGATTTTTTTGATCTTGAGCAGAGGAGTGACATTTTTTGCAAAAGCCAGTTTGGCAAATTGCTTTTCTATCGAAGAGGGAAGGCCCTGAATTAAAATGCTTTTTTCGTCTTTAAGTTCCAACTTTTCTAATAAAGTTAATGACATGCTTTATAAGTTTTTGTTTACGGAATCGCCTTCAGGGGCTGCAAAGGTAACGATAAATTAACCATAAGTAAAACAAAATGATCGTTTTACTCGTCTTTCGCGTCAAAAAAGGGTATTTCCACGTTAATTTTAATGAAACAGGGTAAGCGATTGAAGTACTGTACGTTAAGTTAGAAGGGTCAGATTGGTGAACCCGGCCTGCGGGGCCTTTTTTTATCCCGGTATTTCAAAATCGGGATCTTACTCTCACTGCCCCTGAGCAGACGGCTGATATTCTTCTGATGGGTAAGTATCACGAGCAGGGCAACGGCAATGGCAAAAGCACGGTAAAGCGGTTCCTTTTCATTGAAAATAAAAAGGATCAACACCGCAAAAGCTATACTGGCCAGGATGGAACTCAGGGAAACAAAACGGGTCAGGTAAAGACAAAGCAGAAAAACACCAACACAGTATAAGGCCACCAGGGGTTGAATCGCCAGTATCATACCAAATAGTGTGGCCACTCCTTTTCCTCCCCGGAAATCAGCCCATAACGGAAATATGTGACCGACAACGGCCGCGAGACCCAGGCCGACCATCAGGTTGGTCCGGTCCCATTCATTATGCATATAAAATGGAAGTACAATGTACAGGCTGGTGGCTATAACCCCTTTCAATATATCAACCGACATCACGATGCAGCCCCATTTGGAACCCAGAACACGGAATGTATTGGTTGCTCCGGCATTACCACTGCCGTAATCACGGATGTCCACGCCAAAAAAATAACGGCTGATCCAAACTGCCGTAGGAATCGAACCGATCAGGTAGGCAAACAGAATAAATAAAACTTCCTTCATGGACGTCAGGAATACTTGGATTTCAAAATTAATTAAAATAAGCTATTAAACCTTGTCGATTTCACCCGGGTACCTGATTTTTTAAACTGAAACACATCCAATTGTCTTTGGTTTTACCTCGTTCCAGGGTGAAACCGGCGCTGGCGGCTATTGTCCTGATTTTTTCCTCGTCGGATTCCAGCACGCCGCTGCCTATAAAAACGCCTGATCCGGTCAAATGTTGTCGTATATTTTTCAGGTTTTCCAGTATGACGCGCAGGTTGATATTGGCCAGGATGATGTCAAAACGGCCAATCCCGTCAAGGGAATCCTTTTTTTCCACCCGGATGGCCGGGCAGGCATTGACGGCCGCATTCTCCAGGGCATTTTCGATACTCCAGTCATCGGAATCGATGGCCAAAACAGTATCTGCGCCCAGTTTGCTGGCCAAGATGGCCAACACGCCCGTGCCCGTACCAAAATCCAGAACTGAACGGTTTTTGAAATCCAGATGCTGCATGGTCGCAATCATCATGTAAGTCGTAGCGTGGTGACCGGTTCCAAAACTCATTTTTGGCGTGATCACCAGGTCATAGCGAACAGTAGGAACAGGCTGGTGAAAATCTGCCCGTATGCAGCAGAAATCATCCACGATCACCGGTTCAAAATCTTTTTCCCAATCCGCATTCCAATTCCGGGCTTCAATCCATTGTATTTTGAAAAATGTATGATAGGGATCGGCAACACCTTTTACTTCGCCTACGATTTTCTCTGCTGCAGCCGGATCATATAATGTTTCAGGAATAAAGGCGTGCAGCTTGTCCGGTTCCTCTTCGAATCCCTCAAACCCGGCGTGGCTCAGGCGGGCAACAAGCATATCCGATTCCTCAGGGTCTTTGGTATCGATCGTAATCTGGATGTAGCGATTCATAACGGGCTTGAGGTGTGAGGCTTTAAGCGTGAGGCTTAGAGCGTGAGGCCTGAGGCCTGAGGCCTGAGGCATAAGGCACAAGGCATAAGGCTTTACGCAAATTTGAAAATCATATGATCTTTGAAATAAAAAAGAGCACCATAAAGGTGCTCAATTATATTTTAAATCGCCTGTTCAATTTTTTCCCAACTCAGCATTGTGCTTTTCGCTTTAAGCCTTTCGCCTCAAGCCTCAAGCATCAAGCCTTATCATCCTGATGCTGCTCCTGCGGACGTCCTTCTGGTTTCGGCATGAGCACTTTCCGGCTCAGTTTGAACTTTCCGGTTTTATTATCCACGCCGATCAGTTTCACTTTCACCATGTCATTTTCATTTAATACACCATCCATGGTTTCAAGTCTTTTCCAGCTGATTTCACTAATGTGCAGCAGTCCCTGCTTACCCGGCAGGAATTCAACAAACGCACCGTAAGGCATTACCGATTTCACCTTGGCCTCGTAAACAGATCCAACCTCTGGCACCGCGACGATTCCCCTGATCCAGGCCACCGCCTTATCCAGCCCTTCTTTTGAGGGACTGAATATACTCACCTCTCCCTGGTTGCCCACTTCTTCAAGATTAATGGTCGCGCCGGTTTCCCTTTGAATCTCCTGTATGATTTTACCACCTGGTCCGATTACGGCCCCGATGAATTCTTTATCGATAAATAATTTTTCCATTCTTGGCGCATGCGGTTTCACTTCCGGCCTGGCAGAAGGGATACATTCATACATCGCATCCAGAATATTCAGTCTTCCCTTACGGGCCTGTTCCAGCGCTTCGCGCATCGTATCCATGCTCAATCCGTCAACCTTAATATCCATTTGCACACCGCAGATTCCATCTCTTGTCCCGGTAACTTTGAAATCCATATCACCCAGATGATCTTCGTCTCCCAGGATATCTGTAAGCACCGCATATTTATTGTCTGACTGCCTGGAGATTAATCCCATGGCCACGCCACTCACGTGTTTGGGAAAGGGTACACCCGCATCCATAAGGGCAAGGGAGCCTGCACAAACGGTAGCCATAGATGAAGAGCCGTTCGATTCCAGCACATCACTCACCACACGAACGGTATAAGGATAGTCATTTCCCGGCATCATCTTTTTCAGGGAACGCATAGCCAGATTACCATGGCCTACTTCCCGACGTGCCGGTGCACGCATCATCTTCACTTCCCCTGTTGAAAAAGGTGGAAAATTATAATGCAGGATAAATTTGGTGTAATCGGATTTCGCTGCACTTTCCACCAGCAGTTCATCCAGTGGTGTACCCAGTGTAACGGTGGTCAGGGCCTGCGTTTCGCCCCTTGTAAACAATGCGGAACCGTGTGGCGTAGGCAGTGGATCGGTTTCCATTGCCAGCGGCCTCACCTGGTCCAGCTTACGCCCGTCCAGGCGGACTCTTTCATCCACAATCATGTTGCGCACGATTTCCCATTGCAGGTCCGCGTAGTATTTTTTAGCAAGTTTTTTATCAGCATCCGTCACTTCAGCACCCAGGCTTTCTATGAATTCTTTTTTCAGCTGGTCAAAAGCTTCGCTGCGCTGGTGTTTGCTGCTGCCGGCCTTGGAGATCTGATAGATCTTATCCCTGGTAAATGCTTTTACTTTTTCATTCAGCTCTTCATTGGTTTCCGGCTTCTTATAATCTCTTTTTTCTTTAACGCCCACTTTTTCGCGGAGTTCAAGCTGCCCTTTTATTTGTACACGGATTGCGTCATGGGCAACTTCGAGCGCCCTGATCAGATCATCTTCACTGCATTCATCCGCTTCACCTTCCACCATCATCAGATTTTTTTCTGTGGCGGCAATCAGGAATTCAAGAGATGAAGCTTCCAATTGGGTACGGGTGGGGTTCACAATAAATTTTCCATCTACCTTGGCCACACGCACTTCACTGATCACTTCCTTAATCGGAATATCTGAAATAGCCAGGGCCGCGGACGCAGCCAGGCCTGCCAATGCATCGGGTAAAATTTCAGAGTCGCTGGAAACCAGGGTAACCAAAACCTGTACATCGCAGAAATAATCTTCTGGAAATAAAGGACGCAGGGCGCGATCGATTAAGCGGCTGGTGAGCACTTCATAATCATTCAGCCGTGCTTCTCTTTTAAAAAAAGATCCCGGGATCCTGCCGGCCGAAGCAAATTTTTCCTGATAGTCTACGGAAAGCGGGAAAAATTCCTGTCCCTCACGGGGCTCCTTATTCGCTACCACGGTAGCCAGGATGATACAATTCCCCTGGCGTATCGTTACGGCGCCGTCTGCCTGACGGGCAAGTTTTCCTGTTTCAATGGATATGGGCAATCCTTCACCGGTAGTAAAGGTTACGCTAAATGGCTGTGATAACATAATGAATCGTTTGTTATGGTCGGTCTGAACTGTAACCAGGAGGAATCCTGAAACGGTTAAAAACGAAAATGAAACCCGCTTTCTGAAAAAATGAACCCAACGTCGGCGTTGGGAATCTGTTTATTTTCTGAGACCGATCTTCTCGATCAGCTGGCGGTAATTTTGCAGGTCGTTGTTGCTCAGGTAAGTCAATAGTCTTTTTCTTTTACCGACCAGCTGCATCAGCCCGCGGTGCGTAGAGAAATCTTTTTTATTTTCCTGAAGGTGCTCGGAAATACGATTGATCCGCTCAGTCAATAACGCGATCTGCGCTTCGATTGATCCGGTATTTGTTGCGTTCGTTCCGAACTTTGTGAAGAATTCCGCTGTTTTTTCTTTTGTCAAATAAGGCATCTCAATTTTTTTAAGGCATCCAAGTAATATTCTACTAATTTGTGCGCGAAGGTAGAGAATTATTTGCGAAT
>Ga0209584_10000193_pt1 | contig 17688 bp, 16 predicted proteins | sample NGEPerD_FD_184507 | JGI IMG/M metagenome (GOLD analysis project Ga0209584, IMG submission 184507) | Arctic peat soil microbial communities from the Barrow Environmental Observatory site, Barrow, Alaska, USA - NGEE PermafrostAB12-D... | ecosystem: Environmental > Terrestrial > Soil > Wetlands >...
GACCTTGCCTGGAGTCGCCGCCACATCGCGCCCGACCGCATAATTTTCGGTACCGACCGGCTTTTTCCCGCTGACGGCGCGCTCCCAATCTTCCGTCATATTGCGCAAGCCGCTCACCAGGTTCATGCCGCCTTTGCTGACCGTTTGCCGAAAGACCTCCGGGTTGGTCGCCAGAAAATTCGAGGGCGAGGCAATGTCGAGGATCTGGCGCGATACGAACTCCACCATCGCTTCATGGTGCTTGGTGACGCCGCGGATGCCGGTCGTCGCGTTGTGCCACCATTGCTGCTGCAGCAGGAAGGCCTGATACATGAAATTGTACGGCGGTTTCTGCCATTCGGCGCCGATGAAACGCCGATCTTGCGGCAACGGCTCGATACAGCTCGATGCCTTGTCGCTCTCCAACGCAGCGTGGAATGCATGGTTGGCGAAACGGACCGTTTTCCTCGTTGCCTTGTCGACAAGTTGCAACTGTTTGCCGGGCGAAACGGCAAGATGGATCGCCCAATCGAAATAGGCCTTGGCAAGCGCCGCCGGCGACAGACCGAACGTGAAACGTGCTATCGTGGCATGCAGCGAGCGATCGACGATGTCGGCGAAGGCCGTTACGGCATAGGAATCGCGCCCTTCGACCGTGTCGGTCGGAACAATACCGGCAACTTTCGGCACGAGACGTAACGCGGGTTTGTTCGCGGGTGCATCCGTCTGTACGGGGACGGCAGTCGTCATGGCACACCTATTCTTTAGTATTCCACTCTTGCGGAACGGGCATTCAATTATGAATATGTAGCTGATTTATTGCGGCGCAATGATTTGGATCAATCGGTCATATGATCCGGATTAATCAGCAGAAAAACGCTCCTGTTTACTGCCGCACCAACGAATACGGATTGGCAGCTTCCGGAACGCGGCGCCATGAACTCGCATCCGCTTCCTCGAAACGCCACGGGTTGCCGCGCGCCGGCGTCAGCATCAGCTCGTCGCGATCGATCTTCCACTGCGCGAAATTCAAGCGCGCGATGGCGGGATCGCAGCCGGGCTTGATTTTCACCGCCATGCCATCCTCCGTTGGATCTGTCGCCAAAATCAGCTGACAGAGCGGCTTGCCACCGCGCACGATCGCCCAATCGCCGGCCACCTGCTCCGGCGCCTTCGACGGCGGAGCGGCGGTGGCGGCATTCTGCAGGAACAGCACGCCGACGCCGGGCGTCGGCGCCTCGTAGATGCCGTCCTCCACCTCGCTGAATTCCACCAGCGACTTGCCCTGGGCGTCGAGCAGCCGCAGCAGATCGTTTTCCGGAAAATTCCAGCCGGCGATATCGGCCACCAACGGAAACAGGTTGGTGCAGTTCTTGTCGAACTCCACCGTGAAACCGACCGTCGTGCGATCGCTTTTGAAGGTCACCGTGCAAACCTTGTCGCGATCGGCATTGGAGAATTCCCAGGTGCCGACCATGGCCTTGGCGGAATCACCAAGGATCGTGGATTGCGTGGCCGGCGTCTGCGCCAGCGTGGCGCCGGTCATGCACAGCCATGCCAATCCGATAAGCGCGCGACGAGCCATCACGAAGCTATAGCACATAGCTGGCGCCGCCATTCTCACGAACGCTTGGGCGGGGTTTCCGGCACCGGCGTCAGCGGCGGCTTGCCTGCCGCCCAGGCCAGAATGTTGTCGACCACGAGCTGGTCCATGGCCGCGCGCGTCACCTCGGTGGAGGAGCCGAGATGCGGGAACAGCACGATATGGTCCATCTCCATCAATTCTTTCGGCACCTGCGGTTCCTTGGCGAACACATCGAGGCCGGCGGAATAGATGGTGCGTTTCTTGAGCGCCTCGATCAGCGCAGGCTCGTCCACCACCGAGCCGCGCGCCATGTTGATGAGGATGCCGTTGGGCCCGAGCGCCTTGAGCACCTCGGCATTGATCATGTTCGCCGTCGCCGGCCCGCCCGGCACGATCACCATCAGCGTGTCGACGTCGCGCGCCATGTCGATGAGTTTCGGGTAATATTTGTAACTCACGCCCGGCTGCGGATTGCGGCTGTGATAGACCACCGGCACACTGAAGGCTTCCAGCCGGCGCGCGATCGCCTTGCCGATGCGGCCCATGCCGACCATGCCGACGGTGCGGTTGCGCAGCGTCGCCTTGGTGAGCGGATATTGCCCTTGCGGCCATTTGCCGGCGCGCAGAAAGCGCTCGGCCTGCGGAAATTCGCGTACCGCGCAGAGCAAGAGACCGAGCGCGGTGTCGGCCACCTCCTCGTTGAGCACTTCCGGCGTATTGGTGACGATGATGCCGTGTGCGCCCGCCCACTTGGCGTCGATGTGATCGTAGCCAACGCCGAACGAGGAAATCTGTTCGAGCTTGGGGAAGCGTTGCATGAAATTGGCGTCGACCTTGTTCGCCGTATAGGCGACCGCGAACGCGCGGATTTTGTCGCCGACCGATTTTATGAAGGCGTCCTGATCCTTGGCCTCGAGCAAATAATGCAACGTGACCTTCGGGTCGAGCCCGCCGACGATGACCGGCTTGCGGGCTCCGATCAGCAACACATCCGGTTTTTCGCCAGCCATCTGCGCTCTCCTGTTACACCAAAGCCGTGACCGGTTTTTCGACGAAGCTCTTGAAGGCAGCGAGCAGCTCGGCGCCGAGCGCGCCGTCCACCACGCGATGATCGCAGGACAGAGTGACCGTCAGCTGGCTGATGAATTTGACGCCGCCATCCTCGGCCTCAATCGGCGCCCGACGCGTGGCGCCCACTGCCAGGATCGTGGCATGCGGCGGATTGATGATGGCGGAGAACTCGCGCACGCCGTACATGCCGAGATTGGAGATGGCGCTAGCGCCGCCTAGGTATTCGTTCGGCATGAGCTTGCGCACGCGCGCGCGGTCGGCGAGATCGCGCATTTCCGCCGAAATCGCGGTGAGCGATTTCACCTCGGAGTTGCGGATCACCGGCGTGATCAACCCGCCCTCGGTCGCCACCGCGATGCCGATGTCGGAATGCGTGAAGCGCAGAATCCGATCCTCCGCCCACACCGCATTGGCGGCGGGCACGCGCTGCAGCGCCGCCGCCCAGGCCTTGACGATGAAGTCGTTGAGCGAGAGCTTGAACGCCGGCTCGCCATCCTTGTCGTTGGGCGCGGCGGCATTGGCCTCCTCGCGCATGGCGATCAGCCGGCCGGCGTCCATGTCAGCGGTCAGGTAGAAATGCGGGATGGTCTGCTTGGCCTCGATCAGCCGCTTGGCGATGGTGCGGCGCATGGAATCGAGCGGTACTTCCTCGTAAGCAATGCCCGCATACAGCGCCTTGACCTGCGCGGCGCTCGCGCCGGTCGCCATCGCCTGAGCGGCCGGCGCTGCCTTTTCGACGTCGCTGGCGACGATGCGGCCATGCGGGCCGGTGCCGGTGACGCGTGACAAGTCGATGCCGCGTTCGGAGGCCAAGCGCCGCGCCAGCGGCGTGGTGAAAGCGCCGCCCGGCAGTTTCGCGGGACCGAAATTGCGCTCGGGCGTGCGCACTTCGCGGAAGGGATCGAGCGGGATGGTGCGCGGCATCGGCGTAGCTTGCGATATAGCTACCGGCGCAGCGGCACGTGCGGGCGCGGCTGCGGGTTTTATCGCAGCAGCGGGCACACTAGCCGGCAAACCGGCGCCGGAGATCACCGCCACCACGGCGCCGACCTTGGCCACCTCGCCGACCTGGAAGCGAATTTCGCTCAGCGTTCCGGCGCTGGTGGCCGGCACCTCCATCGAGGTCTTGTCGGTCTCGATCTCAAACAGGTTGTCGCCCGGCTTCACGGCGTCGCCGGCCGACTTGAACCATTTCACGATCTTGCCCTCGGCGACGGTTTCGCCGAGCTGCGGCATCAGGACGTCCACGTTATTCCCCTGAAGTGCTCGACGCGTCCTACCACGCCACCGACACATATTGTGTCTCGAGAAATTCCTTCATGCCTTCCGATGCGCCTTCGCGGCCGAGGCCGGACTGCTTCACGCCGCCGAACGGCGCCGCCGGATCGGAGACGATACCCCGGTTCAATCCGATCATGCCGAAGTCGAGCTTTTCGGAGACCCGCATGCCGCGGCTAAGGTCTTTCGTATAGAGATACGCGACCAGGCCGTATTCGGTATCGTTGGCGCGCTTGATCGCCTCGTCCTCGCTCTTAAAGCTCTGGATCGAGGCGACGGGACCGAAGATTTCCTCGTTCAACATTTTGGAATCGTCGGCGACATTGGTGAGCACGGTGGCCGGATAGAAGAAGCCCGGACCGACCGGCGTCTTGCCGCCGACCAGCACTTTGGCGCCCTTGCCGACCGCATCGTCGACCAGCTCGATCACTTTGTCGCGGCCTTCCTTGTTGACCAGCGGCCCGAGATTGATGCCGTCGTCGAGGCCGTTGCCCATCTTGAGCGAGCTCATCTTGGCGGTGAGCTTCTTGGCGAATTCGTCGTGCACCTTCTCGTGCACGTAGAAGCGGTTGGCCGCCGTGCAGGCCTCGCCCATGTTCCTCATTTTCGCAATCATCGCGCCTTCGATGGCGGCGTCGATATCGGCGTCCTCGAACACCAGGAACGGCGCATTGCCGCCGAGCTCCATCGACGGCTTGAGAACCTGGTCGGCCGCCTCGTGCAGGAGCTTGCGGCCGACTTCGGTCGAGCCGGTGAAGGAGAGCACGCGCACTCGGCGGTCATGCAGCATGGCGCTCACCACAGGACCGGAGCGGCGCGACGGCACCACGTTGACCACGCCGGCGGGCACGCCCGCCTCTTCCAGCGCCGGCATCAGCGCCAGCATGGTGAGCGGCGTATCGGACGCCGGCTTGAGCACCACCGGGCAGCCGGCGGCGAGCGCCGGGCCGATCTTGCGCGTCGCCATCGCGGCCGGAAAATTCCACGGCGTCACCAGCACGGCGATGCCGGCCGGCTTATGATAGGCGAGGATACGAGCACCGGAGGCTGGCGCGCGCGAAATCTCGCCGATATTGCGCACGGCTTCCTCGGCGTACCAGCGGAAGAATTCGGCGGCATAAGCTACCTCGCCGCGCGAATCGGACAGCGCCTTGCCGTTCTCCAGCGTGATCAGTTTGGCGAAGCGCTCGGCGTCGCGCATGATCAGTTCGTAGGCCTTGCGTAAAATCTCGGCGCGCTCGCGCGGCTTGCGCCCGGCCCAGCCCTCGAAGGCGGCGTCGGCGGCGTCGATCGCAGCCTTGGCGTCGTCCACCGAGGCGCTGGCGACCGAGGCAATCTTGCGCTCGGTCGCCGGGTCGATCACGTCGAAACGGGCGTTGTCGGACGATTTGCGCCATTTGCCGCCGATCCACAGATCGGTCGGAACGTTGGCGAGAAGATTTTCGTACATGACATTTATCCTGCGCTTTTATCCAGCGAGTGAACGCTTCACGGTATTCGCGATTCGATCCGGCGTCGGCAACACGGCGTCTTCCAGAATATCGGCGGCCGGCAGCGGAATATGCGGCGTGGTGATGCGCACCGGCGGCCCATCGAGATCGTAGAAGGCCTCGTCGGCCACGATCGACACGATCTCAGCACCCCAGCCGCACAGCCGCGGATTTTCTTCGACCGTGAACAGCCGGTGCGTCTTAGCGACCGAGCCAAGAATGGTTTGCGTGTCGAGCGGCACCAGCGAGCGCACGTCGATCACTTCGCAGTCGATGCCGTGTTCCGCCTTGAGCTTCTCGGCCGCTTCGAGCGCGCGCGACACCATCAGCGCCAGCGCGATAATGGTGGCATCCTTGCCGGGACGCACGATTTTTGCAGTACCAAGCGTGTCGACGATTTCGCCGTCCGGCACTTCGCCTTTGGTCGCATAGAGCGACTTGTGCTCGAGGAAGATCACCGGATCGGGATCGCGCACCGCCGCTGCCAACAGGCCGATCACGTCGCGCGGGGTCGAAGGCGCCACCACCTTGAGACCCGGGATCATCATGCACCAATTCTCGACGCTCTGTGAGTGCTGCGCGCCGAAACGCGAGCCGGCGCCGTTGCCAGTGCGCACCACCAGCGGGCATTTGACCTGGCCATTCGACATGTAACGGCTCTTGGGGAACTCGTTGGCGATGTAGTCAAAGCAGACCGCGAAAAAGTCCGAGAACATGATTTCCGCAATCGGCTTGAGACCCGTCATCGCCGCGCCCATGGCCGCGCCCATGATCGCCTGCTCGGAGATCGGCGTGTCGCGCACGCGCAGCGGCCCGAACTGTTCGAACAGACCCACGGTCGCCTTGAACACGCCGCCGGCTTTCGCCACGTCCTCGCCGAGAAACACCACGTCCGGATCGCGCGCCATTTCCTGCGCGATGCCGCGAATGACGGCGTCGCGATAAGTCAGTTCCGCCATGCCCAGCCTCCATCGGCGTAAACGTCGGTGGTGATGATATCGAGCGGCGGATTGGGCGCGGCCTTGCAGGCCTCGGTGGCGTCGTCGACGACTTTGCGCACGTCGGTATCGATGGCCGCGATGACTTTCTCGGCGACGCCGAACTGCAGCAATCGCTCGCGATAGATCTTGATCGGGTCGCGGAGTTTCCAGCGGTCCAACTCGCCCTCGGGCCGGTATTTCGCCGGATCGGCACGCGAATGGCCGCTGTGGCGATAGGTCATGCATTCGATCAGCGAAGGACCTTTGCCCGCGCGCGCTTTGTCATAAGCCGTCATCGCGGTGCGATAGACCGCATCGGCGTCGTTGCCGTCGATCACGATGCGCTCCAGCCCATAAGCCGAAGCGCGATCGGCCGCCGGATGCTCGACCGCCGTCACGTCGGCGATCGGCGTGTATTCCATGTAAAGATTGTTCTCGCACACGAAGATCACCGGCAGCTTCCACACCGCGGCGAAATTGAGCGCCTCGTGGAAGGCGCCGATATTGGTGGTGCCGTCGCCGAAGAAGCAGACCGAGACGTCCTTGGCGCCCTTGTATTGCGCGCGCCAGGCGGCGCCGCAGGCGATCGGAAGATGCGCGCCGATGATGGCGTAGGAGCCCATCACGCCGTGCTCGACCGAGGTCAGATGCATCGAGCCGCCCTTGCCGCGCATCAGACCGTTGTCGCGCTGCATCAGCTCGCCCAGCACCTTCTCCACGCTGACGCCGCGCGCCAGCGTATGGGCGTGGCCGCGATAGGTGCAGAAGCTCAGGTCGCCCTTCTTCATGGCGCCGGCAAAGCCGGCCGCCACCGCCTCCTGCCCGAGCGAGAGATGGCTGGTGCCCTTGACCAGGTTCTGCAGGAACAGGTCGAAGGCGCGCTGCTCTGCCTCACGGATCACTACCTGGGTCCGGTACAGCTCCAAGCGCTTGTTCTCGCCGATATCGTCGTTCAAGCCCGAGCCGGCCGGCCCCGGCGCCCGGTCCTTTACTGTCGCCATAAATGATCCTCGAAAATCCGCTTTAAGCCGGCGGAACTTAGCCCCGATACCGAAGGCCTCGCAACTCTCCTATTCGAGCGGTCCCTCGACCACCCCTTCGCTGGTGGTTGTCTTGCCCAACTTGCGCTCCCGGTACAGCAAATAGAGCCCGGAGCTGATGACGATGGCGGCCCCCGCCATGGTCCAGCCGTTCGGCACATGGTCGAACACCAGATAGCCGAGGATCACTACCCAGATAAGCTGGGTGTAGACGAAGGGCGAGAGTACCGCCGCCGGGGCTATGCGGTGGCCGGCGATCAGCAAAAAGTGGCCGGCGCTGCCGAGCACGCCGATTCCCACCAGCATGAGCGCGATCGCCCAGCTCGAAGGCGTGGTCCAGACGAACGGGATGACCGGCAGCATCACCAGCGCGCCGATGAAATTCGAATAAAACAACGAGGTCTGGTTGGAATCGACGCGCGACACGATGCGCGTGATCACCGCATAGAAGCCGTAGCTGACAGTAGCGGCAAGCGAGAACAGAGCGGCCGGATGCATGCCGCCGAAGCCAGGCCGCGTGATCAGCAGCACGCCGCCGAAGCCGACGCAGATCGCCGACCAGCGCCGCCAGCCGATCCATTCGCCCAGCAGCGGCCCGGACGCGATGGCGACGATGAACGGAAAGGTGAAGATGATCGACAGGACCTCGTCGAGCTGCAGCCAGCGCAACGCCAGGAAGTTGCCGGCGGTCGCAAAGAACAGCAGCAGGGAGCGGGTGATTTGCAGCTTCAGTCGTTTGGTGCGCAGCAAACCTGGGTGCGTCAGCGGATTGGAAACGATCAGCGTCAGCACTAAGGCGCTGGTGTAACGCGCCCATGTGATCTGCATGGCGTCCATCTGGGTATTGAGATACTTCGCTGTGGTGTCGAGGCAAGCGAACAGCGCCACCGCCCCACACATCAAGGCGATGCCGGTGAGGCGCTGGCGTCGCTGTTGCGCGAAGTCGGTCTTCTTGGTCTTGCTGCTGGGCATGAAGGATGAATTGATTTTGATTGGCTTGCTGGTATAGTCGGATCGCAGGGGAAATTGCAGCCTCCCCTCGAGATGGCAGCCATCCATCCAAGCGCTGGTCACTTCATCTCAGGAGCGACCTATGGATGGCATGGTTCTCGGACTTTTTCTTGTCTCGACATTTTTCGGCGGCGCGGTCTCCGGCTTGGCCGGTTTTGCCATGGGCCTGGTCGTATCCGGCATCTGGCTGCACATCCTCACGCCGGTCCAAACAGCAGCTCTGATCGTCGGCTATGGCCTGCTGGTGCAAAGCTACAGCATCTGGAAACTGCGGCACGCCCTGAGCTGGCCAAAGGTGACGCCATTCATCATCGGCGGCGCCGTCGGTGTGCCGGCGGGAGCGGCGCTGCTTAGCCACGTCGATCCATCTTATTTGCGCATCGGCGTCGGCCTTCTGCTGGTATTTTACAGCACCTACAGCCTGGCGCGGCCGGCGCTCAAGCCGATGGACGCCGGGGTCGCAGCCGATGTCGGCATTGGGGTCGTTAACGGTGTGCTGGGCGGGATGACCGGGCTGGCCGGACCCTTCATCACCATCTGGTGCCAATTGCGCGGCTGGCCGAAAGACGAACAGCGCGCCATTTTCCAGCCGGTGATCCTGGCCGCCTTCGCGCTGACCGCCATATCGCTGAGCGTTGCCGGCGCCATCAACGCTGAACTGATCAAGCTGTTTATGTACGGCCTTCCGTTTCTGGCGGCCGGCGTGTGGAGTGGGATCAAACTCTATGGACATCTCGACGACGCCGCCTTCCGCAAGGTGATCCTGGTGCTGTTGTTGATTTCCGGGGTTGTCCTGGTCGCACCGGAATTGATGTTTCGATGACCGGACGCCTTGATGACTGAACAGTGCTGAAATAAAATTTCTTCGTGGGGCCTGCGACGGTCGCCCCGCTCCCTTGAAGGCTTGCGAGCCCAAGCACCGTCTCCTTCGGTCACGGAGGGGACCTATGCTGTCTCCGAGCTATTCGATCTCACCGAAAGATCTCTGGAATGCGATTGCGACGCCGTCGGCGCCGCAACTCGTCGACGTGCGGCGGTGCGACGCTTATGAGCAGTCGCCGCAATTGTTGCCGGGCGCGCTCTGGAGCGATGCCGGCAAGACACAAGCGTGGTCGGCCGAACTTGATCGCGCCCGGCCGATCGTGGCCGCCTGCAAGGCCGGCCATGAAATGAGCCAGACGGCGGTCGCGCAATTGCGCGCCGACGGCTTCGATGCGCGCGTGCTGGAAGGCGGCTACGAAGCCTGGGCGAAAGCCGGTTTGCCGTTCGTCGCCAAACCCGAGCTCGATCGCCTGACGCCGAAGCGTCCCGGCGTTTGGGTCACACGGCGGCGGCCAAAGATCGACCGCATCGCCTGCTCCTGGCTGATACGCCGCTTCCTCGACCCGCAGGCGCGCATCCTGTTCGTCGATCCGGCCGAGGTGGTGAACGTCGCGCGCGAGAGCGGCGGCGTGCCGTTCGACATCAAGGATGTCGAACTGAGCCACGAGGGCGAGCGCTGCAGCTTCGACACCATGCTCAAGCTGTTCGGGCTGGAAGGCGAGCCGTCGCTCGCGCGCCTTGTCTTGATCGTGCGCGGCGCCGACACCGCGCGGCCCGATTTCGCAGCCGAAGCGGCCGGGCTGCATGCGGTTTTGCTCGGCCTGTCAGCGCTGGCCGGCGACGACGACCATGGGCTGCTCGAACGCGGTTTCATGGTCTACGATGCCCTGCTCGCTTGGCTGCGCTTTGCAGCCGAGGAGCGCCACAACTGGCCGGCCATGGCGGCCTGAAATCGCATGATGACGACTGAAAATACGGTGCACCCGAGCTTCGGCGAGGCCTTCAAGGTCTGGCTGAAGATCGGCTGCATCAATTTCGGCGGGCCGGCCGGGCAGATCGCCATGATGCATCGCATCCTGGTGGACGAGAAGAAATGGATCGACGAGGCGCGTTTCCTGCACGCGCTCAATTTTTCCATGCTGCTGCCGGGGCCGGAAGCGACGCAACTCGCGACCTATGTCGGCTGGCTGCTGCACGGCGTGCGCGGCGGGCTCGCTGCCGGCATCCTGTTCGTGCTGCCGGGTGCCTTCGTGATGCTGGGCCTGAGCCTGCTTTACGCCTATGGGCGGGGCTTAGGTCCCATCGATGGCGCGCTGTTCGGCATCAAGACTGCCGTGCTGGTGATCGTATTCGAGGCGCTGATCCGTATCGGAAAGCGCTCCTTGAAGTCGTCGCTGCTGGTTTCGCTCGCGGCGTTGGCGTTCATCAGCATTTTCGTTTTCGCCGTGCCGTTTCCGCTAATCGTTATTGCCGCAGCGCTGGCCGGTTATCTCATCGCCCGGTCGCGTCCTGATTTGCTCGGCCTCGCCGTCAAAGCGCCTGACGTCACCGATTATTCTGGCAGTCGCTGGCGGCAGTTCACAATCGCCACAATCATTGGTCTCGCGATCTGGTGGGCGCCGGTTGCACTGGCCGCGCTGACCTTGGGGCCGCACCATATTCTTGTCGGCGTCGGGATATTCTTCTCCAAGCTCGCGGTGGTGACCTTCGGCGGCGCTTATGCCGTGTTGGCCTATATGGCGCAGCAGGTGGTCGAGACGAACGGTTGGCTGACGGCACCGGAAATGGTGGATGCGCTCGGCCTCGCCGAGACCACGCCGGGACCACTGATCCTGGTGACGCAATTTGTCGGCTTCCTCGCCGCGTTCCGCGAGGCTGCGCCGTTCACCCCGCTCTCAGCCGGATTGCTCGGCGCGGCGCTGACCACCTGGGTGACTTTCGTACCGGCGATGCTGTGGATCTTCGCCGGCGCACCCTTCATCGAACAGCTGCGCGGCAACCGCCAGCTTGCCGGCGCCTTGGCCGCCATCACCGCCGCCGTGGTCGGCGTCATTCTCAATTTGTCGGTCTGGTTCGCGCTGCATGTGCTGTTCGGCAAAGTGACCGAAATGCACTTAGGACCGTTGCGCTGGTACGCCTTCGACCCGCTGGCGCTCGATATCCGCGCGGCGGTGCTGGCGGCTATCGCCGCAGTGCTCGCTTTCGGCCTGCACCGCAGTTTGATCGAGGTGGTCGTGGCGATGGCCGCGCTTGGCGTCGTCACACAATACGTTTTAGGCTAGCGCTCGCGTTTGACCGCGCTTTCATGCCAGCGGCGCAGTGCGAGATGCGAGAGCGCCGACAGCGCGAAGAAGATCGCAATGCCGGCGAGTGACAGCAACAGCAGCGCCGCGAACATGCGCGGGATGTTGAGCCGATAGCCGGACTCGGCGATGCGATAGGCCAGCCCCGAGCCGGCGCCGGCCGAGCCGGCGGCGATCTCGGCCACCACCGCGCCGATCAGCGACAACCCGCCGGCGATGCGCAGGCCGGCGAGCATCTGCGGCAGTGCCGAAGGCAGCTTCAGGTTCCACAGCAGCTGCCAGCGCGACGCCTTGTAAAGCTCGAACAGCGCGAGAAGATTGTGGTCGACCGAACTTAGGCCCAGCGTGGTGTTGGCCAGCACCGGGAAGAACGCCACGATCCAGGCACAGGCCAGCACCGCCAGGGGTTGCGGCAGATAGATCAGCAGCAACGGCGCGATGGCGACGATCGGCGTCACCTGCAGGATCACCGCGTAAGGATAGAGCGAATATTCGATTAGCCGCGACTGGCTGAACAGGACGGCAAGGCCGATGCCGCCGATGGCGGCGAGCAGGAAGCCCTCGAAGGTGGTGGTGAGCGTCACCAGCAGCGATTGCCACAGCAGGCCGCCGTCGGCGATCAATGTGCTCAGCACCAGGCCCGGGCTAGGCAGCACAAAAGGCGGAATGGCGAAGGCGCGCACCAACAGGTCCCAGGCCACCAGCACCAGCGCCAGCATGAGGACGGGCAAGCCGATGCGCAGCGCGCGCTCGCTCATGGCGCGCCTCCCATCGCCTTGCCGAGCGTCTCGGCGACCTGACGGCAATAGCCGGCGTAATCCGCCGAGGTGCGGAAGCGCTCGTCGCGCGGATAGGGCGCCGGGATCGCGATTTCGGCGAATACGCGGCCCGGGCGCGGCGTCATCAGCACGATGCGCTGCGACAGATAGACCGATTCAAAAACCGAATGGGTGACGAAGATCACCGTGCGGCGCAGCGCCTGCCACAGCGTCAACAGATCATTGTTGAGCTTGAAGCGGGTGATCTCGTCGAGCGCGGCAAACGGTTCGTCCATCAGCAGCAATTGCGGCTCGGTCGCCAGCGCGCGCGCGATCGAGGTGCGCATCTTCATGCCGCCGGATAATTCGCGCGGGAAGGCATGCGCAAAGTCGGCAAGCCCGACCTGCTCCAGCGCTTGGAGCACGGCAGCGCGCGATTGCACTTCGTCCGCGTGCGCGAGCCTGAGCGGCAGCCGCACATTGGCCGCCACGTCGGCCCAGGGCATCAAAGTCGGCTCCTGGAATACGAAGCCGATCTTGCCCTCACTAGCTGTATCGCCCGGCCACTCGATCGCGCCCGCGGACGGCGCGCTTAGCCCTGCGATGATGCGCAGCACGGTCGACTTGCCGCAGCCGGACGGCCCCAGCAGCGAGACGAATTCGCCCTCGCGCACATCGAGGCTGAAATGGTTGAGCGCGACCGTGCCGCTCTCGAACGTCTTGCCGACGTTGCGGAGCGAAACGATGCCCGAACCAGAGGAACTCATTTGGGCCGCAGCTCCAGCCCGACGCCCTTGTTGACGAATTGCAGCGTGTAGGCGCGTTTGTAGTCGAGGCCGGGCTTCACCACACCGGCGCGCACCATCTTGTCGAAGAAGCTCTTCGCGCGCGCGTCGGTCATGGCGCCGATGCCGAGCTTGATCGAGTCGCCGGAATCGACGATGCCGTATTCCTTCATCTTGGCGATGGAATAGGCGAGCAGCGCGTCGGTCATTTCCGGATTCTGTTTCTTGATCAGCGCGTTTCCGGGCCGGCTGTCGCCGTAAATATAATTGTACCAGCCGATGGCCGAAGCATCGACGAAGCGCTGCACCAGGTCGGGCCGTTTCTCCACCAGATCGCGCCGGGTCTCGATCAAGGTCGAATAAGCATTGAAGCCGTCGTCGGCAAGCAGGAACACCTTCGGCTTGAAGTGACCTTGCGTCTCGATCGCGAAGGGCTCGGAGGTGACGTAGCCCTGCATCGCGGAATTCTTGTCGGCGAGGAACGGCTGCGCGTTGAAGGTGTAGGGCTTCACTTTCTCTTCGTCGAAACCATAGTCGGCCCTCAGCCATTGGAAATAGCTGACCATGCCCTCCGGCGAGACGAACAGCGTGAGTTTCTTCAGGTCCGCGAGCTTCTCGACGCCCGGGTGCGCGATCAGTACCTGTGGGTCCTTCTGGAAGCTCGCCGCTACCGTCACGGTCGGGATATCGTGCGCGACCGCGTCGAAGGATTGCAGCGAGTTGGCACTCATGAAGAAGTCGAGCTTGCCGACGGGGAGCAGGATGCGGTTGTTCACGTTCGGCCCGCCCGGCACGATAGTCACGTCGAGCCCGTATTTGCGGTAGGTGCCGTCGGCGAGCGCCTGGTAGAAGCCGCCATGCTCGGCCTCCGCCACCCAATTGGTGCCGAAGCGGACCTTGTCGAGCGTTTGCGCAAGCGCCGGCGACTGCGCCAGCATGCCGATGAGCAGCCCGGCGACGACGAGCGCGCAAAGCCTTGTGGACGGCATATTTCCCCCTCGCTTTCCGTTACATTACCCTAATTGCCGTAGGGGGCACAAAATGGACGCGGACGTCAAAACTGAAGGCTCGGACAGGCGGCTCAGCGACCTAGTCGCCGTTACTGTCGTGATCCTGTCGGTGTTCATGGCGGTGTCGAATATCAAGGACGACAACATCAACCAGGCCATGCAGAAGGCCAAGTCGGAATCGGTGGACGCTTGGGCTGAATACCAATCCGCGCGGGTCAAGCTGCACATCGACGAGAACGGCCTGGCGCAACTGCGGCTCCTGGAAACCGCCGGCAATTTCGATCGCGCTTTGGCCGCCAAGCAGGCGGCGGAGTTCGAGGCCGACATCAAGAAATACGAGGCGCGCTCGAAAGAGACCCGCGCCAAGGCGGAAGGGCTGGAGAAGGAGTACGACCGGCTCAACTTCCACGACGACCAGTTCGACATGTCGGCGGCATTTTCATCGATTGCCATTGCGCTGGCCGCGGTCGCCTCACTGGTGGACAACTATTGGCTGCTCTACATCGCCTGGGGTTCGGGCGGCCTTGGTGTGTTTTTCGGCATTGCCGGCTTCGCCGGGCTCAATTTCCGGCCCGAATGGCTGGCGCATTTTCTGGGCACCTGACCCCCGGATGGTTTGAACCTTTTCCGCAGGCCGCGCGACCCATGCTTACGCGGCCAATGACGGCCGCTCCAATTCAACCGTATGGAGACCGCCATGACCAAGTCCAAGACCATCGTCGCGGCGCTTGCCGCGCTTACTCTTGCCACCACTTTCACCGCCATCGGCGGCCAAGCCCAGGCCGGCCCGCATTTCGGCCATCACGGCTGGGGCATCGGCGCCGGTTTTGTCGCCGGCACGTTGATCGGCGCGGCCGCGGCGTCATCGAATGCCTATTACGACGATACCGCTTACTCGTGCCGCTACGTCGGCCGTTACGACCGCTGGGGCAACCTGCGCACCGTGAAGGTCTGCGACGTCGTCCCGTACTGATCTCTTTTATCGGCTACGGTCGGCGCCAGCCCCCATCCACCCTCGCGCCGATCGATAAGACCCGCCCGGCCAGTCCCCGCGCCCAAGTCGGCTCTAGCCGACTTGGGCATTAAGATTGCTGATCTCGGGTAAACCCGAGATCAGTGACGGGTCGCTTTTTATAAGCCGCGTGCGGCAGGCCGGCGCGACAATCGCCCGCTTGCACAATCCGCGCAGATGTTTTCACCTTCGCTTAAGAAAATGTCAGCTTGCGGTGAAACTTGCTGCCGTCGGGAGCTTTTTCTTCTCGACGACTGAGATGCTTGGATCCAGCCAGAATCCCCAAACCGCGGAGCCTAAGACGAGCAGGCTGGCAGCAACAATGAATGGTGCCTGCCACGATCCGAACTGGACTAAGACGCCGAAGACAATTGGCGACAGCGCGCCACCAATGTTTCCCGCCATGTTCATCATCCCGGATACGGTCCCCGAATGTTCGCCGCCCATATCCATGGGCACTGCCCAGGAAGGCCCAATGGTACATTCCAGAAAGAACATGGCGGCGGTCAAGCAATACACCGCGGTATAGGCATCCTCGGTCATCGCGGCGGGCACGATGAAAACCGCGCAGCCCAGCATGCCCGTGATGGCGACCGCCCGCCGGGCGAATTTGATGTTGCCGGTTTTTGCCAGCAGCCAGTCCGTCGCCAGTCCGCCGACGGTATCGCCGACGACGCCGGCCCACAGCGGTAGCGACGCAAAGATGCCGACCTTGATCAGCGTGAAATGCCTGAATTCAATCAGGTAGGACGGCAACCAGCTTAGGAAAATCCACAGGCAGTACACGTACGTGAAATAGGCGCACATGATCGCCCACATATTGGGCGACCGCAGCATGATTCCCCACGGTACGGTGGGTTTCTTGACGGTCTTGACGCTCAGTGCATTGCCCTGCGCGTCGGTGCCGCGGATATATTTGAGCTCCTCCGCGTTCACCAGCGCGTGGTCTTCCGGATGGTCGCGATAAGCGAAGTACCACAACACCGACCACACCAAGCCAACCGCACCGCAGATATAGAAGACCGACCGCCAGCCAAGCGTCGTCATGATCAGCACGACGAGCGGCGGCGCGATGGCGGCCCCGAGGCGGCTAGCGCTATGGGTAATGCCTTGCACAAAGCCGCGCTCATGCTTCGGATACCAGAGCTGCATGGCGCGCGTTGCCCCGGGAAACGCACCGCCTTCGCCCACGCCAAAAAGAAAGCGAAGCGCCACGAACGACGTTGCGCCGCTGGCCACTGCCGTCGCCGCCGTCATAACCGACCAATAAGTGACAATCGTCGTGAGCACCTTGCGCGGCCCAAAACGGTCGCTGACCCAGCCGCCGGGAACCTGGAACAGCGCATAGGCCCAGACAAAGGCGCTGAAGATCACACCCATGGTGATCTTGTCGAAACCGAATTCCTTGCTGATCTCCGGCGCCGCCGTCGAGATGTTCACCCGGTCGAGATAGGTGATGAGGTACATCAAGCTGATCAATCCCAGGATGTACCAGCGGCCCTTGCTGCGCCGTGTGGTTGGCTGTTCCATGTTGCGTTTCCCCTTTATCCAGACGCCTTGATACCTCTAGTGAGCTGGCCTTTGCGTTTGACCCCATTGTGCGGGTATTGGGCGTAAGTTCAAGCGGTGCTTTGTCATGGCCGGGCGTTACGGATTTGTGCCCGCCGCGACGCTCATCGCCAGAACGCGGGCGACGTGCAGCGCAGCGCGATCGGCGCCGTCGCGGATCTGATGCCGACAGGAAGTGCCGTCGGCCACAATCAGCGCGTCCGCGGGCGCCTTGCGCACCGCCGGCAGCAACGACAGCTCGCCCATCTTGAGCGAGACGTCGATGGTCGCGGCGTCGTAGCCGAAACTGCCCGCCATGCCGCAGCAGCTCGATTCGACGGTTTCGACGCTCAATTCCGGGATCATCCTGAGCACGTTCTCGACTGCGCCCATGGCGTCGAAGGCCTTCTGGTGGCAGTGGCCGTGCAGCATCGCCTTTCTCGGCAATGCGCCGAGCGGCAATTTCAAGCGGCCTTCCTTCTGCTCGCGGGCGAGGAATTCCTCCAGCAGCAGCGCCTGTCCCGCCAGCGCGTCGGCGGCTTCGCTTTTGATGAGCGCCGGCAGCTCGTCGCGGAAGCCGAGCAGACAGCTCGGCTCGAGGCCTATCACCGGCACGCCGCGCGACACATAGGGTGCGAACGCGGCCAGCGTGCGCTCCATCTCGCGCTTCGCCTGATCGACCTGCCCGACCGATAAAAACGTGCGGCCGCAGCACAGCGGGCGCGCGTCGCCGTCCGTCGGCAACACCGCATGCACGCGATAGCCGCCGGCCACCAGTACGCTCAGCGCGGCATCTAGATTCTCGCGCTCGAAATAGCGGTTGAAGGTGTCGGCGAACAACACGACCTCGCGGATCGGCTCAGCCGACGGCGCGGCGTTGTAGGCCCAGTCGGAACGGTCGCGATAAGTGTCCTGGCGCCATGTCGGCAGGCTGCGCCGCCGCGAAAAGCCGGCGAATATCTCGGACGCTTTGCGCAACGTTGGAATGCGGTCGCGCAGATTGGCCAGCAAGGGCC
>Ga0209584_10000194_pt1 | contig 17636 bp, 8 predicted proteins | sample NGEPerD_FD_184507 | JGI IMG/M metagenome (GOLD analysis project Ga0209584, IMG submission 184507) | Arctic peat soil microbial communities from the Barrow Environmental Observatory site, Barrow, Alaska, USA - NGEE PermafrostAB12-D... | ecosystem: Environmental > Terrestrial > Soil > Wetlands >...
GCCGTAATGCAGCTCAAGCCGGCGAACCTCGATTTGCGGGGTGGGCGGTAAAGTCGATGCTGGAGGTCCTGGCGGCGACGTTCTCATTCCGGCTTTTCCTGACATCCTTAGTCGATGGGGTGGGCGCTGACGCGGCGCGTGACGGCAACGAGGACGGCTGTGGCGGCAGCGACGACCAGAGTCTGGATTAGCGCCAAGGTCGCGGTGAGTTCCGAACTGGTACCGAACCAGGATTCGACAATCGACGGTGTAATGACCTTGGAATGTGGGCCCATCAGCAGGATTGAGGCGCCTAGCTCGCGGACACTGGCGATGAACAGCAGTAGCCAGGCGGCGACGAGGCCCGGCCGAAGCAATGGTATGGTAACGGTGCGTACACGGAATGCCCATGACGCGCCGCACATCTGCGCGCATTCCTCGAGACTCTTGTCGATCTGCAGCATGACGCCGGCAATGGTGCGCACGCCGAGCGGTAGAAACACCGTCAAATAAGCGATCAACAACAGCCACAGTGTGCCGTAGATCGGAATCGGGAAAATAACCCAGGCCCACATCAGGCCGAACGCGAACACCAGTCGCGGCACCGCCTGCGGAAACATCACGATGTATTCGATCAGCCCGCTGCCGGGCAATCGCGAGCGGTAAATCAGCCAGGCCAGAAGCCCCATCAGCACGACACCGATCGTGGCGGTACCAAATGCGAGCAGCAAACTATTGCTGAGCGCCGAGCGTACGGCGTTCATCGACAGGGCCATACGAAAATTGTCGAGGGTGAAGTTTTCGGCGGCCGGGAAGATCACGGCGATCTTCTGCAAGGAGGCGTAAAGCAGCGTGACCAGCGGCAGGACTACGGCGGCGAATAGATAAAGGAGACAGATGCCGAGCAGTACATAGCGCAACGCGCCGACGTCGATCACCCGCGGCCGGAACGCTTTCCCGGTGATCGTCACATAGCTGCCCGACATCACGACGCGGCGGTACACGTACAACATGACGAACATTACGGCGAATAGCGACACGCCCATGGCCGCCGCGATCTGGATCTTGGGCGGGTATTGCTGGATCATCTGATAGATCGCCGTGGTAATGACGTAATAACGGCTGGGTAGGCCAAGCACGAGGGCGACGGCGAACGAACCGAGCATTTCGGCAAAAACAAAGATGGCAGCGCCGAGAACGCCGGGGGCGACCAGCGGCAATGTGATGCGCAGCATCGTGCGAAAGCGGCTCGCCCCGATGACTTGCGACGCCTCCTCGAGCGAGGGATCCATCGATTTCATCAGCGCCGCGATCATGACGAAGGCGACCGAGCCTTCGAACAGCGCCATGACCCAGGCGATTCCGTAAGCGGTATTGATATCGATCAGGTAACCTTGGCCGCCGAGCGCGCGCCAGATTCCATTGATGAAGCCGCTTTCAGGCTGACCGAGCATGCTCCAGGCCAGTGCGCCCAGGAGCGGCGTCAAGTAATAGGGGACGACCATGAGCTGCTCGAACAAACGGCGCCCGGGCACATTGGTGCGTGTGAGAATCCACGCCATCACGAAGCCGAACACCAGCGCCATCACAGTGGCGGCAAGCGACACCGTGAGCGTATTGAGCATGATCTGGGGGTACTGCAGCAGGCCGCTGAAATTATCGACGCCATAAGCGGTCGGCGGCCTGATCTGTGAGTCACCAACGTCAAAGGCAGCCTGTAGCAGAAAGTAAACCGGGTAGAGGACGAAAACCGCGGCGATAGCCGCGACCCCATACCCGGCCACTTTCTGTACGGAAAACCAGGAAACCGTCGACCCCACAGCCGGCCCCGTCACAGGCCGAGCATGCCGTTCCATTCCTTCAAGAATGTCGCGCTTTGCGCGGCGTATTCGTCCCAGTCGGTTGGATAGAGCAGCTTGAAGTCGCTGAGCTTCACCCCGGTCGGCATCGGCGGCGCATCGGTGCGAACGGAGCCGTAGTAGAGATTGGGATTGGTCTGGTACCAGGCCTGGCCGCGCTTCGACATCGCCCAGTCGACGAACAGCTTGGCCGCCTCCGGATGCGGCGCCTTGTTGACGGCGCCGACAACAAGCGGTGTCGCCACCAATCCGTCAGGCGGCGCAACGAATTCGACCTTGGCGCCCTTGCTCTTGAACAAAATGTAGGCCGGATATTCGCCGATCGCGGTGATCATGTCATCGGCCTTGGATAGGCGATCAAACAACTGCACGCGCGAATCGAAGGCGTGTGGCTGCAACTTTGCGAACTCTTTCCAAAAACCGTCACCATAAATCTTGCGCAGCGTATACCACTGTACGAATTGCAGACCGGACGCAGAGATCTTGCAGCTGATCTTGCCCTTCCAGCGCGGATTGAGAATGTCTTTCCAGCCTTTCGGCGCATCCCCGGCTGCAACCTTCTCCGAATTGTAGGCGATACCGGCGGGATCGACGCCGGTCCAGAAGAAATAGCCGTTCGGCGCGCTGAGATGGTCCTTCTTGTAGGCGGGCGATTCCGGCGACACGTAGTGCTCGTAACCGCCTTTTTTCTGGAAATCGAAAGCCGGAGCGAGGTCCGACAGCTGGATTACATCGACATCGAACCGTCCGGCCGAGCGTTCGGACAGGATCTTGTTATAGAGCGCACCGGTTTGGGCGCGGACATAGCTCGTTGAAATCTTCGGGAAGTCCTTGCGGAAGCCCTCCATGATGCCAGCGGTGCCGGCTTCATTCTCGTGACAGTAGAACACGAGCTGGCCTTCCTGTTCGGCCTTGGCCACGTCGGCACTGGTCATGAAGTCGAGGACTTTCGTCGGCGACTTAGCTGGCGCCTGGGCCAGCACGTTGGGTGCCGTAATCCCAAGGAAAGGCATCGCGGTTATGACGGTGCCAGCTTTCAGAAGCGTGCGTCGCGTCAGATTGCCATTTTTAATATTGGCCATCTTTCTCTCCCTATTTATAATTTATTGTTTTCTCTTATCGCGTGACCTTTTTTCTTATTAACTTGGATCGCAGGGGCCTCACTCCGGTCCAAGGGTAATCCTGTGCCTGTCGTAAATCAAATCCGGACCCATTAATGGTGCAGCCTTTCGCTCTGGAGCAAAAAAGCGTGGACGTTTGTAATTCTGATATTGAACACGGAGAAAACTTGCGACGACAATTTTTGGCTTGCAAAACGGACTGCTTTTATAGCTGGCGAAAATTGCGGAATCGGGTTCGACAAGGCGGCAGCAAAACATGACATCCGCTATTGGTTGCAAAGCGGACATTGATGCGTAGGTTTCGAATGTCCGCTTCTGACCCATTTCGGTCATCGTCGGTACTACATTGTGCCAGCAGTTTTGCCAGTGAACTCACGCTCGGCCGTGTCAATGTCAGCGAGCGTCGGCAACCCTGCCTCGTTGCCGAGGTGTTGGATTTTATAAGCGGAAGCGCCGCGCCCGAACCGGAAATGCTCCTCCCAGCTTTTTGAAGCATTGGCGAGGTAGGAATAGACGTAAGCGCCGTGGAAGACATCGCCAGCTCCGCTGGTATCGAGAATACGATCCGGCGGCACGGCAAGAGCTGGAAGCGTTCGAACAGTACCCGCCTCGTCGTACCAGAGCATCCCACGCTCGCCGAGCGTCACGCCGCCGATGCGGCAGCCCCGATTCTTGAGATAATCGAGCATATTTGCTGGCTCTAGCTTCATCTGCTCACAAAGACGCTCGGCTACAATCGCGATGTCGATGAAGGCAAGGAGCTCATGCGTGTTTGATCGCAATCCGCCGCCGTCGAGCGAGGTAAGTATCCCACCTTCCCGAGCGGCTTTGGCATGATAGATCGCCGCATCCGGCTGGTGGCCATCCAGATGAAGTGCACGACAGCCCGACAGGTCTAGGTGGGAGAACGGATCGAGAAAATCGTCATCACGACAACGGACGATAGCCCGCTTGCCATCGTTCGGCATGACGAATGACAGCGACGACGTTCTAACCTTCCGCGGATGGACCGGAATCTTATACTTGGCGGCCATATCCAGGAACATGCGCCCGAGCCAATCGTCGGCGACTGTCGCGAGAAGTTCGGGGATAATTCCTAATTTTGCGCAGCAGAATGCAGCCGTGATTGCGTTACCACCGAACGAGATCGCGTAGGCCGATGCAACATGCTTCTCGTCTCCGGTCGGCATCCGATCGGTCAAAAAGGTCACGTCGATATAGGTCTGCCCGATGAAGAGTGCTTGCATATTGTCAGTGCATTGTCCGGCTAAGCGGTCGTAATGAGCGCAACAAGCTCCCGTCTGAGGCTTTCGAGGACGGAATAAACCCCAGGCGGAAACAATCCGTCATAACGTGCTTCAAGCTGTGCGATCTCAAACCGTAGCCGGTCGGCGCGAATCTCGTTGTCAGTCAAAGCTTTCACAGCCGTGTTCTCTGGCGTCCAGTTGTAAGCTCCTCGCAAGCGACCCTGCCATAACGCCGAGAAAGTGCCTGAGAAGAGCGCTGATTGTCACTTAAACACCCAATCCCATTATGTGTTCGCAGTGATCATGCCTATATGGGAACATATTGGCTTCAAAGCCAGGCTTATCTGTACCCTCGCGATATCAGCGATTTCCGAGGCCGTGAGGTATAATTGAACCGGTTGTTCTCAAGATTCCTCCCAAGGATGTCATCGGCCCCGCCGTGGGCCGATGAGGAGGCAATCCGTGAAGAGCTTTTCAGCGTCGAGCGCCTTGAGCAACATGCCGAGAGCTTGGCTGCGGCGCAGTCCGTCAGTTCGCGGCCGGAGAGAGGGCGGCCGCTTGCAAAACGTGTTCGTGACAACGATGAGGCCCTTCTTGACGCCTATCGTGTCATCGCAGCCGCAATTGCGGATAAGCGACCAATTACCCCCGCGGCCGAATGGCTGATCGACAATTTTCATCTCGCGGAAGATCAGATTCGTGAGATCCGAACCGATCTACCGCCGAGCTATTACCGTCAGCTTCCAAAGCTAGCGGAAGGTCCGTTCAAGAGATATCCGCGGATTTTCGAAATTGCCTGGGCCTTCGTCGCGCATACTGACAGCCGTTTTGAAGCGGAGATGCTTCGACGGTTCGTGTTGGCCTATCAGCGAGTTCAGCCGTTGACGATTGGCGAGCTATGGGCACTCGCAATCACAATTCGCGTCGTGCTGGTGGAGAATCTGCGGCGTTTGGCCGATCTCATCGTGGACAGCCAGGCATCGCGTGACGCTGCCGACGCGTTGGCCGATCGGCTGCTTGGTGCAGGAATCAGATCGCCCGAGGCGGCCGCCACGGCTCTGCGAGAGTTTACACAATTATCGCTCACGAGATCTTTTGCGGTTCAACTCGTCCAACGATTGCGCGATGAAGATCCGGCGACGACGCCGGCGCTTCTGTGGCTGGACCAGCGCCTAAATTCGCAAGGTACAAATGCCGATGAAATCGTGCGCGAAGAACACCGGCGGCAAGGCGCCGCTAACGTAACCGTCCGCAATATCGTCACCAGCATGCGGCTCATATCCGAACTTGATTGGGCGGATTTCTTCGAAAGCATCAGTCTGGTCGACGAGGAACTGCGGGCAGGCAGTGATTTCGCCGATATAGATTTTCCGACGCGCGATCGGTATCGCCGCGCTATCGAAGAGCTTGCGCGCGGATCGCCGCACTCGGAAATCGATGTCGGCCGAGAGGCCATCCTCATTGCAAAACGCGCCGAAGCCAGCCGGCAAACCGGAACGGCTGAGTTGGATCCTCGCCGGCGCGACCCTGGCTATTATTTGATTGGCCAAGGACGCCGGGCGTTCGAAGCGGAGCTTGGGTTTCGCGCTCCGATAAAGGATTGGCTGGAACGCGCGAATGCGGCGGTGGGAATCTCAGGTTATCTGGTGGCCGTCGCGGTCGCTGCTGGGATAATTCTCGCGCTGTCACTGTTCGTCGTCAGAGTGGCCGGCGTCGATGGATGGGTATTCCTGCCGCTGGCGTTGCTGGGACTCTTTATTTCCATTGATGCCGCGATCACGCTGGTGAACCGCGTCGTCACTCAGCGGTTCGGTCCGGCCGTGCTGCCAGGACTCGAGCTCCGCGATGGTGTTCCGGGTGAGTTCCGCACACTCGTCGTCGTGCCGACACTCCTCACGAGCACCGCAGCCATCGACGAACTCGTCGAGCGGCTGGAAATCCATTATCTCGCGAGCCAGGACGGCGACATCCGATTTGCGCTGCTTTCGGACTGGGCGGATTCATTAACCGAGAGCGCGGCAGACGACGAGGAGCTTTTGGGGGCGGCGATTGAGGGAATTGCACGCCTCAATGACCGATACGGATTGGCAGCGGACGAGCCTCGTTTTCTCCTGCTGCACCGCCGGCGAGTTTGGAACGAGAGCCAGGGCAAGTGGATGGGATGGGAACGCAAGCGCGGAAAGCTGCATGAGCTGAACCGGCTGCTGCGCGGAGCCAACGACACCACGTTCCTGGCGGTGGGCGGCCGGCAGCCGCTTGTGCCCTTAGGCGTCCGTTACGTTATCACATTAGACACAGACACGCGGCTTCCTATCGGAGCCGCAAAGCGCCTGATCGGGAAAATGGCGCACCCGCTCAATCGCCCGAAGCTTGATCTCGTGCGACGCCGTGTGGTCGAGGGATATGGCGTGCTGCAACCGCGAGTGACGCCATCGCTTCCCACGGCGCGGGATGGCTCGGTTTTCCAACGCGTGTTCTCAAGTCCGACCGGCATCGACCCATACGCAGCGGCCGTTTCCGACGTCTATCAGGACCTGTTTGAGGAGGGCTCTTACAGCGGCAAGGGCATTTACGACGTCGATGCCTTCGAGGCCGCTCTTGCAGGCCGTATTCCGGATAGCACGGTTCTCAGTCACGACCTGCTGGAGGGTATTTTTGCGCGCGCGGGGCTGGTCTCCGACGTCGAGGTCTTTGAAGATTTTCCGTCGCGTTACGACGTAGCCGCGTCCCGTCAGCATCGATGGGCCCGCGGCGACTGGCAGTTGCTGCCTTGGATCATCGGTAGCGGCCCGGCGACCGGCGGTGGCCTTGGCTGGACGGACATTCCACTCCTTGGCCGCTGGAAACTCGCAGATAACCTACGCCGCACTTTGTCGGCCCCAGCCAGTTTCCTCGCTTTGTTGACCGGATCGGTCCTGCTGCCCCCGGCTGCCGCTTTGCTTTGGTACGACTTCGTTTTTCTTCCTTTCCTGTTGACTGCATTTCTACCTTTGGTCACCCACGTAGTTCCGCGCCGCTCCGGGATCACGGCCGACAGCTACTTCCGCGCATTTCGACAGGATCTCATAGTCGCCTTGTTGCAGTTCGGCCTGCAAGTGGCGCTGCTCGCGCACCAGGCCTGGCTGATGGTCGACGCCATCATTCGGACGTTGTCGAGACTGTATCGGCGCCGGCAATTGCTGGAATGGATGACCGCGGCGGCGGCCGGGTCCGATCGGGAACTCGGCCTTGCCGGTTTCTACCGGCGGATGGCCGGCGCTGTCGCGTTGGCGGTATGCGCGGCCATTGTCGTTGCTTACGCCGGTCATGGGTCTTGGTTGATTGCCGCACCGTTGGTTGGCGCCTGGATGTTGTCACCAGCAATTGCATGGTGGGTGAGCCGGGCGCCACGCCCCGACCAGAGCTCGCTCTCGGACGCGGAGTCGGAAAGCCTGCGTCTCACGGCAAGGCGTACCTGGCACTTCTTTGAAACATTCGTGACGGCGGAAGATCATATGCTTCCGCCGGACAATTTTCAGGAGGATCCCCGGCCGGTGCTGGCGCACCGCACCTCTCCGACAAATCTAGGCCTCTACCTTCTCTCGGTCCTTGCCGCACGAGACTTCGGCTGGCTTGGCATCACCTCGGCGGTTGACCGATTGGAAGAAACATTCCGAACAATGAGTCAAATGGAGCGATTTCGCGGCCATTTCTTCAACTGGTACGATACGCGTGATCTGCATCCGCTCGAGCCCAAATACATATCGTCGGTCGACAGCGGAAACCTTGCCGGGCATCTCATTGTGCTCCGCAGTGCCTGCCGGGAGATGGCTGCGGCGCCGGTGAACGGTGTGGAACCGTTCGCCGGAATTACGGACGCGGTGAAACTCGCCCAAGGCGCCCTGGATTCTCTGAACAACGATCGTCGGATATCTGAGACCGCGGGCAAGCCGCTTCAAGTTGCGCTTGATTCACTTTTCGTATCCTTGCAATCGCCTGCGCAATCGCTGGCTGATTATGCTGTGCGATTTTCGGACCTGATGCGACAGGCCGAAGTACTTCTTGAGCTTGCCCGAACGCTGGCCGAGGGCGCGGATAATGAAGTTACCGGTATGGCCGATGTGGTGACCTGGAGCGAGGCCGTTGTTTCTTCTATCCAATGCCATCAGCGCGATGTCGATGGTTTGCTTGCTTGGATTCATCTCACCGCTGGCGAGGCTGTACCCGGCGCGCTGACGTTGGATGAACTTCCGGATCACTGTCAGACATTGATTGACAGACTGGTTCAACAAAAATCCAACCTTACATCAATCGCTAGTGATGATGACGCCGCCAAAATTGACCGCGACATTACGGCGCTAAAACATTCGGCGGCAGCCGCCCAGGCTCTCATTCGGCGCATTGATAGTCTCGACGAGAGCGCTGCAAAAATGTTTGACGAGATGCAATTCGGATTCCTATTGGATACTGAAAGGCAGCTGCTCTCCATCGGTTATCAGTCTGCCGAGGGCGCGCTGGATCCCAGCTGTTACGATCTGCTTGCATCTGAGGCCCGCCTGGCAAGTTTCATCGCAATCGCCAAAGGCGACATCGCGCCGAAACACTGGTTCAAACTGGGTCGCGCGGTGACCCCGATCGACCGCGGCTCGGCATTGATTTCATGGTCGGGATCGATGTTCGAGTACTTGATGCCGGAACTGGTGATGCGCGAGCCCGAAGGCAGCTTGCTGCATCAGACCGCCCGGCTGATCGTGAGTCGTCAGATCGAGTACGGCGCTCAACTCGGCGTTCCGTGGGGAATTTCCGAGTCCGCGTACAACTTCCGGGACCTCGAACTTACCTATCAATATTCAAATTTTGGTGTCCCTGGACTCGGCCTCAAGCGAGGGCTCAGCGAGAACATCGTCGTTGCGCCCTATGCGACGGCGCTCGCATCCATGATCGAGCCAACCGCCGCGGTGCGGAATTTCGGCCGTCTGGCCGACGCGGGCGGGTGTGGCCGCTACGGTTGGTATGAGGCCCTGGACTACACGCCGGGGCGTCTGCCGGAGGGCAAAAGCGTTGCCGTCGTACGCGCCTATATGGCGCACCATCAAGGGATGAGCTTGATCGCTATCGCGAACACCCTTCGCGGCGGGACAATGCGAACGCGTTTTCATGCCAATCCGATCGTCCAGGCGACGGAACTGTTGCTACAGGAAAGGCCGCCGCGCGATGTCGCCGTCAAATGGGTGCGCGCCGAAGAAGTGAGTCAGGCGACGCAGGTCCGCGAACTCGTGCCCCCGATGTTGCGCCGGTTCCGCTCGCCGCACGATCGCATTCCGCGCAGCCACCTTCTGTCGAACGGCCGCTACGCCGTCATGATCACCGCCGCCGGATCGGGTTTCAGCCGCTGGCAGAATCTTGCCGTGTCGCGTTGGCGCGAAGATGTCACCTGCGATCCTTGGGGGTCGTACGTTTATTTGCGCGATGTCGAAAACGGCTATGTGTGGTCCGCGGGTTATCAGCCGAGCGGCGCCAGGCCGGACAATTATGACGTGGCATTTTCGGAGGACCGCGTCGAAATCGCGCGACGCGATGGAACCCTAACGACAACTCTCGATGTCGTCGTATCGCCGGAAGAGGACGGCGAGGTCAGGCGTGTGTCGATCTCAAATCTTGGCGGGCGCACGCGCGAAATCGAGCTGACGTCCTATTCCGAGGTCGTCTTGACGCCGCCGAGCGATGATTCGGCGCAACCGGTGTTTTCGAAGCTCTTTGTGCAAACCGAGTTCGTGCCCGAACTCGGTGCGCTACTGGCAACCCGCCGAAAACGGTCACCAGATGAGCCAGAGGTCTGGGCCGCCCATCTGGCCGTATTGGAGGGGGAAGCTGCCGGCGAACTGCAATTCGAGACCGATCGGGCGCGCTTCCTTGGGCGCGGCAACGGCGTCCGCTCGCCGATATCTATCAGCAGCGGCCGGCCGCTTTCAAACACCGTCGGGACGGTGCTCGATCCGATCTTTAGCATCCGCCGATGCGTCCGCATCCCGCCTGGCGCGACCGTTCGCCTCTCTTTTTGGACGCTGTTCGCCCGCTCGCGCGACGAGATTATCGGCCTGGCCGATAAGCACCACGATGAAGCGGCGTTCGCGCGCGCAGCCACCTTGGCCTGGACTCAGGCGCAGGTTCAGCTCCATCATCTCGGAATAACACCGGACGAGGCCCACCTTTTCCAGCGTCTCGCCAATCGCGTCATGTACTCGGATCTGACGCTGCGACCGTCGCCTGAAATCTTGAAACGGAACGCGCTCGGACCATCGGCGCTGTGGGCGCATGGCATCTCTGGCGATTTGCCGATTGTGCTGTGCCGGATCGACGAGGCCGAGCATCTGGAAACGGTGCGCCAGTTGATCCGCGCGCATTACTACTGGCAAATGAAGCAGCTCGCGGTCGATCTGGTGATCGTCAACGAGAGAAGCACCTCGTATGTCCAGGATTTGCAATCCGCCCTGGAGTCGGTCGTTCGGGTAAGCCTGTCGCGATCACCGCCTGAGAAAGGTGGCGTCTCAGGGGCCGTGTTTCTGCTGCGCGCCGACTTGTTGTCGGCCGATGTGCGAAACCTGCTGCAGACGGTCGCGCGCGTGGTGATCGTGAGTCGGCGTGGCGGTCTCGCCGAGCAAGTCAAGCGCCTGCAAGAAATAGCGCCGGCCGCTGAGCCGCCGCAACTGAAGCCGCGAATTGCGGGCCCGCCCGAATTCGTTGCGCCGCCGCCGCTCGAGTTTTTTAACGGAATTGGCGGGTTCGACCGGGATGGACGGGAATACGTCACCATCCTCGACGGGGATCAGATGACGCCTGCGCCTTGGGTCAATGTCATCGCCAATCCCTCGTTCGGCTTCCAGGTCTCCGCTGAGGGCTGCGGTTACACATGGTCAATCAATAGTCGCGAGAACCAGCTCACACCCCGGTCGAACGACCCCGTCAGCGATAGCCCGCGTGAAATCTTTTATGTGCGCGACCAGGATAGCGGAGATATCTGGACGCCGACTGCTCTTCCCATCCGCAACGACGCCTTCCGATACATTGCCAGACATGGCCAGGGATACAGTCGTTTCGAGCATATTTCGTTTGGCATTGCGCTCGATCTCCTGCAGTTCGTGCCGCCCGACGATCCCGTCAAGATTTCCAGACTGAAGATCAAAAACCTCTCGGGCCGCCGGCGGCGATTATCGATAACGGCCTACGTGGAGTGGGTGCTGGGACTTTCACGCGCCGCCTGCGCGCCCCATGTCGTCACCGAGATCGATCCCGCCACCGGTGCGTTGTTGGCGCGAAACCCATGGCGCATGGAGTTCGGGTCGCGTGTGGCCTTTGCCGATTTGGCTGGCCAGCAAACGTCGTGGTCCGGCGATCGCACGGAGTTCATAGGCCGCAACGGCAATTTCGTTTTGCCGACCGCGCTTGCCAGTCGCAAGCCGCTGTCCAACCGGGTCGGCGCCGGTCTCGATCCATGCGGGGTTCTGCAAACCTCGATCGAGATTCCGGCAAATGGTGAAACCGAAATTACTTTTTTTCTGGGTGAGGCGGCCACGGCAGCGGAAGCCGGGTCGCTGGTCGAGCGCTATCGTACGGCCAATCTCGATGAAGTGTTGCGCGACGTAGCCAGGTACTGGGATCAGACGCTGGGCGCGGTCCAGGTGCGCACTCCCGATCGCGCAATGGACATTCTGTTGAACCGCTGGCTTCTGTATCAAACGATCGTCTGCCGATTATGGGCGCGCGCGGGCTTTTACCAGGCAAGCGGCGCCTATGGCTTCCGCGATCAGCTGCAAGATGGGATGGCGCTCTGCTTGTCGAAGCCGAAGCTGACGCGCGATCATCTGTTGCGCGCAGCCTCACGGCAGTTTGCCGAGGGCGACGTTCAACACTGGTGGTTGCCGTCTTCGGGTAAGGGCATTCGTACGCGCGTTTCTGACGACCTGCTCTGGTTGCCTTACGCCGCCGCACAGTATGTGACGGTGACGGGTGATGTTGCTGTCCTCGACGAGCAAATCGCGTTTCTCGATGGCATGACTCTCGCGCCGAATGAGCAGGATGCATTTTTTCAGCCCATGCCCTCGGACGAGAAAGCCACTCTTTTCGAACACTGCGCCCGGGGTATCGATCGCAGTCTTGCGCTCGGTCCGCATGGCCTGCCGTTGATCGGCGGGGGCGACTGGAACGACGGAATGAACCGGGTCGGCGCCGGCGGTCAGGGTGAAAGCATATGGCTGGGTTGGTTTCTTTACGCCACCATTGGAGATTTCGTTGCGTTCGCCGAACAACGCGGTCAGCACGATCGCGTCGCATCCTGGCGGCAGCACGCGGCGGCGCTGCGCGAGGCCCTTGAGCGAGACGGTTGGGATGGCGGCTGGTATCGCCGCGGCTATTTTGACGATGGAACGCCGCTCGGTTCGGCATCGAGCAGCGAGTGCCGCATCGACTCCATCGCTCAATCCTGGGGCGTGATCTCCGGCGCAGCGGATCCGGCACGCGCCGCCCGCGCCATGGTGGCAGTCGACGACAACCTCATCTTGCGTGATGATGGACTGGCGCTGCTATTCACGCCGCCGTTCGATAAATCCCACCTGGAGCCCGGCTATATCAAGGGCTATCCGCCGGGCATCCGCGAGAATGGCGGTCAATATACTCATGCTGCACTCTGGTCGGTTCAAGCCTTCGCCAAGCTTGGCGATGGCGACAAGGCGGCCGAGTTGCTATCGCTGCTCAATCCGATCAACCACGCCCTCACTTGGGCTGCGGCTCAGCGCTACAAAGTGGAACCGTATGTGGTGTGTGCGGATGTGTACTCCGTTCCCCCGCACGTGGGGCGGGGCGGCTGGACCTGGTACACGGGCTCGGCCGGCTGGATGTATCGGGCAGGTCTAGAGTCGATGTTGGGATTCACCGTGCAGGGCGCCACCTTGCGGCTCGACCCTTGCGTGCCGCGTGCGTGGCGAGATTTCGAAATCGTATTTCGGCACCGCACGAGCCGATATGAGGTGTCCGTTGAAAATCATGCCGGGGTTAGCCGTGGCGTTGCCCGGCTGGAACTGGATGACCACGCGCTCCCGCCCGGCTCGACCCAAATCACGCTGGTGGACGACGGCACCACCCACCGAGTCCGGGTGACACTCGGATAATCTATCTGCAACGCCAATCGGGCGCGGAAAACGTGACCTTTTGGCTAGGCGGCCTTGGGGTCTGACATATGGCGCAAGGTGTGGCTATGGCTCACGGTACACGACTGCTCGCGGCCGCACTTTGCGCAGACGAATATCTCGTTGTCCAAATCAAGGGCGCGGTTGGCTGACTCAATATGCTTGAGTCGCAACTCGCCACCGCAGAGATCACAGCGCGACGAGGGCGGCGGCTCGACAAGGGTGCGCATGGGATTTCCTTTCGTCCGACATGCTTCGGAACGAGGGGAACGGGACACTCAAAAGGGTCCCAGTTGAAAGGTTGGATTAAAAAGCCCGAACGCTTTGCGTTGGCGTCTCGATCGATATGAAGCTGCGCGTTTAAGAAGGGCGTGTCCAGTCACATTTCCGGAGGCGGGTCGCTCATAACCGTCTAGTTGGAGGTTCGAGTCCTCCCGGGCCCAGGTTGCAGGACTTGAACCGCGTGCCATCGAAGCTGAATTTGCCTATCCGTCACCATTATACGCCTCACTATACGCCCAGGTACGGCGGCTTATTCGGAACTACTATGCATTACGAGGAGAGAATTTGTTTTGCAGTTCCACTCCCTCCACCACCCTCGCGGGGCGGATAGCTACCAGCCCTTGGGACGGTCAGCTCGGCTTACCGTTCAGCTCGGCCTTCACGCGCTCCGGCGTGAATGGCACCGTGCGCAGCCGCGTCCCCGTCGCGTCGTGCACGGCGTTGGCGAGCGCCGCGCCGACCGCCGCGCAGGCCGCCTCTCCGGCGCCGAGCGGCGGCTCATTCGGCCGATCGACCAGATCGATGTCGAGCTTGGGCACTTCGGAGAACCTCATAATCGGATAACTCGACCAATCGAGACTCAAGACGCGCGAGCGGTCGAACTTCACCTCTTCCAGCAGCACCCGACTTAAGGTCTGCAAAATGCTGCCCTCGACCTGGGCGCGCACGCCGTCGGGGTTGATGATCTGCCCGCAATCATGCGCGCAGGCGACGCGCTCGACCTTGATCTTGCCGCTGGCGCGCTCGACCGCGACCTCCATGCCCATCGCCACGAATGTCTCGCTGTGCTTGTAGTGGACATAAGACATGCCGCGGCCACGCGCGACGGCTGCGTTTGTGTCGGCTCCCGGAGAAGGTCTGGTTTGCCATTTCATCATCGTCGCCACGCGCTTGATCAACTCGATGCCGCGCGGATTCTTGAGGCCGCGCAGGCGAAACTCGATCGGGTCGATGCCCGCCGCAGCCGCCAGTTCATCGGTGAAGCTCTCGACCGCGAAGCAATTGGCCGGCTTGCCTGGCGAGCGCAACGGCGCTGGACGCAGCGGCGCTTCTTTCAACCAATGCACGACGACCTGCATGTGGTCCGCCGCGTAAGGCGGATCGCCGTTCTGCGAAATCAAACCTGTATTGAGTCCGACGATATTGTCGAGCCCTGCCGCCTGCGGCCCGAGCAGCGGGATATTCAGCAGCCCCTTGGTCGTTTGTGGAATCCACATGTCGGTGCGCCAGTCGAGGATTTGGCCGTCGGCGCCGACCGTGCCCGTGATATCCAGCAATTGCGGCGGGCCTTTCGGATCCCAGCCGTGCTCATCCGCGCGCGACCATTGCACGCGAACCGGACGCCCGACCGCGCGTGACAGGATCGCGGCATCGGCGGCCGCGTCCTCATGGCCGTTCATGCCAAAGCAGCCGGAACCTTCGAGATAGATCAGCCGCACCTTGTCCTTCGGCAAACCAAGGAAGCGGGCATAGGTAACTTGATTGTCGTGCATGCCTTGCGATGCGGTCCATATTGTCGCCGCATCGGCGCGCACGTCGGCCACCGCGCAAGAAGGACCAATCGAGCCGTGGCTCTGCATCGGCCAAAAATAGCTGGCGGACAGCGTCTTGGCGGTTTGCGGCTGTGGCGAGACCGGCGTTCCTTTGGTGACGAGGCTCTGTTCCGTGTTGCCGGGGTCGGCTCGCATCGTTCCCGCGAGCCTGTCCTGCGCCGGTAAACCCGACCAGTCGCTCCATTGCGCACGCAACGTGCGAGCGGCGCGTTCCGTGGTCCATTCATCCTCGCCGACAACGGCAAGGAAGTCCTTGATCCGCACGACCTTCACGTTGGGAAAATTCTTGACCGAATTCTCGTCGACGGAAATGAGCGAGGCGCCGATCGCCGGCGGCCGGATCACGCGAGCATGTTGCATGCCCGGCACGGTGAAATCATGGACGTAAATGGCGGTGCCGGTGCATTTGGACGCCACGTCGGGCCGCCGCAGCGGCTTGCCGACGATCGTGTAGCTCGCGGGATCCTTGAGCGGCGCCTTGGGATCGAGCTTGAGGTCGAACCGGCGCCCGCCGATCAGACTGGCAAAACGGATACCGGCACCGCCGGCCTTCGGCCGCACCTCACCACCGGAGGCAATGAGAGTATCGGGATTGACGTTGAGGCGTTGCGCCGCGAGATCGATCAGCGCCTTGCGTGCGGTTGCCGCGGCTTGCCGGATCTGCATGCCGCCGCGCTGGATACCATTGGACCCGGAAGTGCGGCCCTGGTCGGGTGTGAGCGCGGTATCGCCGTCGACATACTTAATCTTGTCGATACCGATACCGAGTTCCTCGGCCGCGATCTGCGGAATGGCGATGCGCAGCCCTTGGCCGAGATCGACCTTACCGCAGTACACGGACACAGTGCCGTCGCCATTCACGGCCAGGAAGGCATCGACTTCCTTGTTATCGAGCACGCGCGACACGGCCGCCGCGCCTTGCGCGGAAGCATCATTACGCAGGCCGGCCAGTGCAAAGCCGACGGTGAGTGCGCCGCCTTTGAGGAGGGCGCGGCGCGAAAAACGATGGATTTTGAGGGGTGCGTTCATGTCAGCCTCGCTGTCCCGATGCCGCCATCACCGCGCGTACGGCCCGCACGTGCGATCCGCAGCGGCAGAGGTTCACGTCGAGGGCCGAACGAACCTCGCTCTCGCTCGGTTTGCGCTTTTGGGACAACAACCCGGCCGCACTCATGATCATGCCGCTCGTGCAGTAGCCGCATTGCGGTACTTGCTCATCGATGAAGGCAGCCTGGACCGGATGCGGTTTTGCCGCCGACCCGAGTCCCTCGAGCGTGGTGATCGCCTTACCCTGCGCATGCGCCACCGTCGTCTGGCAGGATTGCACCGCAGTGCCGTCGACGAGGACGGTACAGGCGCCGCACTGGCCGAGCCCGCAGCCGAACTTTGCCGCCGTCAGACCAAGACCGCGCAGCACGTAGAGCAGCGGCTTATCGGCGTTCAATGCATCGACGACCCGCATGCTTCCGTTGATGCGTAACTTGTATTTGGGCATGGCAGCACTCCCTCATCGACCGGCCCTTTTTTCGATGCTGACCGTCACTCATTCTAGCCGAAATCCAGTCGCTGTTTGAGGGGTAGGGCCTCAAAACTTCGTGCGAAGACGGCTTCGATTATGGCGAAGGAACATCGCTTAAGCCACATTTCGTACGGCGATCTGCACGCGATGGCGGCGCACGCGATCCTCGTCGACGTCGATGCCGAGGCCCGGACGATCAATACTGTCGGCATACCCTTTGTCGGTGCGGATCGGCTGTGCGGTGACGTCCTCGGCGAGCCCGCTGTGGGTCAGCGTCAGCCCCCAGGCGATGTTGGGAATGACGCAGGCAACGTGCAGCGCCGCCGCGCAGGCGATGCTGGATTCGCCGGTCTTGCAGGAGATGTTGACGTTCATGCCGAGGCGCTCGCAAAGCTTGCCGGCCGCGACCACCGCCCGGACCCCGCCGAGCTTGATCGCTTTCAGGCTGACGCCGCGCGCGGCCTTGCGCTCGTGATGGCGCGCGATGTCGGCCAGCGAATGAATGCCTTCATCGGCGCCGATCGCGATCTCGGGCGCGGCCACGGCGACCGCCGCCATGCCGGCGAGGTCGTCGGCGACGACCGGCTGCTCGAAGAAATCGAGGCCGCAGCCTTTCACCGCGCGCACATAATCGACGGCTTGCTCGGTGCTGTAGCCCTGGTTGGCGTCGGTGGATATCAACAGGCCCGGGCCAAGCAGCTTGCAGATCGCGCGCGTGCGGGCCGCGTCGTTGGCGGCGGTGTCGATGCCGACCTTGATCTTGTAGGCGGTGATGCCTGCCGCTTTCCTTTTTTCGGCGTCGCGCAGGTCGCCCTCTAAGTCGCCGCCGCCGATCACGCCGAGCAGCGCCATGCGGCTGCGTTTTTTCTCGCCGAGCAGCGCATGCACGGGCTTGCCGGCGGCGGCGACTTAGAG
>Ga0209584_10000198_pt1 | contig 17548 bp, 16 predicted proteins | sample NGEPerD_FD_184507 | JGI IMG/M metagenome (GOLD analysis project Ga0209584, IMG submission 184507) | Arctic peat soil microbial communities from the Barrow Environmental Observatory site, Barrow, Alaska, USA - NGEE PermafrostAB12-D... | ecosystem: Environmental > Terrestrial > Soil > Wetlands >...
ACCAGACCGGCAGGCCGGTGGCGATGACGCCGTGCTTGTCGCGCATCACGCCGTCGGTGATCAGCGCGCTGACGCCGCGCTTGACCATGCGCATGCATAAGATGTCGCCGAAAATGCCGGCCCCTAGCACGCCCATGGCGTCGGCCACCACCACGCAGTTTTCCGGCATGGCTTCGATTGCGCTGCGGGTGGAAATCGGCTTCGACCAGCTTTCCGGCGTGGCCAAATCCTCGCGCACCGGCACGAAGCGCAGCGTAAAGGCCGGCCCGACAACACGTTTTCCGGAAAAGCCGAACGGCATGGCGCCGGCCATCCAGGAGCGGCGGATACCTTTCTTCAGCAGCATGGTGGTGATGGTGCCGGTGGTGACGTTACGCAGCGTCTCGAGCGTGGATGTCATTGATTCCTCAGGCGGGTTTCAGGCCGAGCCGCTCGTCGCGGCGGCGCAGATAGGCGACGAACGGGGTGGCCAGCAGCACCATCCAGAGCTTGCCGACGATCTGGCCGAACAGGAAGTCGAGCGAGCCGAAAGCGAGCCACAAGAACACGATCGAATCGACGACAAGTCCGACAGAACTGGAGGCGAGCACCGCCAGAACAAGCCGGCGGCGGGCGAGCGGGGTATAGACCGCGAAGTCGGCGAACTCGGAGAGCAAGAACGCGGCCGCCGAGGCGATCACCAGCGCGGCCGGCGCCAGCGCGGCCGAAATCAGAGCACCGACGACGATGGCTCCAATACCGAATTCGACGCCCAGACGTCGTTGTACAAGGTCACGCAGCACCAGAGCAGCGCCGATCATCAGCACGCCGGACGGCGCCATGACGTGGGGCGCCACCGGCAACAGGCAGGGTCCATTGGGCAGGCAAACCGTCCCGACGTGGCCGATCATCCAATTGGCCATCGGGATGGTCGCGCAGAACAAGACCAGAAAAACGCCGCCCTCGATGTTCTTCTTTTTCTCTGTGTCGCTCATGTTCTTGTCGTCTTTCGCCGGCTCATGAATGTCGCAAATCCCTGCGCCCGCAGCTTGCAGGCCGGGCACTCGCCGCAGCCATAGCCCCAATCGTGCCGATGCGTGCGATCGCCCAGATAACAGCTATGGGTGTCCTCGACAACGAGCGCGAGCAAGCCCGCGCCGCCGATGTCCTCCGCCATGGCGAAGGTCGCGGCCTTGTCGATCCACATCAGAGGGGTATGGATCACGAGGCGCTTGTCCAGGCCGAGCGTCAGCGCCACCTGCATGGCCTTGACGGTGTCGTCGCGGCAATCGGGATAGCCGGAATAATCGGTCTCGCACATGCCGGCGACGAGGTGCCGGGCGCCGCGCCGGTAGGCGAGCGCGCCGGCGAAGCTGAAGAAAATCAGATTGCGGCCGGGCACGAAACTGGTCGGCAGCCCGTTGTCGGCGAGTTCGATTGTCGTTTCACGCGTGAGCGCGCTGTCGGAAATGGCGGCCAGCGCATCGAGCGTGATGATGTGATCCTCGCCCAGCCGCGCTTTCCATTCCGGGCGCAGCGCCGCCAGCCGCTCGCGCAGGCGCGGGCGAACCGCAAGCTCGACCGCGTGGCGCTGGCCATAGTCGAAACCGACGGTTTCCACGCGCGCGAAACGTTCCAGCGCCCAGGCCAGGCAGACGGTCGAATCCTGCCCGCCGGAGAACAGGACCAGGGCGGTGTCGGTCGAGATGGTCATGGACATTATTTAGCTGTCATGGCCGGGCTTGTCCCGGCCATCCCCATAAGGGACGCACAGCGTTGCCCTCCTAAGCGGGATCACCGGGTCTCGCCGCACCCGATCTCGGGTTTACCCGAGATCGGGATTAAATTGTGCCCAAGTCGGCTATAGCCGACTTGGGTGGCGGCCCGGTGATGACAAGCGTGGATCAATCCCATTTCGGCGAATAGGTCCAATCGACGATGCGGCCGCCACGGCGGGCAAGCCCGGCGATTTCCTTCATCTCCGCATCCGACAGCTCGAAATCAAAAATCGCGAGATTCTCCGCGAGCCGCTCGATCTTGGCTGTGCGCGGGATCACCGCGATGCCCTGCTGGGTGAGCCAGCGCAGGCAAACCTGCGCCGCGGTCTTCTTGTGCGCCTGGCCGATGCGCACCAGCAACTCGTCGCCTTTGGCCTCACCGCGCGCGATCGGACTATAGGCCACCATCGCCATGCCGTGCTTGCGGCAGGCGGCGATCACCTTGTCCTGATCGAGATAGGGATGGCACTCGACTTGATTACAAACCAGCGGTTCGCTCGACACTTTGTTGGCCAGGTCGAGCAAGGCGACCGTGAAATTCGACACCCCGATCGCCTTGGCGTAACCCTCGCGTTTCATCTTGGCCATGGCGCCGAGCGTTTCGATGAGCGGCACGCGCGGGTTTGGCCAGTGGATCAACAAGAGGTCAATGACGTCGAGCCGTAGCTGCGCCAGGCTTTCCTTCACCGAGCGCTCGACGTCGCGCGGCGCCAGCAGCGACGGCTGGATCTTGGTGGTGACCATCACCTCGGAGCGTAAGCCGGAGGCGCGCACCCCCTCGCCCACTTCGCGCTCGTTGCCGTACATCTGTGCGGTGTCGATGTGACGATAGCCGATGCGGATCGCCTGCTCGACCAGGCGCGCGCAATCGCGCCCGCCCAGCGTCCAGGTGCCGAGGCCGACGAGCGGAATCTTGAAGCCTTTGGCTTCGACAAACTGAATCAAGGCGTATCCCACACCGGCGCGTGCGGCGGGCTGACCACGCGCATATTGGTGGCGTTGAGCTTCTTGAGCTCCGCCATCTCGGCGTCCGACAATTTGAAGTCGAACACGTCGAGATTTTCCTTCAGGTGCGTGGGGTTCGCCGTGCGCGGGATGGCGCAGAGGCCGCGCTGCACCAGATAGCGCAACGACACCTGCGCGGCGCTCTTGCCGTGTGCCTTGCCGATGCGCTCCAGCGCCTCGGCGCCCGGCACCTTGCCGCGCGCGATGGGCACATAGGCGACCACCGCCATGCCGTGCTTCTTGCTCGCCGCCAGCACCTTGTCCTGATTGATGAAGGGGTGCACCTCGATCTGGTTGCAGACCAGCGGCTCGGTCGTCACCGCCCAGGCCTCGTCCAGCATCTGGCAAGTGAAGTTGGCGACGCCGACCTGCTTGGCCCGTCCGTCCTTCTTGGCCGCGCAGAGCGCGCCGATGCTGGTCTTGAACGGGATGTCCTTGTTGTTCCAATGGATCAGCAGCAGATCGACATAGGGCAATTTCAGATTGGTCAGGCTCTGGTCGAGCGACTTGTTGAAATTTTCCGGCAGCAGGTTGTTCTCGCGCACCTTGGTGCAGATCAACACCTCCTCGCGCTTAACGCCGGAGGCGCGCAAGCCCTCGCCATTCTCCACCTCGTTGCCGTAGAAGGCGGCGGTGTCGATATGGCGGTAGCCGAGTTGCAGGGCGGTCTTCACCGCCTGCACGCAAATATCCCCCTTCAGGGTCATGGTGCCGAGACCGATTTGCGGAATGCGGACACCATGGGCTTCAACAAATTGCATCGCGATCTCCTTGGCCTTCGGCTGGAATGGATTGGCGGGTGGGCGGCGGAGAATGCCCGGTCTGCGCCGCAATGCCAACCGGGTCCACTCTCGGCCGAAATTCGCATGGCTTCGCGATTTCACGCTAGTGCAAAATGCGGCAATACTTGGTAGCCCAAGCTTTTGCTCCCGGCTCTTACATTGGAATAATTCGAGAGTGAAAATAAGGACTTGCATCAATAGCGATTAATGCTTTTGTGTGGGCCGCTCGCTCGTGTGGAATGCAAATGGGTAAGCTTTTGGTCGCAGAATAAAACCATGCTCGGCGCACTCGTCATCGTCTTTCGCGAAGTCATCGAGGCCGGCCTGATCGTCGGCATCGTGATGGCGGCGACGCGCGGCGTCGCCGGGCGTGGGCGCTGGGTCAGTTTCGGCATCGGTGCCGGCGTGCTCGGCGCGGCGGTGGTGGCGATATTCGCCGGCGCGATCTCGCAGGCCTTCGAAGGCGCGGGCCAAGAACTGTTCAATGCCAGCGTGCTCGGCATCGCCGTGGTCATGCTGATGTGGCACAACGCCTGGATGGCGCGGCACGGCCGCGAAATCGCCGAGGAGATGCAATCGATCGGCACGGCGGTGAGCGAGGGCGTCAAGCCGCTGACCGCGCTCGCCATCGTGGTGGGCTTGGCGGTGCTGCGCGAAGGCTCCGAAGTGGTGCTGTTCCTCTACGGCATCATGGCGCAGGGCACCTCGGGCGCGGCCTTGCTGGTGGGCGGCCTGCTCGGCATCGCCGCCGGCGCGGCGTTCACCGGGCTCACTTATGTCGGCCTGCTGGCGATCCCGACCCGCTACATTTTCTCGGTGACGAGCTGGCTGATCGCACTGCTCGCCGCCGGCATGGCGGCGCAATCGGTGCAGTTCCTCAATAATGCCGGCGTGCTGGTCGCGCTCGACCGCACGGTCTGGGACACGTCCTGGCTGCTGTCGGACGGCAGCCTGTTCGGCAAATTGCTGCACACGCTTGTAGGCTACACCGAACGGCCGACCGAAATGCAGTTGATGACCTATATCGCGACGCTGTTCGCGATGTTCCTGCTGATGCGGCTGGCGCGCCCGGCACCGCGCAATCCCGTAGCCGCCTAACGGCGTTTCCCGCCTAAAGCGGCGAAGGCCGCGTCCGGCGCGTTGTCGATCAGCTTGAGCAGCGCGCGCGCCGGCCCGCGCGGGTGGCGTTTGCCCTGCTCCCAATTGCGCACGGTTTCGATCGGCACCTCGATCTTTTCGGCAAAGGCCGCTTGCGTGAGCCCGCAGCGCGCCCGCACCTGGCGCACGAACGACGCCGGGTCACTATGATCGAGGGTCTTCTCGCTGCCGTCGGGCAGGATCTCCACGATCCGCCCATCGGCCTTCAGCCGTACCCGCAGCATAGCCGCTGTCCCCCGTTGAGGTGTCGGCCAATGGACTAGCTGATTCGGAACGAGGAGAAGTTAACGAGCCGGTGGGAGAGCCGTTGAATTTCTCAATGCCACCGCTTTTGCCCCCCAGACCAAGAAAAACATACCGAACAACAACAAAAAAGACCAATCGACACTTATCCGATAGAGGTCGAGATCGCGCACGTACACCATGTTGGCGAGAGAGCGGTACCCGCTAAAATCAAAATCGCCCACGTACGCGCCAAAAAATAAGTAACCCGACAATATTAGGAGTAGTGCGACAGCGCCCCGCACTTTCGCATCGACTCCGCCGTTAAATCGGCGACGCACGCGATCAAGATGAATCCTGAGCTGAAGCCGGTCGTCGGCACTGACTGTCAAAATCGCAACGAGCGTTATCAGTGACATCACAAGGCATGCAATGATCGCGCTTACCCAAGAAAACAAATAGTCATACTCAACGACATGCGCTCGATTTGCTTGCTTGCTCTGTTTTAAGAATTCAACCGGTCGCGCGATGACAGGTATTTCTGCGCCGATGGGACGAAACGAATGCGAGATTCGGCAGATACCGTTCTCGGTCGATAGATAAAAATGCGGCGAGCAATAAGAAATAAAGGCAACGTTTGAAACGATATACAATAAGATGATCGTTAGCAAAATGTAGCTCAGTTTAAACGTAAAGGGACGTATTTCTTTTTCACTACCCATTTTTATCGCGTCTTCTCGAAAATCTCCCGCCCGATCAGCATGCGCCGAATTTCCGAGGTTCCTGCCCCGATCTCGTACAGCTTGGCATCGCGCAGCAAGCGGCCGGTGGGGAAATCGTTGATGTAGCCGTTGCCGCCCAGGCACTGGATCGCCTCCAGCGCCATCCAGGTGGCACGTTCGGCGGCATACAAAATGGCGCCGGCGGCGTCCTCGCGCGTGGTGCGGCCCTCGTCGCAGGCCTTCGCCACCGTGTAGACGTAAGATCGGGCCGCGTTCATGGTCACATACATGTCGGCGAGCTTGGCCTGCATCAACTGAAAGCGCCCGATCGCCTGACCGAACTGCTGGCGCTCGTGCACGTAAGGGATCACCACGTCCATGCAGGCCTGCATGATGCCGAGCGGGCCCGCCGCCAGGACCACGCGCTCATAGTCGAGCCCCGACATCAGTATGTTGACGCCGTTGCCGACCGCGCCCAGCACGTTCTCTTCCGGCACCGCGCAGTCGGTGAACACCAGTTCGCTGGTGTCGGAGCCGCGCATGCCGAGCTTGTCGAGCTTCTGCGCCGGCGCGAAGCCCTTCATGTCCTTCTCGATGATGAAGGCGGTGATGCCGCGCGCACCGGCGGTGCGGTCGGTCTTGGCATAGACCACCAGCGTGTCGGCGACCGGTCCGTTGGTGATCCACATTTTCGAGCCGTTGAGCACGTAGCAGTCGCCCTTCTTGTCGGCGCGCGTGCGCATCGACACCACATCGGAGCCGGCGCCCGGCTCCGACATCGCCAGCGCGCCGACATGCTCGCCGGAAATCAGCTTGGGCAGATATTTCTTCTTCTGCTCGGTAGTGCCGTTGCGGCGCAGTTGATTGACGCAGAGATTTGAATGCGCGCCGTAGGACATACCGACCGATGCGCTGGCGCGCGAAATCTCCTCCACGGCCACGCAATGATGCAGATAGCCGAGGCCGGCACCGCCATACTCCTCCTCCACCGTGATGCCGTGCAGGCCGAGCGCACCCATCTCCGGCCACAGATCGCGCGGGAAGGTATTGTCGCGGTCGATGGCCGCGGCGCGCGGCGCGATGCGGTCCTGCGCGAAATCATGCACGGATTTACGCAGCATTTCGACGTCGGACCCAAGGCCGAAATCGAAGCCCGCCCAGGCATTGGGGATCATCGCACTCTCCCGCGCGCCCCGGTGGGCGCGGTGGCGGCAACTCTATAGGCTTGTGGTCACGCTGTCAGCGTCGCGGGCGACAGCGGCGGCGGCAGCATTCTCCCGCTACCGCCGGATTTGCCCTGCCCCAGCAGCCGGTCGATCGCCTTGGCCGGCGCTGGCTTGGCGAACAGGTAGCCCTGCATCTCGTCGCAGCCGGCCAGCCGCAGCAGCACGCGCTGCTTCTCGGTCTCCACGCCCTCCACCACCACCGTGAGGCCGAGCGCGCGGCCGAGCGCGACGATCGCCTGGATGATCACCCCGCCATTGGCTGAACTGCCGAGCGCGGTCACGAAACTGCGGTCGATCTTAAGCTTGTCGAGCGGGAAGCGTTGCAGATAGCCCAAATTCGAATAGCCGGAGCCGAAATCGTCCAACGCAATGCGCACGCCGAGCGCATGCAAATCCTCGATGCGCTTGACCATCTCGTCCGGATTGTCGATCAGCACGCCTTCGGTGATTTCCAGCATCAGCCGCGCCGGCGGCACGCCGCTCTCGGCCAAAGCCGAGCGCACCAGCTCGACGATAGCGCGATCGCGCACCTGCAGCGGCGACAGGTTCACCGCCACATAGAGGCCGGTCCAGCGCTTGGCCTCATGCAGCGCGCGCCGCAGCACGAAAGCGCCGAGCGCATCCATCAGGCCCATCTGCTCGGCGACCGGGATGAAGACCGCCGGTCCGATCGGCCCGCGCGTGGCATGGGTCCAGCGCAACAAAGCTTCGACGCCGACGATGCGCGCGCCCTGCGCCGACACGATCGGCTGATAGTGCAGCTCCAGCTCGTTGGCGCTGAGTGCGCGCGGCAATTCGCGCTGGATGAATTTCTGGTCGGTGGAGACGGTGTCGATCGCGCGCTCGAAAGCAACGATGGCGCCGGGGCCTTTCTTGGCCGCCGCGCGCAGCGCCAGCCCGGCCCGGCGCGTCAACTCGCCGCGGGTTGTGGCATGGCGAGGCGCCTGCGCGAAGCCGGCATGGGCGCTGATGCGCACCACCGTATCGATCCAATGCGGGCGCGCGATCGCCTCGAGCGCGGCGCGGATGACGGCGCCGGCATCGACGCCGCCGCCAGCCGTGAACGCCACCGCGAATTCGTCGCTGCCGATGCGGCCGCACACGGCCTGCGCCGGCAGCGCTTCACGTAGCCGCGTGGCCACCGCCATGATCAGTTCGTCGCTACCGAGCACGCCGAGCTGCGCATTGACGTCGGCCATGCCGTCGAGCTCGATGAGCGCGAAAGTCGTGACGTCGTCGCCGGCGCGCTCGGCCAATGTGAGATCGAGCAATTCGAGCGTCTTGCCGTGGTTGGGCAGGCCGGTGAGCTTGTCCGCGTCGGCGGCGCGGCGCGCCTGCTGCTCGCTCGCCGCCAGTTCGCGCCGCGCGCGCGCGAGCTGCGCCAGCGAAATCCCGGCGAAGCCCACCAGCACGATGGCGATAGCGGCGATGAACGGCATCAGCCGCTCCATTGCCTGCAGCATCGGATGGGCCTTGTCCCAGGTCAGGAAGCCGGCGATGCGGCCTTGCACATCCATCACCGGCTGCATCTCGCGCTCGCTTACGCCCGGATCGATTTCGAATTTGAGGCCCGTGAGGCCGACGCTCTGCTCGATCATGCGCACGAAGCGCGGATCGACTTCGTCGGCTTTGCCGAACAGAGTGCGGAATTCAGCCGTCGCGTTGCGCAGCGCGGCGCGCTGCTCCGACCACAGCCGCTCGTCGCTCTGCCGCGCCACCGCAAAGCCGATGGCGCCGGCGAGCAAGGTCGCGCCCATGGCGAGGGCCGCGAGCACGACGATCAGCTGCGAGGCCGACAGCATGCGTTTGGCGCGGACGCGCGGCGAGGCGCCCGCGCGCCGGCGCATGGCCCACGCCAGCAGCAAGCGGCCAGGCTGCGCGCCGGTCGCTTGCGATATGACCTCGCCGTCCACAGGACACTCCCCGCGCTACGCTGCGGTAATCAGCGAAGACGCTAGGGATTTAGCGTTAATGGCGGGTCAGCAAACAAGGTGAACGAATTATGAGCGCAGGCTTGCCGGCCGGCGGATGATGCGGTCAATTGCGGAAACTCAGGACGCACCATGATACGCATCCTTGCCATCGCGGCAATCGCCGCCAGCATGCCATTGGCCGCTCTGGCTGCGCCCTGCCCGGGCAATCCGGACGCGCTCGGCACCGAGCGCGTGCTCGCGATCGACTCCGCCAGCACGCCGCGCCTCGGCCGCAAGCAGTTCCCACATACCTTGCCGCTCCAGCGCAAGGAGCTGGTGCTCACCTTCGACGACGGACCCTGGCCCGGCACCACCCCGAAAGTCCTGGACGCGCTCAAGCATGAATGCGTGCGCGCCACGTTCTTTTTGCTCGGCCGCAATGTCGAAGCGCACCCGGAAATCGCGCGGCGCGAGCTGGCCGAGGGCCACAGCCTCGGCCACCACACGTTTTCGCATCCCCTGCTCGCCCGCCTGGCGCCCGCCAAGGCGGAAGCCGAGATCAACCGCGGCATCGCCGCAGACGAATTCGCGCTCACCGGCCAGCGCCGCAGCGAACCGACCACGCCGTTCTTCCGCTTTCCCGGTTTTGCCGCAAACCGCGCACTGCTCGACCGCTTGCAGGCTCGCCACATCGTGGTGTTCGGCGCCGACGTCTGGGCCAGCGACTGGCTGCCGATGGGCCCTGCCCAGGAATTGCAGCTGATCCTGGCGCGAATCGAGCACCTCGGCAGCGGCATCGTGCTTTTCCACGACACCAAGGTGCAGACGGCCCGGATGCTCCCCGCCTTGCTGCGCGAGCTCAAAGGGCGCGGATACCACATCGTTCACGTGGTCCCGGCCGGAAACCAGGGCATTTCCCGCTAAAGCCGCGCTGTTCTTTGCTAAACCTTAGGAAAAACAGCGGCATGATGAACCTGTGGGCTGCCTTAGTCGGTTAATTAGCCGTTAATGTTGAGATTCGTAATTTCTGAAAGCCGCGCTATTCGGGGGTAGAAGGCGCGAACGTCGGGGCTGGGGAAACGTTATGCGTCTTGTCGCGGGGGGTTGTTTTTTGCTGGCCGCAGCTTTGGGGCCGGCCATGGCTGGCGAATTGGCGGCCGAATGCCCGGGCCATCCGGAGGCGCTCGGCACGTCGCGTGTGCTCACCATCAGCCCGGACGACTTCAAGCTCATCGGTAGCATCCAGTACAAGCAAACGCTGCCGCTCGCCGACCATGAGGTGGTGCTCACCTTCGACGACGGCCCGATCCCGCCCTATTCCAACAGCATCCTCGACACGTTGGACTCGCAATGCGTGAAGGCGACCTATTTCATGGTCGGCGAGATGGCGCATGCTTATCCGGCCATCGCGCGGCGCATCTACAATGCCGGCCATACCATCGGCACGCATAGTCAGCACCATCCGTACGCCTTCCAGAACTTGTCGATGCAGCGGGTCGAAAGCGAGGTTGACGGCGGCATCGCGTCGATCGACGCCGCGCTCGGCGATCCGAAAGCGGTGGCGCCGTTCTTCCGCATCCCCGGCCTAGGCCGTACCAATGCGATAGAGCACTACCTGGAGGGCAAAGCGCTGGTGACCTGGAGCGCCGACATCGACACCAATGACTGGTGGCGCGGCACCAGCGCGAGCCACCTCGTCAAACGCGCCATGCGCCGGCTGAATGAAAAAGGCCGGGGTATCCTGCTGATGCACGACATCCATCCCGCCACTGCGATGGCGTTGCCGGCGCTGCTCAAGGAACTCAAGAGCCAGGGCTATCACGTGGTGCAGGTGGTGCCGACCGGCGAGCGGCCGGCGGCGTTACCCGAATTGGTAGCCTCGCCTGCCGAGGACAAGGGCAACTGGCCGCGCGTGCTGAAAACCAGCGCCAGCACCACCAGCGATGAAACGCCGCTGCGCCACCGCATCAAGAGGGCCCGCGCCAGCGCTCATGCGGCGTTGCGCCACCGCATCAAGAAGGCGCACGCCGGCAAGCGTCATCGTCCGGCCGCGGTCGCGAGCATGCCGGCGTCCGATCACGCCGCATCCCGCGCCTCGCAACAAAGCCAATTCTAGCGCCCGCTTTCGCCGAGTTTTCAGAAAGCCAGTGCGCTCGCGCGCAGATCTCAACGAATTTCAAAAATCATCGCGTGATGTGCGCCGCCGTCACCACCTTCTTAAACAGCGCCGTCATCGCCTGCGATATTCCATCGGTCGGGCTCACTTCAAAATAAAATCCGGGCGACGCACAGCTCTGCATATTCGCGGCGATCTGGCTATTAACGGATGGGCCGTATGGCCCCTTATTAAACGGATCGATCCAGCTCATGTACCAACCATTGGTCGGCAACGCCAAATAGGTGGTGTAGAGCACGGCGATTTTAATGCCGCGGTCTTTCATGGCCGTGCATGAAGCTACATTGAGCGGCTCTTGGCATCTTATGTAATTTTGTTTGGTTTGCGGGTCTTGGCCCGCGCTTGTCGGTTGCGAGCAAGTTATACCGGCGGCGTCAGCAACCCCGTCGGAGACGAAAAAGAGTATTTTCTGCGGCGACGATGGCGAAGTGCCATCGCCCGGGGTCGCAATGATGCTGTTGATGGCCGGAAGGACATCATCGAAATTGGTATCGGTATCGCTGGCGTAATTCTGGTAGGGAACCGTCATCAGGTCGATATTCGCCGCCGCCGTCTTCGCGCTCGAGAGACTGGACGACAGCGGAAAGATTTTCGACAGGCCGGCGCTGCTGGCGGACGCACCGAACGTATAGATCGCCGCGCGAAACTGGTTGGGAACCGTCTGCGTCGCGTTCGCGGTATCCATGAGCTGTTGCGTCGCGCTCCGCACTACATCGATACGCATTGTTACACCGAGCTTTTTTGCTAGCCCATAATAATCGTTCGGGGATATATCCAATTCGTGGCATGCGAACGCGCATTTATCCGGCGTATTATTGACCATGGTGGTCACATCAGCCGGCGTCGCGCCAACACCCATCGATGGGGTGTTGTCGAGCAACAGGTAGAAATCGATGTAGGTTGGAATCGCGGACGCCGCCGTCGACGATCCGGCAATGGCGATGTTATTGTACCCTACGATCCCCATGAAGGCGGTTGGAACGCTTGCCGTATAGTTCACCACCGCGGTGCGACCGGTTCCGCCGTCGGTCACCTTGGCTGAAACGGTGCTGAGGCTGCCGCGCTTGAGCGAAACGGCTTGCGCTTTAAAGAATTTGACCGCGTTCGTTTGTTCCTTCGCGGCGGAAAGCGACAAGGCGGATTGACTAACCGCCGACAGCGACGCCGCGTCGGCAATCTGATCAAGCATTGCCTTCGATCGGTTGGCCACGCTGTAATCGACGGCGGCGCCGACCGACAAAATGATCGGGATCGCCGCAATGCCAAACGTGATGGCGACATTGCCGCGGCTCTCGCGATGGAACGCCGCCAAAATGCGGGCAAGTCGCGGAAACATTTCGCAGGATCCTGCAACGATGAAATGTCTCGATATATTGCGGCTAGATGTTTAAGCTCCTGTTAAAGTTCGTATCTGCGCGCCCGCATGACCGCGTTCGTAAGACACGCGAATCCAATCAGACGGCGACAAATAGTCGTGCTCGCGGGAGCTGATTTGTTCCCGGTCGACATTGCATCGCCTAGGCACGGATAAAGACTGACTCGGCCGCATGAATGGCAATACCGCCAGCTATTTGCAGCGCTAAAATTCTACACTTCGGGGCCTGGACATTCGCCGCAATGCGCTGACAATGCCGCCGCTAGGGGTGCGTATGAGTAGCGATATAATCCTCGAAACAGAGGATTTGACTAAGGAATTTGCCGGATTTATCGCCGTCAACGGCGTCAGCCTGCGCGTCAAGCGCCGGACCATCCATGCTTTGATCGGTCCCAACGGCGCCGGCAAGACCACCTGCTTCAATATGCTGACCAAGTTCCTCAGTCCGACGCGCGGGCGCATTGTCTATAACGGCCATGACATCACCGCGCTGCCGCCGGCCGAAGTGGCGCGACTCGGACTGGTGCGCTCGTTCCAGATCTCCGCCGTGTTCCCGCACATGACCGTGCTGGAAAACGTGCGCATCGCGCTGCAGCGTCAGCGCGGTGGCTCTTTCGATTTCTGGCGCTCGGCTTCCGTTCTCGACCGGTTCAACGAGCGGGCGATGGCGCTGATCGAAGACGTCGGGCTTACCTCATTCGCCGATTGGGCCGCCGTCGAACTGCCCTATGGCCGCAAGCGCGCCTTGGAAATCGCCACCACGATTGCGCTCGACCCGGAAATGCTGCTGCTCGACGAACCGACGGCGGGCATGGGGCACGAGGACATCCAGCGCATCTCAGAATTGATCAAGCGCGTCGCCGCCGACCGCACCGTGCTGATGGTCGAGCATAATCTGTCGGTGGTGGCCGATCTGTCCGATCACATCACGGTGCTCACGCGCGGTCGCGTGCTGGCCGAGGGCGATTACGAAGCGGTCTCCAACAACACGGAAGTGCGCGAAGCCTACATGGGAGTGGGGCATGCTTGATGCACGCAACGCCCTGCTCGCGGTCAAGGACCTGCAAGCCTGGTATGGCGAGTCGCACATCCTGCACGGCGTGAATTTCGACGTGCACGAAGGCGAGGTGGTGACCCTGCTCGGCCGCAACGGCGCCGGCAAAACCACGACGCTGAAGTCGGTCATGGGGATGGTCGGGCGGCGTCAAGGGTCGGTGCGCTTCGAGGGCCAGGAACTGATCGATCGCTCGTCGGATCAGATCGCGCGCGCCGGCATCGCGCTCTGCCCCGAGGAGCGCGGCATTTTCGCCAGCCTCAATGTCGAGGAAAATCTCCTGCTGCCGCCGGTGATCCGACCGGGCGGGCTCTCGCTCGAGCGCATCTTCGAATTGTTTCCCAATCTCTACGAACGGCTCGGCTCCAGTCAGGGCACCAAGCTATCCGGCGGCGAACAGCAGATGCTCGCCATCGGCCGCATCCTGCGCACCGGCGCCCGGCTGTTGCTGCTCGACGAGCCGACCGAGGGTCTCGCCCCCGTCATCATCCAGCAGATCGGCAAGACCATCCGGGCGCTCAAGGAACAGGGCTTCACCATTCTCCTGGTCGAGCAGAATTTCCGCTTCGCGGCGACGGTCGCGGACCGTTACTACGTCATGGAATATGGGCGTATCATCGATCAGTTCGCCACCAGCGAACTGGACGCCAATGTCGAGAAGCTGCACGATTATCTCGGAGTGTAACAAAAAGGTGCCTCAGGGCACGAAACGAGGGGGAAACGTCAATGAAACGGACGATGAGTTTGGCGGCCCTTGCCATCCTATTGGCCTGCGGCGCCGCCAGTGCCCAACAAATCAACGTCAAGATCGGCGTGCTCACCGACATGTCGAGCCTTTATGCGGACGCCACCGGCCCCGGCTCGGTCGCCGCCGCCAAAATGGCGATCGCCGACTTCACCAAGACTCACCCCAATGTGAAGGTCGAGCTGGTCAGCGGCGACCATCAGAACAAACCGGATGTCGGTTCGCAAATCACCAACCAGTGGTACGACGTCGACAAGGTCGACGTCGTCGTCGACGTGCCGAATTCGGGCGTGGCGCTGGCGGTGAGCCAAATCACCGCCACCAAGAACAAGGTGTTCGTCGTCTCCGGCGCTGCGAGTTCCGACCTCACCGGGCCGAAGTGCAATGCCAACACCGTGCACTGGACCTATGACACCTGGATGCTGGCCAACGGCACCGGCAAGGCGATGGTGAAGACCGGTGGCGACACCTGGTTCTTCCTCACGGCCGACTATGCCTTCGGCTATGCGCTCGAGCGCGACACCGCGGCGGTGGTGGAAAAGAACGGCGGCAAAGTGCTCGGCAAGGTGCGCCATCCGCTCAACACCAACGACTTCTCGTCGTTCCTGCTGCAGGCGCAGGCTTCCAAAGCCAAGGTCATCGGGCTCGCCAATGCCGGCGGCGACACTATCAACTCGATCAAGCAGGCGTCCGAATTCGGCATCGTCAAGGGTGGCCAGAGTCTCGCCGGCCTGCTTGTGTTCGCCACCGACATCAATGCGCTCGGCCTGCAAACCGCCCAGGGCCTGTTCCTGACCGAGACCTGGTACTGGGACTTGAACGACGCCAGCCGCGCTTGGACCAAGCGCTGGCACAAGGAGCGTGGCGCCGACAACAAATATCCGGCCATGAACCATGCCGGCGTTTATTCCGGCATCACGCACTACCTGAAGGCGGTCGTCGCGCTCAAGAGTGCGGCCGACGGCAAGGCCGTGGTGGCGCAGATGAAGAAGATGCCGACCGACGATCCTCTATTCGGCAAGGGCAGCGTCCGCGCCGATGGCCGCGTCATACACCCGGCCTATCTGTTCGAGGTGAAGAAGCCGGAAGAGTCGAAATATCCCGGCGACTTCTATAAGACCCGCGCTACCATTCCGGCGGACGAGGCCTTCCGGCCACTCAAGGAAGGCAACTGCCCGCTGGTGAGCGGCTAGACTGAAGCGATCCATAACAACAAGGAGGAATGCACTCATGAGAAAAACCATAGGGCTGGCGGCGCTTGCCGCCGCGCTCGCCTGCGGCGGGGCCAACGCCCAGCAGGTCAACGTCAAGATCGGCGTGCTTAGCGACATGTCGAGTCTTTATGCCGATATCGGCGGACCCGGCTCGGTCGTCGCCGCTAAAATGGCAATCGCCGACTTCACCAAGGATCATCCCAATGTGAAGGTCGACCTGATCAGCGGCGATCACCAGAACAAGCCGGACGTCGGCTCGCAGATCGCCAATCAGTGGTACGACGTCGAAAAGGTCGACATGATCATCGACGTGCCGAATTCCGGCGTCGCGCTGGCGGTCAGCGAGGTCGCCAAACAGAAGAACAAGATCTTCATCGTCTCGGGCGCGGCGGCTTCCACCCTCACGGGGCCGAAGTGCAATGCCAATACCGTACACTGGACCTATGACACCTGGATGCTGGCCAACGGCACCGGCAAGGCCATGGTGAAGACCGGCGGCGATACCTGGTTCTTCCTCACAGCCGATTACGCTTTCGGTCACGCGCTCGAAGCCGATACCATAGCGGTGGTCGAGAAGAACGGCGGTAAGGTGCTCGGTAAGGTGCGTGTACCGCTCAACACCAACGATTTCTCGTCGTTCCTGCTGCAGGCGCAGGCCTCCAAGGCCAAGGTCATCGGTTTGGCAAATGCCGGCGGCGACACCATCAACTCGATCAAGCAGGCGGCCGAATTCGGCATCGTCAAGGGCGGCCAGAGCCTGGCCGGGCTGCTCGTGTTCTCGAGCGACGTCAACGCGCTCGGTTTGCAGACCGCGCAGGGTCTGGCGCTGACCGAGACTTGGTACTGGGATATGAACGACACCAACCGCGCCTGGACCAAGCGTTGGCATGCGGCGGGCGCCGCAGCAGGCAAATTCCCGACCATGATCCATGCCGGGGTCTATGCCGGCATCTTGCACTACCTCAAGGCGGTCACCGCCCTGAAAAGCGCGGCCGACGGCAAGGCGGTGGTCGACAAGATGAAGGAGATGCCGACCGACGATCCGCTGTTCGGCAAGGGCTCGGTCCGCGTCGACGGCCGCGTCATTCATCCGGCTTACCTGTTCGAGGTGAAGAAGCCGTCGGACTCGAAGTATCCCGGCGATTTCTACAAGGTGCGCGCCACCATCCCGGCGGATGAAGCGTTCCGTCCGCTGAAGGAAGGCGGCTGTCCGCTGGTCAGCGGCTGATCATGACGGCAATCGAGGGGCGGGCCTTGTGGCCCGCCCTTTCCGCCTGACGGAGCGTTTGCGTGTTTGAAATTTTCGGCATCCCTTCGACAGCTCTGTTCGGACAGCTCCTGATCGGGCTGATCAACGGCTCGTTCTATGCGCTGTTGAGCCTCGGGCTGGCGGTGATCTTCGGCATGCTCAACATCATCAATTTCAGCCACGGCGCCCAGTACATGATGGGCGCCTTCGCCGCCTATCTGCTGCTGCAATATTCCGACATCGGCTATTGGCCGGCGCTCATCGTCGCGCCCGTGCTGGTCGGCATCACCGGCGTCATCGTCGAGCGGCTGTTCCTGCAATGGCTCTACAAGCTCGACCACCTCTATGGCCTGTTGTTGACCTTTGGGCTCGCGCTGATCATCGAGGGCGTGGCCCGCAATCATTTTGGCTCGGCCGGCATGCCCTACACCGTGCCGGAATCGCTGCAGGGCGGCCGCAATCTCGGCTTCATGTTTCTTCCCAATTACCGCGCCTGGGTGATCGTGGCGTCGCTCGCGATCTGCTTCGTCACCTGGTTCGTGATCGAGCGCACGCGGCTCGGCGCCTACCTGCGCGCCGCCACCGAGAATCCGAGCCTGGTGCGCGCCTTCGGCATCAACGTCCCGCGCATGATCACGCTGACGTATGGCTTCGGCGTCGCGCTCGCCGCATTTGCCGGCGTGATGGCGGCGCCGATCTACAACGTGTCGCCGCAGATGGGCTCCGAGCTGATCATCGTCGTGTTCGCGGTGGTGGTGATCGGCGGCATGGGGTCGATCCTGGGCGCTATCGTCACCGGTTTCGGCCTCGGGGTAATCGAGGGCCTGACCAAGGTGTTTTTCCCCGAGGCGTCAAACACCGTGATCTTCGTCATCATGGCGATCGTGCTGCTGGTCCGCCCGGCCGGCCTGTTTGGGCGGGGCAGTTGATGGAGCGCGCCGTCGATCCCT
>Ga0209584_10000201_pt1 | contig 17485 bp, 17 predicted proteins | sample NGEPerD_FD_184507 | JGI IMG/M metagenome (GOLD analysis project Ga0209584, IMG submission 184507) | Arctic peat soil microbial communities from the Barrow Environmental Observatory site, Barrow, Alaska, USA - NGEE PermafrostAB12-D... | ecosystem: Environmental > Terrestrial > Soil > Wetlands >...
CCCGCGCCGACCCGACGGCCCGGCCCACCATCGCCCGCCACGGTCCGTTCTGGCCCGGAACCCGTTGCGGCACGGCGAATTCGTGGAAGAAGCGGAGCGCCGGACCGAACAGCGTCTGTTGATCGATCGCCTGATTGGCGCCGACGTCACGCAGCCATGGCGGCCGGTCCGCCGACAGCACCACCAGCCCCACGCCGCCGTGATGGGCCTCCATGACCGCCGGGTGCAAGTTGGCCACCGCCGTCCCCGACGTCGTCACCACCGCGGCGGGGGCGTCCGATCCCCGAGCCAGGCCGACCGCGAGGAACCCGGCGGTGCGCTCGTCGATCCGCACGTGCAGCCGGAGCCGGCCGGCCGCGTCCGCATCGTGCAGTGCCATCGACAGTGGTGCGTTGCGGGAACCCGGGGCGAGCACCACCTCGGTCACCCCGCACGCGATCAACTCGTCGACGAGCACGCGGGCCAGCGCCGTCGACGGGTTCACGCCCGCCATTGTTCAGGGCCGAGGACGGTCCGCGCGCATCGCGCTGCGTCGGTGAGTCCGGGAGCACAGCGATCGTGCCGATCAGGGAGCCGTGGAGCCCACCGGGACGGCCCCGGCGACCGGAGCGGTGATCCACGATCCGCGCCGCATCACCCCGTCGACCGTCAGGTCGGTGTCCAGCATCACCAAGTCCGCCCAGAGCCCCGGCGCCAACCGGCCGACGTCGGTCAGGGCCAGCGCCGCGGCGGGGTTCGCCGACGTCTGCCGGACCGCCGCGAGCACGCCGTCGAGAAACGGTAACCCGCTGTGCTGCACGGCATACCGGAAGATCTGGTCCATCGTGGCGGTGCTGCCGGCGATGGTGTCCGACCCGGTCAGCCGGGCCACCCCGTCGGCGACGGTGACGTCCAGCGCGCCCAATCGGTAGGCGCCGTCGGCCATCCCCGCGGCGGCCATGGCGTCGGTGACCAGCGCGACCCGGTCCGGTCCGGCGACGTGGCTGACGTCCCGGTACAGCGCCGGGTGCAGGTGCACACCATCGGTGATCAGCTCGACGGTGACCCTGGGGTCCTCCAGCAGCGCAATGACCGGACCCGGTTCGCGGTGGTGCACCGGGCGCATGGCGTTGAACAGGTGGGTGCCGACCGTCGCGCCGGCATCGACGGCGGCCTTCGCCTCGTCGTAGGTGGCGTCGGTGTGCCCGACCGCGGCCACTGCCCCGGCCGCGACCACGTTCCGCACCGCGTCGAGTCCGCCGGTGCGTTCCGGGGCCAGCGTGACCATCCGGATCGTCCCCCGCCCGGCGGTGAACACCCGGTCCAGCTCGGCCGGGTCGGGGTCGCGCAGCTGCGGTTGTTCGTGTGCGCCGGGCCGTTCGTTGGACAGCCAGGGGCCCTCCAGGTGGGTGCCGGCGATCAACCCATCGTCGGTCAGTTCCGCCATCACGCCGACGATCCGCAGCAGTTCGGCCGGGCCGGCGGTGACCAGTGAGGCGATGCTGGTCGTGGTGCCGTGCCGGCGGTGCAGCTCGACCGCGGCCCTGGCCTGATCGGCCTCCCCGGTCGGGAAGGCACCACCGCCGCCGCCGTGCCCGTGCATGTCGACGAAGCCGGGAACCACGATTCGGTCGCCCAGATCCTGGTCGCCCAGGTCCGGGTTCGGGGCGCGGGGCGGCGGGCCGGCGCCGGCGGCCGTCACCCGGCCGCCGTCGATCTGAATCCAGCCGGGTTGCAGCAACCCGTCGTGCGCGATCACCGTGGCCGCGGTCAGCAGCATGTCATCACTCCTTTCCTGTCACTCGCTCAAGGCGAGAGATCCGGCGGATCAGCGGGTTTCGGTGACCATGCGCGGCCCGGGGCGGGCGCTTGTTGGAGTGGCCCGCGAGTTGCCGCCGGCAATATTCGACGAGTCGTACCCGTAGATGATTCCCACAGTGGCGGCCGCGACTGCCACCCACAGCCCGAGTCGTGACGACTTCTTCAAGTCCTGCAGCAGTCCCACCGGACCAATCTCCTTTTGTGCTTGCCGCCGCCCCGCTGCCGGGTGGTTGGCGGGTGCATAAATTGGTATAGACCACGCTTGTGCGAGTTAGATTGGCATAGACCAATCTCGCCGTCAAGGGGTAGCATCCGATTGGCTCCTCCGGCCCGGTCTCCACTTCCGACCCCTCGGCCATGGATTCCACGCGGACGGAGTGGACACGGTCGGTGTTCCGGGGTGATCGGTTCCGGTTCGTGGCCGGGAACCAGATCGGTGATGCGGCGGCCGGGGCCGGGCATGGTGGGTCGGTGGAGGCGGAACAGGCTCTTGACAAAGACTTTCGTCCGTTCCGGGACTCCGCGCCCTCAGCCGGGGAGCAGGCTGAAAGCGGTCCCGTGACGCGGTCGAACAGCTGCGAAGTGTCGCCGGTCCAGGGTGGCCACCTCCAGGACGCCGTGCCGTTCCGCGCAGGCGATCACCGAGGCATCGGCGATACCCAGCGGGAAGTCCCGGTATGCCGCGACGAGTTCGGCGATCCGCAGCCAGTCCGCCGGATGTACCGGGTCCACCACGAAGGCGCCTTCCGCCAGGTCCTGGGCGAACAAGACCTCGGCCCGCGGACCGAGACGCGCCCCGATCAGATAGGCGACCTCGGTGATGACCAGGGTCGGAACAATGAGCGGACCGGGGAACGATCGCAGCAGATCCAGACACCTCTGGTGCAATGCGTCGTCGCGATCCGCAAGGGCATACAACGGGCCTGCGTCGACGACCAGACCTGACACTCGTCGGACTCAGCCCGGCAAGTGATCGCGCTCGTCGGCGTGATCAGGGAAACCCATTTCGTCCAGCAGTTCGTCAAAACGGGCGGAAATGTCGGACGAACCACTCGCACCGGCGCCGGCGACACGGAATGTGCGGTTGGCGCCGGGACTGACGGCGGTGCCGGGCAGGTGAGCCGCGACCGCTTCTCGCACCCATTCGGAGACGGTGATCCCACGACGAGCAGCTTCCTGCCTCATCCTGGCCTCCACCCCGTCGTCAACCTTGATGGTCGTGCGCTTCATGTATGCCAGCATACCCTCGCGGGCCGGAAAGTCGGCTCTCTCGGCGTCATGCGGCCGCGCACAGGCGACCTGGTGCGCGGCGGGCCGGAGGGCTCGGTGCCGCTCCGCGTGGTCCGCCGACCAGCACGCCCGCGGGCCTCCGAGTCCATGATCACCAACCGGGGACTTGGACCGGTTCCCACGCCCGGCGCCGGTCCCGAAACGGCGATCTTCCCCGGCCGCCCGCGAACGGCGGGAGCCCGGTTGCGTCAAAGGAGCGTCAAAGGAGCGTCAGGGGGGTCAGATGTCGTCGGGTTCTGGGCCGAACAGGAATCGACGCCCGGTGACCTCGTCCGGAGTGATCCGCACGAAGACCTGTTTACGAGTGCCGACCCACGGCTTGAGCCCCGAGGTTCGGGCCAGTTCGAAGTCCTCGCCCCACTCCGCCGCGTGGGCACGGCCCTTCACCACCACGCTCCAGCCACCGGTGACGTGGTAACCGTCGATCTCCACGGCAACGTGCTCGTTGACGGTCAGGCCTGCCAGCTTCGTACCCTGCGCGGTTCGGAAGACCAGCGTCCCGTTCTGCACGATGTAGTTGAACGGAAAGATCTCCGGTTGATCGGACACACTGACGGCGAGCCGGCCGAAGAAGTGCTCCCGCAGGAGCTCCCACGACTCCTCGTCGGTCAGGTCGGAGAAATGCGATTCGGCAAGCTCTGTCATGACGTGAGAATGCGCCGGACGGGCTCCACGTGTAAAGGGACGAAGGTCCCTGCAGTCGATCATGAACAGTCGCGTTCGTCACCATCGGCTACCCGCCGGCCGGGTGCTTGCCCGACTCCGACGCGGACAGCAACTCCGCGACCCTACGGAGCCGGTCCGACCAGTAATCCGTCGTCGGCCCATCGGCCCTGACCTGGGCCCACCTGTCGGGCTCCGGAGCCGCCCGCGGCACATCGATGAACCCCTCGGATTCCAGAGCCGGCGTGCTGGTGACGTCGGACGTCAGCAGCGTCCGGGTGCCGAGCCCGCAGGCAAACGGGAGTTCCGGAAGCGCCCCCGCCAGCGCCAGACCGGCGGCGAGCCCGACCGAGGTGTCGACCGCGGACGAGACGACAACCGGCAGCCCAGCCGCCCGGGCAACCCGAAGGGCCACAGGCACTCCACCGAGCGGCGCCACCTTGATCACCGCGATGTCGGCGGCGCCGGCCAGCGCCACCCGCTCGGGATCGGCCGCCCGTCGGATCGACTCGTCGGCGGCGATCGGCGGGCGGACCCGGCCCCGCACCTCCGCAAGCTCCGGCAACGACCGGCACGGCTGCTCGACGTACTCCAGGCCCTGGGCGGCGTCCTCCAGCACGGCGATCGCCCGCACCGCCCGGTCGACGGTCCACCCCGCATTCGCGTCGACCCGGATCCGGCCGGCGGGGCCCAGCGCTGAGCGGACCGCGGCCACCCGCGAGGCGTCCGCCTGCACCGACGTGGCAGGGTCGGCGACCTTCACCTTTGCTGTCCGGCAGCCCGATGCCAGCACGAGTTCCGCGGCCCGCTCGGGGCTGACGACGGGGATGGTCACGTTGATCTCGATGCGCCGCCGCACCGGGGCGGGCCAGGGCACGGTCGCGGTATCGATGGCCGCGCGCAACCAAGGGACGCAGTCGACATCGGCATAGTCGTGGAACGGTGCGAACTCAGCCCAGCCGGCCGGGCCTCGCAGGAGCACGCCGTCGCGCACGGTGACGCCACGGAATCGCTCGACCAGCGGGACGGCGAACACCCGGGCGCTGGCCAGCAGGTCGGTCAGCTCGGTGGGCATCCGGTCATAGTGCCCCACCGGTGGTGATGGGCAGCCGGATCGTCATGGCCACCCCACCCTCGGGCGCCGGCGAGCCCACGATCGACCCGCCGAGCTGGACCACCAGTCGATGCACCAGCGCCAGACCCAGGCCGGCACCACCCGGCCCGCTGCCCCGATACCGCTGTCGCAGCACGCCCTGCTCAAACATCACCGGAAAGTCCTCCGTCGTCAGGCCCGGACCGCCGTCACGGACCTGGAGGACCGCTGTTCCCGAATCGGCAGGCGTTCCCGAGCCGGCCGGGTCCACCTCGCGGCCCAGGTGCAAGATCAACGGTTGACCGGGTTCGAGCACTCGCAGTGCATTCTCGGCGAGTTCGTCCAGGATCTGCCGGAGCCGCCGGGCGTCGCTGGTGACGACCACCGAATCCGCGGGCACGTCGACGATCAGCGGAACACCCGCCGAGTCGCACGGCGCCCGCCAGGCCTGCGCGACCTGGTTGACCAACGCCCGCAGATCCGTCGGCCCGAGATCGAGGTGGAAGGACTTGGTATCCGGGCCGGGCGCACCGACCGCCTCGTCCGTGATGGGCACCAACCCACCCAGTGCCGGGTTCGGGTCGTCCGAGTGCCCGGCCTCCTCACCCATGAGACGCAGCCCGTCGGACCGCGCGAGGTGTCCGTACGCGAGCTCATCGGCGGGCTCATCGTTGGGCCACGGCGGGTTGACCGGCCGCGGTCCGGGCGCCGGCGTCATGACCCGATCGCTCTGTGCAGCCCGCCCCCGGAGAACCGGCGGCCGTCGTCCGGTACCGCTGGTCTCGCTGCGCTGCAACGCATCTGCCATACCATTGAGAGCAACCGAAACCTCAGCGACCTCCCGCGGGCCGGTGATCGGGATCCGCACCTCGCGATCACCGCCGCTCATCGACGTGGCCAGTGCTGCGGTGCGGCGGAGCGAAGCGGACAGCGAGCGCGCGGCGAACAGGCCCGCCACGATGGCCACGGCAGTGCCGATCAGCAACGCGGCCAGCAGGCGACGTTGCAGAGAATCCTGCAGCGGCACCGTCGCGTTCGCGAGAGTGACGAGGGCGAATCCACCGGACGCGGTCGAGCGCGCCTCGACCAGCCGGATGTCCCCACCGACCGACGAGGTCCCGGACACGGAGGCTCCGTCGACCGCATTGCCGGCGCCGGCGTCGCGCGCGGCCCGGACTGCCAGCCGGTCGGAGGGCGGCAGCGCACCGTCGGCGCCGATCGACACGAGCACGATGCCCTGACGATCCAGGACCGACGACATCGATCCCAGTGCGGCGTCCCTCGCCGTCGGATCGGCGGGCAACCCGGCCGCGACGAGGTTCGCCTGATCGGCAAGGACGACGCTGCCCGCGTCGGTCAGCTTGCCGCGCACCAGGAACACGGCAGAAACGGTGAAGACGAGCGCCAGCAGCACCGCCACCGCGACGACCAGCACCATCAGCCGGGCACGCAGGCCGCTGGCAGAGCCCCCACTGCGGTGCCGGGCACCGACGGACGAGCTATCGCCGTCGGGCGACGTGCCGTCGGGCGCGGTGTCGCCCCTGGGGCGGCCACCGGCGGTGGGATCGGCGGGAACACGCGAGTCCTCCGGGATCTGGCCGCCGCTCGCCGCCCCGATCGCCGGGTTCGCGCCCAGGGCGGGTCCGGTGGCCGTCATTGGTCCGATCCCCTCGGTGGTGGGCGGCTGGGTCATGACGAACCTGCCGGCCGCGTCCCACGTGCGCAACGGGCCGGCCGCCGATCACGCGATCGAGCACCGGAACCTCGGTACCGCGCGTCCACGTGCGCGCGCAGCGCACAAACCCACCCCACGAGACCCCGGTGATTCATGTTCCCAGCCTTGACCAACTCCGGCGAATGGGCCACCTTCCTCCCTCTGCCTCACCCGGTCGAGTGAGTCACGACAGCAAGATTCACCCGCTGTTCCCCACTGCATCGCGCGACGAGCCGGCGGTCATCCACCACGGCCGTACGCCCGGCACCCCTTCACCGGGTCGGTGGTCGGGTCGGTCACCGTTCGCGCTGGCCGGTCCGGTCGCCCGGCGCGGATGGTGGGCCGCCATCCACCGGCAGCCGGATCGTCACGGCGACCCCGCCTTCGGGGGCACGCGAGGCGATCACCGAGCCACCCAACCGCCGCACCAGACTGTGCACGAGCGCGAGGCCCAAACCGGCGCCACCTGGCCGCAGCCCCCGGTAGCGCTCGTGCAGCACGCCCGGCTCGAAGGCCACCGGGTAGTCCTCCGGAGCCAGGCCGGGCCCGCCGTCGCGGACCTGCAGCACGGCGCTTCCGTCGCCCGCAGCGGATTCCGAGCCGACCTGGAGCACCAACGGCTGACCTGGCTGCAACACCCGCAGGGCGTTCTCGGCCAGCCCGTCGAGCACCTGACGCACCCGGCGGGAGTCGGTCGTCACCACGACACCGCCGGCCGGGACATCGACGACCAACGGCGCACCCTTCGCCGCACACCGCACCTCCCAGACCCGAGCCATCTCGGTGACGAGCGCAGCGAGGTCGGTCGGCCCGAGGTCGAGATGGAACCCGTCGGCGCCGAGCCTGGCCAGGTCGAGCAGATCGGAGATCAGCCTTTCCAGGCGGGCGGACTCCCCCAGGATCGCGAGGCCGACGTCGCGCTGCTCGCCGTCGGGAATCATGCCGTCGGCCAGCGCCTGGGCCTGTCCGCTGATGCCGGCCAGCGGGGTGCGCAGCTCGTGGGAGACCGAGGTGAGGAACTTTCGCTGCCGAGATTCGCTGTACTGCAATGCATCCGCCAAGTCGTTCACGGCAGCCGAGACAGCGGCGACCTCCCGCGGCCCGGTCACCGGGGCGCGGAGATCGCGGCTGCCCTGGCTCATCGCCCTGGCCAAACTCGCGGTCCGCCGCAGCGGCGCCGACACCACCCGCGCGGCCAGCAGTCCGATCAGCACGGCCGCGACCGTCCCGGCCAGCACGGCGGCGAGCAGCCGACGCTCCAGCGCCTGGCGGGTCGCGCCGGCCACGTCGGCCGGCGTCACCAGTGCAAAGCCAGCGGCCGCCGTCGACCGCGCCTCCACCAGCTGCAGTTGCCCGCCCACCGTGGCGGTCCCCGACACTGACGCGCCGTCGACGGCGGCGCTCGCGCCGGCCTGCCGCGCGGCGCGAACCGAGCGTCGATCCGTTCCCGTCACCGCCCCTTTCGGTCCGATCGAGACGACCGTGATGCCCTGATCACCCAGGATCGCCGCGGTCGAGGCCAGCTCGGTTGCCATCGACGACGGCTCGGCAGCGAGCTGAGCGGCGACCAGATCGGCCCGATCGGCGAGCGCCTCCGTCGCCGCGTCCAGCAGCGTCCGGCGGACCACCAGAATGCCCACCACGCTGGAGATCACCGCCACCAGCACCGCAACAGCGATGACCAGCAGCGTGACCCGGACAGCGAGGCTGGTCCGCGCAATCCTGGCCGGACGCGGCGAGACGGGCTGATCCGCGGTCGTCACCGCGGATCCGCCGAATACCCCACGCCCCGCACGGTCCGGATCGGGCTGGCGTCGCCGAGCTTGGCGCGCAGGGCCGCGACGTGCACGTCGACGGTCCGCGGGCCGGCACCGACGCTGTATCCCCACACCGAACTGAGCAGCCCGGCTCGTTCGAAAACCCGGCCGGGATGCCGGAGCAGGAACTCCAGCAGATCGAATTCGGTTGCGGTCAGGTCGATCTCGCGTGCAGCGGCGGCTGCTCGTGGTCCGGGCTCGGTGTCGACGGTGTCGACGGTGTCGACGGAGAGACGGGCTTTGCTGAGATCAGCGGTGGCGAGATCACCGTCGGCCTCGACCCAGACCCGGCGTTGCGACGGGTCGACCCGCACCCGCCCGGCCCGCAGCACGGGCGTGTTCGCCGGCCCGGACGACCGCCGTAGCACCGCCTTGATCCTGGCGACCAGCTCCCGCGGGTTGAACGGTTTGACCAGGTAGTCGTCGCCACCCATCTCCAGCCCGAGAATCCGGTCGACGTCCTCGTCCCGGGCGGTCGCGAACAACACCGGAGTCCAGTCGCCGGACGATCGCAGCTGCCGGCACAGCTCCACGCCGTCGGCGTCGGGCAGGCCGATGTCCATCACGATCGCGACCGGGCGGTCCCGGGCGATCGCAGCCATCCCGTCGCGGCCGGTTCCGGCGATCGTCACCCCGAAGCCGGCAGCGACCAGGTAGCGGCGCACGCCGTCGGCGATGACCGCTTCGTCCTCGATCACCAGCACCAGGCCGCGCGCGGGTGTGTCATTCATGGGCACCAGCCTCGCCCGGGGCCAGGTCGCCCGGCCAGTGCCGCGCCGAGGATCGGCCGCATCGGGATCTCAGGAGCCGGAGCTCAGGAACAATGCGCCTTGACCAACGCCGCCAAATCAGGGCCGATGGCGTTCAGGGTGTCCAGCACTTGGCTGCGTCTGGTCGCGCGATCGGTGTACATGGCCGCCAATTCGGTCTCGCCGGCCTGTGTCGCGGCGTCCGCCTTCGCCTTCAACCAGGCGATGGAGCCTCTCGTGTTCGCGTCCGCGCCGAGGCGGGCAATAAGCCTGCTCTCCCGCTGAGAGATCTTGTCCAGATGCTGGCAGATCGCAGGCTTGGCACCGTCCAGCGCGGCAATTCTCCCCGCTGTCGTGGCGTCCGCGGCCGCAGCGGGGCTCGCCAGCACCACCGCCGCGCCCAGACCGGTGACCAGCACGCCACCGGTCAGCACCGTCCAGATGGTTCTCTTCGACGTCATCGATGCTCCTTCGCCGTGCGAGCCGGCACCTCACCGGCCGTTGATCGTCAGACTGCCGGGACTCGCTTCGGATAATGTCCGCGCCGTGTTCGGATCGGGTAAAGAAGCGGGGAGATCGGCCGACAGGACGGCGTCAGGCGAATGCCGGAACGGCCGGTAGTTCGCGATGAACAGCCGCGATGAACAGTTGTTTGAGCGGCATCAAGGTCGGGTCAGATGGCTTCCAGTCCGCGCCAATTGATGTGCGCGCCCATCCAACGAGCCGGGGACCGCGGGGTCGAGCACGCCGACCTTGATTGCTTCGTCCCTCCTGCAGGGACGCTGAGGGTCGCCGGTGTGACAGCGATTGCGGTGGGCGCGTCTACCTGCATTGCGACATCGAGCGGAGCAGCCGTGTTGTTCAGGATCGTTGCGGAGGCGCCGGTGCCGGGCGTGGCGCCGATCTCCAGGGCCTTGGTGCTGTCCCACGACATCGACGGGGCAGTGACACTGAGCCCGGCGTCACTGAGCCCGGCCGAGTCACTGAGCCCGGCCGATGCCAGCGGTGCACCTGCGCCGGCCATGAACAAGCTGACACCCGCCCGGATGACGGCATTGCGCAGCCGGCCGATCGGTCCGCGCATCGGCTGCAGACCGGGGCCGAACGGGGGCGTGTCCGGTTCCTCGAACGGCAGCGGGCCGTCGCCGAAGGTCGCCCACGGCGCACCCTCGAGTTCGCTGGTCAGCCCGACGCCGACCATCAGCACGTCGCACAGCATGGCATCGACCGGCGTGCCGGCGATGATCTGCCGCAGATCCGCCACCCGCTGCGGCGCGTGACCGACGAACACGTCGGCGAAGGCGCGCCGGATGACCTGAATGCGCGGGAGGTCCTTGAACTGCGGCCAATAGTCGGTCAGGTCCTGACCGCCGAAGTCCTCGGCGTTGACGCAGGGCAATGGCTCCGCGCCGACCGCCGCGATCTGCGGGTGAAACACCTTGCCCGCGTACCAGAGCACGCGATGACCGCGCTCGACCAACCGCGCCGCGACGGGCAACGGGTTGGTGGTGTGTGCGGGGACGGGGATGGAGGCGAACAGGAACGTGCTCAACGGTGGCTCGTCGGATAGGGGTGACGGACTCGGGTCCAGGTCGCTAGACTGATAGTACAGTCATTTGAACAGGAGTCCAATGGAATTCACCCGTTCGTACGTCAGCCCCGTCCGGGACGAGGCGGCCAGGGCCACCGAAGGCCGCATTCTCGATGGGGCCGAACGCCTTTTCGTCGAGCAGGGGTACGGACCGACCACCATCGCGTCGATCGCAGGGGAGGCCGGCGTCTCCAAACAGACCGTCTACAACTCCTGCGGATCCAAGGCGGAGCTGCTCAAGCGGCTCTACGACGTTCGCCGTGTAGGCGACGAGGAGCCCGTTCCGTTCGCCGAACGCGAGGACGTCAGGGATGTCGGCAGCCGGTCCGACCCGAGGGCCCTGCTCGACGGGTACGGCCAGCTCGCCGGGGCGATCCTCGAGCGGCTCGGCCCGGTGATGTCGGTGGTGGTGGCCGGTGCCGCGGCCGGCGATCCGGACCTGCGGCACCACCTGGAGGTCGCCGATTCCGAACGGCTGACCGGAGCGCAGGGCTGGGCCGGCAAGCTCGCGTCACTCGGTGCGCTGCGTCCCGGGCTGACCGTCGACCGGGCGCGGGACATCATCTGGGCGATCAACAGCGTGCAGACCTGGGACCTTTTGGTCCGGCGCCGCGGCTGGAGCACCCAGGACTACGCCGCCTGGCTCGGTGAGGCACTGGCGGAGGTGCTCCTGACCCCGTGAGGAGTTCGCGCCGATCGGGGGCCTACTTGTTGATGAACAGCTGGGAGAACACGTCCACCGTCTGATCGAGCCAGCCGACGATGTCCAACGTGGAGTTGACGTTCTGCGGTGGCGCGTTGACCAGCGTGTCCCGGCCGATCAACCGGTCGAAATCCACCGTGACGGGCTGCGTTCGGGGTGCGCCGTTCGGGGAGGTGAATTCGACCCCGGCCAGTTGCATGATGTCGATCAACTCCTGGGCGACGATTCCGTACGCGACCGTCGTCGGATGGATGCCGTCCAGCGAGATCAAGCCGCCCTTGCGGCGACCGCCCTGACCGTTGGCCGTGAGGAACTGGGTGTCCGGCTCCGGGGTCAACGCCGCCAGCGCCGACGGCAACGGGTACTTCGACCACCACGGTGGCGCCGCCGACGGATCGTTGATGTAGCGCCGCCAGGCCAGCCGATCCAGCACCCCGGCAATGTCGAACAGGTACCAGTTCCGGCCGGCGTCGCGGGCGGACATCACGGCGGCCTCGATGTGCTCGTTGTACAGATCGATGGCGTAATCGACGGCGCGCGCCTCTGCTGCGGTGATGTTCGGGTCGTGCATTGGGTCGAAATCGGCGTCGCTGATCCACGGCCGGGTGTAATAGTCGAAATAGCGTGAGCCGGGCGCGCTCTTGGTCCCTACCCCCCTGGCCACCGGGACGATCGTGACGTGCGGGACGGTGCACAGGATGACATTCCTGGCGTTGATCTTCTCGAGCTCGCCGACTACCAGGTCGAATTCCTTGCGGAAATGCTCCGGATCCCAGACCGTGTAATTGCGCTTGGTCGCGCTGTCGGCGTATCCCGGGTCCTGACTCCATTTCACCTGCAGGCTGACGACGCTGCCCAGCGCGTTGTTAGCGCCGAGGAAGACCACCAGCGTCTCGATACCCTCCTGCTGGATCGCGGGATCCCGGTCGTCACCCAGGATCTGGGCCACGTCGAACAGCGTCTGCTGCTTGACCTCGTCCGACCAACCCGGGTAGACGCGCAGCGCGGAACGGTCGGCGGCGTTGTCGACCATCGGGACGAGCAGGTTGTTGGTGGGATTGGCGGCGGCGGTGGTGCAGATCGCTGCGGTCTTCTCCAGCGCGTCACGAAGATCCCAGCTGAACACCGCTAGCGCGTGGTTGTAGGCGCCCATATTCGGCGGCACCGCTCCCGGTCCGCGCTCCCAGTACTCCTCGATGTCGTTCATGAGATTGCGAACCTTGAACACCGCAAAGGGCAATTCGAAGGGATTCGTGGTGGCTCCGAATCTGTCCTCGAGCTCGCGCAGCACGTATTCGATGTTGAACGGAAGTCCGCCGAATCCCGGATAGCGCGGGTAGCGGAATTCGTTGAGCCAGCCGAGTTCGTGCGCAATGATGGCTCCGTACGACAGGTCTGTGTTGAAGACGGCGCCGCTCTGGAAACCGTGCGAGAGCGAATCGCCAATGACGACCAGCCGGTTCCGCGGAGGCTGCGCCCCCTTCGGGCGGAGTTTGACCTTGACGCCGAGCGTCGGATCGGTGGCCGGGGCTCTGGTCTCCGCGCCGGCGCGCTGCTTCACCTCGTCCGGCGCGTTGTCCGGTACCTCGGTTGCTCTGACCCAGATCCGTGGTTTGGGCGCCCTTTGGGATGGTGTCGTGAACGTGAGGATGCCCTCTGACGTGGGAAAATGGAGCTGTCGAAGGCTTCCATTAGCCACACCAGAAGGGCATCGGTTTGATGTTATCTGTTGCTGCGTCGTCTCGGGGTGCGTATCGCCGTCGTGGGTTCCGTCGGGTGCTGATCGGGCCGGCTGATCGGCGGGTGACCGGTCATGCGGGTGTGGCGGTGGTGGCCGAGGTGGATCGGGTGTTGGGTATTTCCTCGGCATTGGATGGTGCCGTGGGATCGATCAAGTCCCGCCGCCGCGGGGTGTCCGCGGGTGGGTTGTTGCTGTCGATGGCCAGTGCGCACATGACCGGTGCGGATTTCCTGGTCGGGATGGACCACCGCCGCGCGGACACCGCCGGGCAGCAGCTGGAACCGGTGTCGACGCCGGCGTCGACGACCACCGCGCAGTTGGCGAAGCGTTTCACCGCAACACATGTGGCCGGGATCGAGGACGGGATTGGGGTGGTCAACACCCGGGTGCTGGCGTTGGTGTCGCCGCGGCGGCGGGCCCAGTTGTTGGCGGCGGCCACGATTGACGGGGACACCACCGATGTGGAGGTGTACGGGCGCGACAAGCAGGACGCGGTCTACAACTATCAGGGGCAGCGGGCGTACCGGCCGCATATCGCGTTCTGGGCCGAGGGCGGTGTGACGCTGGCCGCGGATCTGATGAAGGCCGATGAGGACCCCCGCCCGGTCGCCGCGCAACTGTTGGACCGGGCGATCGCGCAACTCCCGCCCGGGGTGGCGAAGATCCGGTGTCGTTGGGACGCCGGGTATTTCGCCGCGGACCTGGCCAAGCATTGCATCAGCATCGGCGTGGAGTTCGCGATCGGGGTGAAACGCAACAGCGCCGTGACCCGCGCCTCCCGGAACGCGCCGGCGGCCGGCTGGCACCCGGCGAAGGGTATGCCGCACACCGAGGTCGCGGTCATCGACTACCTGCCCGGGACGTGGCCAGAGGACGCCGGCATCGTGTGTATTGCCCGGCGGACCCGGATCCCGGTTGAGTCGATGCCCACCGATCCGCGGGCCCGGAAACTGCGGACCATCGACAAGGCCCAACACGCCCTGGCGCTGGAAGGGAAGCTCGATTATGTGTACGGGTATTCGTTCATCCTGACCAACCTGGACGTGTCCACGCCCGCCAAACTGGTCGAAACCGAACACTGGTACCGGCACCGCACCGACATCGAAGCGCTCAACAAGGACGCGAAACACGGCGCGGCCCTTCGTCATCTACCGTCGGGCGACCGCACCGTGAACACCGTGTGGATGTGGGCGGCGTTGCTCGCGTGCGCCATCTCGAACTGGATCCAAGAAATCACCGGTATCGACGACGGCCGTGGTCGGGCCCGCCGCACGCTGGCCCGGATCCGCCGCGAACTGATCAACATCCCCGCCCGGCTCACCCGATCCGCCCGACGATTCGTCCTGCGGCCACCACCGGGAACTCGGGCCCGGCTGCTCGAGCACGTGCTGACCACCCTGCAGGCACTGCCCACCATCCGCGCCGGATAACCCCGCAACACCTCACCCCGACCACCCGATGGAAAGAATCCAAGGACACGGGAACCCCGCCCACCCGGCGCGACAGCCGGGCCACACTCACACCCGCATCCCGGAATCAGCCCCAAGGACGAAACGAAACCCAGAATCCGCGACCACATCGCCCGCTAACCACGGATCTGGGTCAGACGCAGTCGCGGCGGCCACGTCCGACGGAAGGGACCACCACCATGATCGGACGTCGAGCGAAATCCCCGAGGGACGGCGGCGGGGACGCCGCCACCTCGCCGACGGCGGGTCAGGATATGTCGCCGGCGGTACCCGATCCCCGCGCCGCGGGGCTCGGCCACGACCCTCGCCGGGCGATCCAGCACGGCGTCATTTCGCTGTCTCGCTGGACCGTGCGGTTGCTGATCATTGCGGCGGGTCTGGCCGCGATCTTCTGGGTGATGGGTCAGCTCTGGAGCATCCTGCTGCCCGTGCTGTTCGGGCTGCTGCTGTCCACCGTGCTGTGGCCGCCCGTCCGGTACCTGCGACGGCACATGCCCAACGCGTTGGCCGCGCTCATCGCAGTGGTGGGCCTGCTGGTGGTGTTCAGCGCGTTGATCGTCGCGCTCGCCCCGCAGGTTCGCTCGCAGGGCCAGGACCTGGTCAATCAGGCCTCGGCCGGCCTGGATTCGCTGCAGCAGTGGGTCGCCGGGCCGCCGCTCGATCTCGGTGACGACGCCATCGGAGAGTTGATCGACAGCGGCGTCAGCCAGCTGCAGAACAACGGCCAGGTCGTTGCCGGCTATGTGCTGAGCAGCCTGGGCGTGATCGGCAACGCCGTGGTCACCCTGGTGCTGGCGCTTGTGCTGGCGTTCTTCTTTCTCAAGGACGGTCCCCGGTTCCTGCCCTGGCTGCGGAAGTGGACCGGCGAATCCACCGGCCGGCACGTCGAAGAGGTCTCCGGCCGGGTATGGACCGCTCTGGGCCAGTACGTCTGGTCGCAAGCCGCGGTCGCGCTGGTGGACGCGGTCTTCATCGGCCTCGGCGTCTGGATTCTCGGTGTGCCCTTCGCACTGCCGATCGCGGTGCTGACGTTCTTCGGCGGCTTCGTGCCGATCGTCGGAGCGTTCGTCGCCGGTGCCATCGCCACCCTTGTCGCGCTGGTGTCCGGCGGCATCTGGACCGCGGTCGGTGTGCTGGCCATCGTGTTGGTGGTCCAGCAACTGGAGGGCAACGTGCTGCAGCCGATCCTGGTCGGCCGCAGCCTGAAGATCCATGCCGCGGTGGTGATCGCGGCCGTGGCCCTTGGCGGAACGCTGTTCGGCATCATCGGTGCCTTCCTGGCCGTGCCGGCGGTGGCGGTCGTTCAGGTGATCGCCCAGTACATCCGCGCTCAGATCGGCGGCGCCCCGCCTGGTGAGCCCCCGGCCGGCACCTCCGGCACCTCAAGCACCTCCGGCACGGCCGGCACCTCCGGCACCTCAGGCGGAGCCGCGGCCGATCCGCCAGATCAGATCTCGGCGCGGTCCGGACATACTCCGCCGGTGGAGTCCTGAGGCGGTTGGTGCTGGGCGGTGACGTGCCGACGCGGTGGCGTGCTGAGCAGGCGAAGTGCTGTGGCATCGAAGTGCTGAGGCAGTGGAGTGCTGAGTAGGAAAGGTCAACCGGCGGTGCGCATCCCGGGTCGGCAACCACAGCGGCCGCACAGCGAACGCACGGGTAACCCCCGGCTCGGCGGGCGAGTATTCATCATGTGAAGGCCCCACTCACCCACCGAGTCCGTACCGGCATCACCGGTGAAGGGCTGCGCTTCGCCGCCGTCGGCCTGGCCGCCACGGCTGCGCAACTCGGGCTGTATGCCTTCCTGGACAGCTCGGTGGGTCCGCAGTTGGCCAACGTGCTGGCCTGGCTCGCCTCAACCCTGGTCGCCAACGCGGCGCACCGCCGCTACACCTTCCGACTGACCCGCCGGGCCAGTGAGAGCGACCATCTGGTCGGCCTGGTCAGCAGCCTGGCCGCACTCGGGCTCAGCTCCGTGGCGTTGTTGCTGTTGGACGAGCCCACCGGACTGGACGGGGTCGTCGCACTGGTCGCGGTGAACGCTGCCGTCGGCGCCGTTCGATTCCTCGCGCTGCGGTGGTGGTGGCTCGGCCGCGGCCTACGTCGCCGCGCTCCCGGCGCTGGAGTCGGGCGCCCTGCCGTGCTGGCGCGGGCCTGACACCGCCGGAGCGGCCGACGACCGCCCGGCAGGGTTGGATGGGCGGATGACCGCCGAATCTCTCCGCACCCTGATCCTCGTGCGGCATGCGAAGTCCGCCTACCCGCCGGGTGTGGCGGATCACGAGCGGCCGTTGGCCGCGAGAGGGGAACGCGAAGCGGCGCTGGCCGGGGCGTGGGTCGCCGAGCGGTGGACCGGCATCGATCGGATTCTCTGCTCGACGGCGGAACGCACCCGGCAGACAGCGGCGGTGGCCGGGCTGACGGCAGTGCCATCAGCCCCGGTCACCTATACCGATGACATCTACGACGCCTATCCGGACGAACTCGAAGACCTGATCCGGACCGTCGATCCCGCTGAACGCACGGTCGTGCTGATCGGGCACGCCCCGGGCCTGCCGGGTCTCGCGGAGGATCTGGCCGGGTCGGGTTCGGATGAGGCGGCGCTGTCCCGGATGCGCAGCAAGTTCCCTACGTCGGCCATCGCGGTGCTCTCCGTCGACGGTGGGTGGGCGGAGGTCGGGCGCGGCGCCACCACCGCGCTGGTCGACTTCGTCGTTCCCCGCAGTTGACGGCCCCAGCTGACATCTCAGCTGACATCTGAAGTTGACAGCCAGAAGGAGGACTCATGTCCGCACCACCCCAGCGCATCGGATTCCGGGGCAAGGCCCCGTCGGTGGATCAGTCGGCCTGGATCGCCC
>Ga0209584_10000202_pt1 | contig 17465 bp, 17 predicted proteins | sample NGEPerD_FD_184507 | JGI IMG/M metagenome (GOLD analysis project Ga0209584, IMG submission 184507) | Arctic peat soil microbial communities from the Barrow Environmental Observatory site, Barrow, Alaska, USA - NGEE PermafrostAB12-D... | ecosystem: Environmental > Terrestrial > Soil > Wetlands >...
GGTCGGAAAATACCCCATCGTCTCCATCGAGGACGGCATGGCGGAGGACGACTGGGACGGCTGGAAATTACTGACGCAAAAAATCGGCGACAAATGCCAGCTGGTCGGCGACGATGTGTTCGTCACCAACGTGACGCGGCTCGCCAAGGGCATCAAGGACGGCATCGCCAATTCGATCCTGATCAAGGTCAACCAGATCGGCACGCTGACCGAGACGCTGGCCGCCGTCGAGATGGCGCACAAGGCCGGCTACACCGCGGTGATGTCGCACCGCTCGGGCGAAACGGAAGATTCCACCATCGCCGATCTCGCCGTCGCCACCAATTGCGGGCAGATCAAGACCGGCTCCCTGGCGCGCGCCGACCGCACCGCCAAATACAATCAGCTGCTGCGCATCGAGGAAGAACTCGGCGCGCAGGCGAAATATGCCGGGCGCGAGGCCTTGAAGGCGCGGCACTAGCGTCGGTACTGAAGGTAAACGCGGGTCGGCAAGGATACGTCCGCTAAGAGCCAATTCTCTTCTAAGTTGGGGAATCGCGATGGAAAACACATCGGGTCAGGGCGTCGCGGCGGTCGTCCCCCCCTGAGTTGGATCGTTGGAACTGGGGCGCATTTTTCCTCAATTGGATTTGGAGCATCGGCAACAATACGTTCATTGCCCTGCTGATGTTCGTGCCGGTCGTCAACATGGTCATGCCCTTTGTGCTCGGCGTGAAGGGCAGCGCTTGGGCTTGGCGCAATAAGCGCTGGGACAGTGTCGATCATTTCAGGCGCGTGCAGCGCAATTGGGCGATCGGCGGCGTGGTCGCCATCATCGCGTTGATCGTCTTTGGTGTGGGCGTGTGGTTCTCCGTCACCGCGGTCTTGAAGCACTCCGAAGCCTATCAAATGGCGGTTGCACAACTGCAAGCGAACAGCGAGGCAATCAACGCACTCGGTACGCCGATCACGACTGGAACACCGACCGGCAAGTTTGAAACGTCAGGGCCGACGGGAACAGCCGATCTGCAATTCGCGGTCGAAGGTCCAAAGGCCAAAGGCACGGTCTATCTGCACGCGACCAAGGATCTGGGCGCGTGGAAAATCAATCGGATTGAACTGCAGATCGAAGGCCGTCCCAACAGAATCAACGTCGCCAAAGGTGGCGACAGAGCAAGTCTTGACGACGGATTGGGTGCGGTCAGACGCGGTGCTTTTACGGTTGCCTTGCGGCGATAGCGGCCATAAATCAAGCAAGTCGCACAAGCCCCGACGCCGGCTTGCATCGCGGGCCAATTCGCCGCAAATTGGCGCCGAATTTCGGGCGCTGAAGTTGAGTTACCACGATGGACCAGACCACGACCCTCACCAGCCGCGATCGCCGCCAGGCCATCGAGCGCTTGTCGGCTTTCGTCACTCAATCGATCGACGCCGCGCGCGCGGTGGAGAAGCCGTTCTTCCATCTCGAATTCGACCGCGTGTTCCCGGACGATGTCTACGCGCAGATCCTCGCGCTGATGCCGGAGGCGACCGACTACCGCCCGATGCACGGCCGCAGCAAGGGCCACGATCTTACCGACGGCACCCATACGCGCGTGAAGATCGACTTGTTCCCGGAATACATCCGCAATCTGCCGCCGGAGAAACGCGCGTTGTGGGACGTGGTCGGCCGCGCGCTATGCTCGCAGCCGGTCAAGCAGGCCTTCATCCGCCGGCTGGCGCCCGGTCTGTCGAAGCGCTTCGGCGCCGACTTCGCCAAAGTCGGCATGTATCCGATCCCGATCCTCACCCGCGACATCCCCGGCTATCTGATCACGCCGCACACCGACACGCGCTGGAAGGGGATCACGGTCCAGCTCTATCTGCCGAAGGACGACGCCAACACCGACATCGGCACCATCTTCCACGAGAAGCTGCCCGACGGCTCGATGCCGAAGAAGGCGCAGATGCGCTTTGCACCCAACACCGGCTACGCCTTCGCGGTCGGCACCGACACGTGGCACTCGGCCGATGCGGTCCATAATCGCGTGAAGTCCCGCGATTCGATCCTGCTCACTTATTTCGTCGACCAAGGGCTGTTGCGGAACTTCCGCAACCGCGGCAAGCGGATCGGCAATTTCGTGCTCAACGAAATTCGTCAATACGTCCCGGTGTGAACTGGCATTAAAGACGCCTTAACGCGATTGCCGCATGTTCGGCGGCCATGGTCTCCCACCGGCATCGCCGCACCATCCTGACCGCGCTCGGCCTTTATACCTTTGCCGCGCTGTTCATCGGTTATTTCGCGGTCAACGCCTTTACCGGCAATCACGGCCTGCGCGCGCAAGCCGACCTCGACCAGCAGATGGCGACCATGCAGGGCGATCTCACGCATTTGAAAGCCGAGCGCGCGCTTTGGGAGCGGCGGATGGCGCTGCTGCGCTCCGACCGCATCGACCCCGACATGCTGGACGAGCGCGCCCGCGCGCTGCTCGGGCTGGCCGACCCGCGCGACCTGACCCTGCTCATCCACTAGCGAGCGAGCGTTATCCACCGCGCGGCTGGTAATTTTCAGCCAAATTCCAGGTGTTTTCCGCAATGTAGCCGGGCGGCCTCGCGCTTTCGCCCCTAAGCGATTTAAGCTATTGGGGGGTCGCAAAGCCTAACCGGCCCCCGTCACAATAGCCGGACGCTTTCGCAGGGAGTACCGATGGCCTCGCCCAAGAAAAACCCGAGCGCCGATGCCAAGGAGCCGGTCGCGCCGGTCGCTCATTTCAGCAAGGACGAGGAGCTTTCCGCCTACCGCACCATGATGAGCATCCGCCGCTTCGAGGAGAAGGCGGGGCAGATGTACGGCATGGGCCTGATCGGCGGCTTCTGCCACCTCTATATCGGCCAGGAGGCGGTGGTGGTCGGCATGCAGATGGCGCTGAAAGCCGGCGACGAGGTCATCACCGGCTACCGCGACCACGGCCACATGATCGCTTGCGGCATGGACGCGAAGGGCGTGATGGCGGAGCTCACCGGCCGCAGTCACGGCTATTCCAAGGGCAAGGGCGGCTCGATGCACATGTTCAGCGTCGAGCGTGGTTTCTTCGGCGGTCACGGCATCGTCGGCGCGCAGGTGCCGATTGGAACCGGTTTGGCCTTCGCCAATCGCTACCGCGGCAACGACAATATCTCCGTCACCTATTTCGGCGACGGCGCCGCCAACCAGGGTCAGGTCTACGAGAGCTTCAACATGGCCGCGCTCTGGAAGCTGCCGGTGATCTACGTCATCGAGAACAACCGCTACGCCATGGGCACCGAGATCTCGCGCGCCTCGGCCGAGGTAAATCTGTCGCGGCGCGGTTTGTCGTTCAACATTCCCGGCGAGCAGGTGGACGGCATGGACGTGCGCGCGGTCAAGGCGGCCGGCGCGAAGGCGGCCCAATGGTGCCGCGCCGGCAAGGGGCCCTACATTCTGGAAATGCTCACCTACCGCTACCGCGGCCACTCGATGTCGGACCCGGCGAAATACCGCACGCGCGAGGAGGTGGAGGAAGTGCGCACGCAGCACGATCCGATCGACATGGCGCGCCACCGCATCCTGGAAAAGAAATTTGCCAAGGAAGACGAGCTGAAAAAGATCGACGGCGAGGTGCGCGACGTGATCAATCAGGCGGCGGAATTCGCCACCCACGATCCGGAGCCGGACGTGGCCGAGCTTTATGCCGACGTTTATCGCTGATCTGTTTGTGGAATAGTAGCGCCCATGCCGATCGAAGTGCTCATGCCCGCGCTGTCGCCCACGATGGAAAAGGGCAACCTCGCCAAATGGCTCAAGAAGGAGGGCGACCGCGTCAAGTCGGGCGACATTATTGCGGAAATCGAAACCGACAAGGCCACCATGGAGGTGGAAGCGGCGGACGAGGGCACTTTGGGAAAAATTCTGGTGCCGGAAGGCACCGCCGATGTGGCGGTCAACACGCCGATCGCGCTGATCTTGAGCGACGGCGAGGACAAATCGTCGATCAAGGCCGGCAAGCCGGCGCCGCAACCGAAGGCCGCGCTTGCCGCGAAAGCGGAAAAATCCGAAGCCAAATCCGAAATAAAGACCGCGCCGAAAGCAGCGCCCGCTCCCGAAGCGCCGGCCGTGCACGCCGCCTCCGATCCCGACATTCCCGAAGGCACCGAAATGGTCACCATGACCATGCGCGAAGCGCTGCGCGACGCCATGGCCGAAGAGATGCGGCGCGACAAGGACGTGTTCGTGATGGGCGAGGAGGTCGCCGAATATCAGGGCGCCTACAAGGTCACACAAGGGCTGTTACAGGAGTTCGGCGATAAACGCGTGATCGACACGCCGATCACCGAGCACGGCTTTGCCGGCTTGGGCATCGGCGCGGCGCTCGCCGGCTTGAAGCCCATCGTCGAGTTCATGACCTTCAATTTCGCCATGCAGGCGCTGGACCAGTTGATCAATTCCGCCGCTAAGACGCTTTATATGTCGGGCGGCCAGATGGGCTGCTCGATCGTGTTTCGCGGACCCAATGGCGCCGCCGCGCGCGTTGCCGCCCAGCACAGCCAGGATTATTCGTCCTGGTTCTCGCACATTCCCGGCTTGAAGGTGATTGCGCCGTCCAATGCCGCCGACGCCAAGGGATTGCTCAAGGCGGCGATTCGCGATCCCAATCCGGTGATCTTCCTGGAAAACGAAATCCTCTACGGCCATTCCTCGCCGGTGCCCAAGCTCGATGATTTTGTCTTGCCGATCGGCAAGGCCAAGATCGCGCGCTCAGGATCGGACGTCACCATCATGGCCTGGTCGATGGGCATGTCTTACGCGCTCAAGGCCGCCGAGGAGCTGGCCAAGGACGGCATCGAGGCGGAAGTCATCGACCTGCGCACGCTCAAGCCGATGGACACAGACACCATCGTCGCCTCGGTGCAGAAGACTGGCCGCGCGGTCACGGTAGAGGAAGGCTGGCAGCAGTCCGGCGTCGGCGCCGAAATCGCCGCCCGCATCATGGAGCACGCCTTCGATTATCTCGACGCGCCGGTCGCGCGCGTGTCGGGCAAGGACGTGCCGATGCCGTACGCCGCCAATCTCGAGAAGCTCGCGCTGCCCTCGGTCGCCGAAGTGGTCGCGGCGGCAAAAGCCGTTTGCTACCGGTAGCGCACCATGCCCACCAACATCCTGATGCCCGCGCTGTCGCCCACCATGGAGAAGGGCAACCTGGCGCGTTGGCTTAAGAAGGAGGGCGACAAGATCAAGTCGGGCGACATCATCGCCGAAATCGAGACCGACAAGGCGACCATGGAATACGAGGCGGTCGACGAGGGCACACTCGCCAAGATCGTTGTGCCGGAAGGCACGCAGGACGTGGCGGTGAATGCGGTGATCGCGGTGCTGGCGGGCGAGGGCGAGGATGTGAAGGCGGCGGCGAGTGGGGCGAAGAGCGCTCCAACAGCGAAGGCCGCGACCACGCCTGCGCCAGCAAAGCCAACGACTCCGTCGGTTGCCGCATCTGCACCGCGCGCTGCCAAACCACCGGTACAACCGGTGTCGGCTCAGCCGGCCGGAACGAACCGCATCTTCTCATCGCCGCTCGCGCGCCGCTTGGCGAAGGACGCGAACGTCGATCTCAATCGCATCGAAGGTTCCGGCCCGCATGGCCGGGTGATCGCGCGCGATATCGACGCCGCGAAATCCGGCAAGGGACTACGTGCGCCCGGCGCCACGCCGGCGGCCGCGCCGATGACGACGTCGCCCTCCGACGCGCAAGTTCGCGCGCTCTACGAAGATGGCTCCTACGACTTCGTCCCGCATGATCAGATGCGCAAGATCATCGCGCAGCGGCTGACGCTGTCGAAGCAGACCATTCCGCATTTCTATCTCACGCTCGACTGCGACATTGGCAAGCTCATGACCGCGCGCGAGGAGATTAACGCCGCTGCTCCCGTCAAGGACGGCAAACCGGCCTACAAGATTTCGGTCAACGACTTCGTCATCAAGGCGCTGGCGCTGGCTTTGCAGCGCGTGCCTGATGCCAATGTGACCTGGACCGACGCCGGCATGCTGCATCACAAGCATTCCGACGTCGGCGTCGCGGTCGCGATCCCCGGCGGGCTGATCACTCCGGTGGTGCGCCAGGCGGAGGCGAAGTCGCTCTCGACCATTTCCAACGAGATGAAGGACTACGCCGCGCGCGCGCGCACGCGTCACCTCAAGCCGCAGGAATACCAGGGCGGCTCGTGTGCGATCTCTAATTTGGGCATGTACGGCATCAAGGATTTCGCCGCCGTGATCAATCCGCCGCACGCGACTATTCTCGCGGTCGGCGCTGGCGAGGAGCGCGCGGTGGTGCGCAACGGCGCGCTCGCTGTCGCCACCATCATGACGGTGACGCTCTCCACCGATCACCGCGCGGTGGACGGTGCGCTCGGCGCCGAAATGCTCGGCGCCTTCAAGAAGCTGATCGAAAACCCGGTGATGATGGTGGTTTAAGCGCCGCTTCACGTTGCAATAGGAGCAGCTCATGGCCCGCGTCAATCTCGACACCGACAAGGATCATCTGGTCACACCCAAGCATTCCGACGCGCGCGGGCCGGTGGTGCGCGGCAAGTCGATCGAGATCATGCAGATGAACTGGAAAGCCGGCGACAGTGCGCGCCCGCACCAGCATGCCGAAGAGCAGGCGATCTACGTGGTGAGCGGGCGCATGCGCATGACCGTCGGCGGCGAAACTTATGAGATCGGCCCCGGCGAAGTCAGTTACCACCCGTCCAACGTGCTGCACGGCGCGCTCGCCGTGGAAGACACGGTGGCGATCAGCTTCAAGAACATCGTGGCGCCCGGCTATCCGGCCACCAAGACGCTATAAAGCATTTTCCGGCGAAGTGGGAACCGGTTCGCTGTAGAAAATGCGGCCAAATAAAAGTGCGCTTACGACGCCTTCGGCGCCGTCGCCGGCACGAGCCCTCTCGCTTTGAACACCGCGGCGGCCTCCGGCGTGTGCAGGAACTTGATCAACGCCTTGGCCGCATCGGCTTCCTTGGTTCCGCTGCCGACTCCGGCGGCAAAGACCGTGATGTTGTTCAGATCGCCGGGCAGGGGACCGACCATATCGACGCCGGCGACCGCCATCACTTCCGGTTCTTGTTGAATCGCGAGTTCGGCTTCGCCGCTCACGACAAGATTGGCCGCGTTGCCGCTGGGTGGCGGAAACTTGGTCTTGTCCTTCATTTGATCCGCGATGCCCATCCGCTCCAATAGTTTGGCGAAATACACGCCGCTGGCGCCGCCGTGGGCGGGATTCGAGTAGGCGATCGTTTTTGCCTTCAGCAAGGTCTGCTTGAATGCCTCCGGCGTGGAAATGTCCGGCTTGGGTGCGCCCTTCTTGACCACCATGGCCATGCCTGAGCTGGCGAAGGTCGCGTCGGTATCGGCTGACGCTTTGCCCTCCTTGGTAAGCGCGTCGAGGCTTTGACGCGTGAGGACCATCAGGTCGGCGGTCTCGCCGGCCTGCACGCGCTTGACCAGTATGGCGGCGGTGCCCCAACTGATGGTGAGCTTGTGGCCGCTCGCCTTCTCGAATTTCGGGGTGAGTTCCTCCAAGGCGGCCTGCACGCCGATGGTGCTAAAGACCTTGATCTCGGCGGCGGATGCCAAAGTGGCTTGTGCGATCAAAAAAACTGCGATAGCCGCAACGCGGCCGATGGTTCTGCTCATGGCGTCTCTCCCGGTGTTATTGCGGCCATTACATGCCTAAATTGGGTTACATTCAATCGGGGTCGGTGCGGAGGTGAAGGACGGTATGGCTGACACGAATTTCGACGTTCTGATCATCGGTTCCGGCCCCGGCGGCTATGTCACCGCCATCCGCGCGGCGCAACTCGGCTTCAAGACCGCCATCGTCGAGCGCGATTACTTGGGCGGCATTTGCCTGAACTGGGGCTGCATCCCGACCAAGGCGCTGCTGCGTTCGGCCGAGATCTTTCATTATATGCAGCACGCCAAGGACTACGGGCTGAAAGCCGATAATATCGCCTACGACCCCGTGGCAGTGGTGAAGCGCTCGCGCGCGGTGGCCAAGCGGCTCAACGACGGCGTCGGCTTCCTGATGAAAAAAAATAAAGTGTCGATCATCTGGGGCGAGGCCGCCATCGACGCGCCCGGCAAGGTGACGGTGAAGGCTTCGAAAAACGAAGCACCGAAGGGCGCGCTCGGCGCCGGTTCCTATCAAGCCAAGCACATCATCATTGCCACCGGCGCGCGGCCGCGCGTGCTGCCCGGCCTCGAGCCGGACAAGAAACTAGTCTGGACCTATTTCGAAGCGATGATCCCCGACAAGATTCCGAAGTCGCTGCTGGTGATCGGTTCCGGCGCCATCGGCATCGAGTTCGCCTCGTTCTACCGCACGCTCGGCGCCGAAGTGACCGTGGTCGAGGTGCTGCCGCAAATCCTCCCCGTGGAGGATCACGAGATTCAAACATTCGCACGCAAGAGCTTCGAGAAGCAGGGCATTAAGATTCTGACCAGCGCCAAGGTGATCAAGCTCGACAAGAAGAGCGACAGCGTTACCGCCACCATCGAGGAGGGCGGCAAGACGCAGCAAATCACCGCCGAGCGCGTCATCTCCGCCGTCGGCGTCACCGGCAATATCGAAAATCTCGGGCTGGAAAAACTCGGCGTGAAAACCGAGCGCGGCTGCATCGTGGTCGATGCTTTCAACAAGACCAGCGTGCCGGGCATCTACGCCATCGGCGACGTCGCCGGCCCGCCCATGCTGGCGCACAAGGCCGAGCACGAAGGCGTCGTCTGCATCGAGGCGATCAAGGGCCTGCATCCGCACCCCATGAACAAGTTGCTGATCCCCGGCTGCACTTATTGCTCGCCGCAGATCGCCTCGGTCGGCCTCACCGAACAGGCGGCGAAGGAAAAGAAAATCGACATCCACGTCGGCCGCTTTCCTTTCGTCGGCAACGGCAAGGCCATCGCGCTCGGCGAGGATCAGGGCTTGGTCAAAGTCATCTTCGAGAAGAAGACCGGGCAACTTCTGGGCGCCCACATGGTCGGCGCCGAAGTCACCGAATTGATCCAGGGCTATGTGGTGGCGATGAACCTGGAAACCACTGAAGAAGAATTGATGCACACCGTCTTCCCGCACCCGACGCTGTCGGAGATGATGAAGGAAGCGGTGCTCGACGCTTATGGTCGCGTTTTGAATATGTAGGCGCGCATGATCCCGAAAAGTGGGAACCGGTTTTCGGATAAGATCATGCGCAAGTAAAAGTGAGAGGATCAATCCATGGCCAAGTTCGCAAACATTCTCGAAACCATCGGCAACACACCGGTGGTCAAGATCAACAAGCTGGCGCCGAAAGGCATCAACCTCTACGTCAAGCTCGAGGCGTTCAACCCGCTCGGCTCGGTCAAGGACCGCCTGGCGCTCGGCGTCATCGAGGCGGCGGAAAAGTCCGGCCAGCTCAAGCCCGGGCAGACCGTCATCGAGGCCACGTCCGGCAATACCGGCATCGGGCTGGCCATGGTCTGCGCGCAGAAGGGCTATCCGCTGGTGGTGACCATGGCGGAAACCTTCAGCGTCGAGCGCCGCAAGCTGATGCGCTTCCTCGGCGCCAAAGTGGTGCTCACGCCGGCGGCCGAACGCGGCATGGGTATGGTCAATAAGGCGCAGGAGCTCGCCAAGACGCACGGCTGGTTCCTTACCCGCCAGTTCGAGAACGAGGCCAACCCCGACATGCATTCGCGCACCACCGCGCGCGAGATCGTCAACGACTTCAAAGGCGAGAAGCTCGACTACTGGGTCACCGGCTTTGGCACCGGCGGCACGCTCAAAGGCGTCGCCCGCGTGCTGGCCAAGGAGCGGCCCGACACCAAGATCGTGGTGTGCGAGCCGGCCGACGCGCCGATGCTCTCGACCAAGTCGCCGCAGGAGCGCAATCCCGACGGCTCGCCGGCCAAGCCCAATACGGCGTTCAAGCCGCATCCGATGCAGGGCTGGAGCCCGGATTTCATACCGAAGATCACGGCGGACGCGGTCGACATGGGCGTGATCAGCCGCATCATCACCATCGCCGGCGCCGACGCCATGAAAAACGCCAAGGCGCTGGCGCAGCAGGAGGGCATTTTCGTTGGCATCACCGCCGGCGCGACATTCTCCGGCGCGCTCGAAGTCGCCAAGAGCGCGGCGCCCGGCTCGACCATTCTCGCCATGCTGCCCGACACCGGCGAGCGTTATCTCTCGACGCCGCTGTTCGGCGACATCGGCGTGGACATGAGCGAGGACGAATTGAAGATTTCCAATTCGTCGCCGAGCAACCGCATGCCGCCCAAGGCTGCGACCTAGCGGCAGGAAGGAGAGGGCACCATGGGCATTCTCGCCTGGATCATCATCGGCCTGATCGCCGGCTGGCTCGCTAGCCAGATTCTCGGCGGCCGCGGCGGATTGCTGTACAATCTTGCCGTCGGCCTGGTCGGTGCCATCGTTGGCGGCTTCCTCTTTTCCAAGCTTAACATCGCCGTAACACAGGATTTCTGGGGCAGCCTGATCACCGCCACCATCGGCGCCGTCATCTTCTTGGCGGTCTGGCGCGCCATCAGAAGCGCGTGACCTTGCGGCGGACCCGCCGCAGCCGTAAGTAACGCCCATGGCCGTCGTTGTCGACCTCACGAATCCGCGCCCGCGCCATCCCGAAAAGGCGCATCGGCCGGATTCACCGCTTGCGAAAAAACCCAACTGGATCCGCGTCAAGGCGCCGGTGTCGCCGGGCTATTTCGAAACCCATCGCATCATGCGCGCCAACGGCCTGCACACCGTGTGCGAGGAGGCTGGCTGCCCGAATATCGGCGAGTGCTGGGAGAAGAAACACGCCACTTTCATGATCATGGGCGACACCTGCACACGCGCCTGCGCCTTCTGCAACGTCAAGACTGGCCTGCCGGGCGCGCTCGACGCAGCCGAGCCCGCCCATGTCGGCGAGGCGACCGCCAAGTTGGGCTTGGCGCACATCGTTGTCACCTCGGTCGACCGCGACGATCTTGCCGACGGCGGCGCGCGCCATTTTGCCGACACCATCCGCGCCATCCGCACGCATGCGCCGGGGACCACCATCGAGGTGCTCACGCCGGATTTCCTGCGCAAGGACGGCGCGCTCGAGATCGTGGTCGCAGCCAAGCCCGACGTGTTCAACCACAATCTGGAAACCGTACCGTCGCTCTATCTCAACGTTCGCCCGGGCGCGCGTTATTTCCATTCGCTGCGGCTGTTGCAGCGGGTGAAGGAAATCGATTCGTCGATGTTCACCAAGTCCGGCATCATGCTGGGCCTGGGCGAGGAGCGCAACGAAGTGTTGCAGGTGATGGATGACTTGCGCTCGACCGACGTCGATTTCCTCACCATCGGGCAATATCTGCAGCCGACCCGCAAGCATCATGAGGTTGTCCGTTTCGCACCGCCGGACGAATTCGAGGCGCTGAAAACCATCGCCTACGCCAAGGGCTTCCTGATGGTGGCGGCCTCGCCGCTCACGCGCTCGTCGCATCACGCCGGCGAGGACTTCGCGCGCCTCAAGGCTGTGCGGCAATCCAAAATCTAAATGCCGCAATTTTCGACGAAGCGTCGCGTCCGCCACAGTGCAACGGACATGTTCGATCTCGTGGCCGACGGCGAGAAGTATCCCGAATTCGTGCCGCTGTGCAGCGCGCTCAAGGTCAAAAGCCGCAGCAGCAAAGGCGAGGGCATTACCGTGCTGGTCGCCGATATGACCGTCGCCTACAAGATCATCAGCGAGACCTTCACCAGCCGCGTCACCCTCGACCGGCCGAATTTGAAAGTGCTGGTCGAGTACCTCGATGGCCCGTTCAAGCACATGCACAACCGCTGGGCCTTCCGCACCACCGGCGAACGGACCTGCGAGGTCGAATTCTTCATCGACTACGAATTCAGGAGCCGCATGCTCGCCATGCTGATGGGCGCGTTGTTCGACACCGCCTTCCGCAAATTCGCCGCCGCCTTCGAGCAGCGGGCGGATCAAGTGTACGGACGCAAGCCTGCCTAAGGCTTCGCGCCGTGCGAAGCGGCGACCAATGTCATGCACTATCAGGGATTTTCTTTTTTGTTTTCCGCTTGATCCAGGTCAATTCGCGGCCACGGCGAATACGAAACATTACATCCACCGTTTGAATTATCCGCGTGCCATCAACTTTAGGAGATTGCATCAATGGACCATACTCGAATCTTGGCGGCGCTTGCCGTAGCGGGCACCCTTCTGATCGCGCCTGGCGGCCATGCCGGCGCCGGCCCCGCATCGCCCGCCGGGCTGTCTCGCATCGGCGGACTTTCGGCGATCGAATTCGTGCAGGACAAAAAGAAGCCCGAGACCGTGAAACAGAAGGTGAAGCGGATCTGGCGAAACCTGACCGGCTATAAGTTCGACGTTGCCTGTCCCGCTTTTGCGTTGGCGCTCTCGCGCACGACCTGTACCGAGACCGGCAAGGACCGCGAGGACGCGCGCGCGAAATGCCAGTCTCGGCACGTGCTCTGTCAGGTCGGAGATGCAAATCGTTAGCGACTGGAAGCGTTGCGGGCTAGCGCGGCGGCGGCAATGGCGACGTCTCGACCGGCACCGGTGTGTGCGCCGATGCGGCCGCCTCGAATTGATCGGCCTGAATCCTCAGCGTCCCGATCAGTGTCGGCATGAGCACGCGCACGGGCGCCATGATCGATGTGCCGGCTATCGGCGCGAACCAGAGTTCCATGTCGCGCCGGCCGGCGACGTATTTGACCATCATGCTGTCGGCACGGTAGCCCGCGATCGGTTGCAGAACGACGCCGCAAACCAGGATCGGTCCGGAATAGCCGCGCTCGATCGCTACCTTGTCGATGCGGTCATAGGACAGCGCCAGGTTATAGCGCCGCCGCCCATCGAAAATCTTCAGCGTGTGGTTGCAATCCGAAGCCGCCAGCGTGCCGCCGCCAAGCTTGGTGGAAATCAACACCGCGCTCAGCGGGTCGGTGATGCCGCGGCGATCGGCGTCGGTCACTGGCAAGCGATCGGCGTATTCCGGCGGTTGTGGAGTCATCGTCTCGGTCGCGGCGCCGCCGGCAAACGTCATCTGCAGTTTGATCCTGCCGTCGTCGTCGGTGATGGTCGACGTGTACAAGGACGGCAGGAGGCGATCGGCCGCGATATTGCCCTGCGCAGCGACCGAGCCTTCGCCGTTCACCAGCTTGCTGAGTACGCCGCTGGCCTTGCCCGACGCGGTCGTCGTGTAGAGCGTGTCGCCGATGTCGATCAACCAGACGATCTCGCCGAACGTGACGCCGGTCATCGAGATCGTGTAGTGCGCTTTGACCTTGCCTTGCGCGCGCGCCGGTTTGTCGGGCGTCGCCGCTAACAAAAGGGCAAGGACGCCCAAAAGGCTGGCGGTCGCGTGATGAGGAGGCCGGAACATCGTCGTTATGGCAAGCGCCTTTGACTGCAATTTCCAAAGCCACTGTATAGCTATTATACGACAGCCTTAGCCAAAAGTGGTCCGGCGCGGGGTCGTTTCACCTCCGAATTATAATTTATCGGGGGCTCCCGTTCTCATCCAGAAGCGGCGCAGCCAATCAGCAATCAGGGCAAACAAACCAGTTGGCAGCGGCGGCAAAATGCTGTCGCCTATCATACGAGACCCACCCGGCCGCCGCTCGAATACGAGCTTGCGATGGTGGAACGCCTCAAGTTCCGGCCGGTGCGCGATGCTCACGATGGCGGTGTGGGGAAGGCGCTCGGCCACGAGCTGCATCAAATATTCCTGGCTCGGCGGATCAAGCGCCGACGTCGCCTCGTCCATCACGACGATATCCGGTTGATGCAGCAGCAAGCGCACGAAAGCGAGACGCTGACATTCGCCGCCGGAAAGAGTGCGGTTCCAGGGCGCCTCTTCATCGAGATGTTCGACCAAGTAGCCGAGACCTGCCGTCTTCATCAACTCGCGCACCGTGTCATTGGGGGCATCGTCCGGCGACAGCGGGTAGGTGGCGGCGCGCCGCAGCGTGCCAAGCGGTATGTAGGGCCGCTGTGGCATCACGACCATCTTGGCGCCGTGTGGAATGGCGATGTTGCCCTGGCCCCATGGCCACAGACCGGCAATCGCGCGCGTGAGCGTGGTCTTTCCTGTCCCGGATTCTCCGACCAGAAGAACTCTTTCGCCGGGTTGGATGATCACGTCGGCATCTTTGACAACGACAGTGCCGTCGTCGAGCTCGACCGAGAGATTTTGCAGGCGAAATGTCGCGCCTTCGTGCTCGACCCGCGTGATCGCGCGGGACGCACCTGGTATGCCGGCCGCCTCAAGATGATCGATAGAGACCAGGAGCGATCCGACGCGGCGCGCCGATGCCGCCCAACCCGCCAGCCGCGGATAGTTGTCGAGCAGCCAATTGAACGCCGACTGGACCTGAACGAATGCCGCCGCCGCTTGCATGACCTCGCCGAGCGTCATGGTCCCCGCGACGTATTTCGGCGCGCACAGCACGAGCGGAACTACCGGCGCTATCAGCCAATGGGTGTTGGAAACGAGCGTGTAGCGCATATGCTGATGGCAGAGCTTGAGCCATTGCAGGATGACCGCACCGAGGCTTTGCCGCAGCCCAGCTCGCTCTTCCTTCTCGCCACCCAGCAGCGCGATGCTCTCACCGTTTTCCCGCACACGGGTCAGGGCATAGCGGAATTCGGCCTCCGATTGGTTCACGCGTTCGGAGACCGCGACGAAGCGGCGCGCCACCAGGATGACCGCCGCGCTGGTGATGACCGCGTAAATGACCGCCGCGATCACCAAGTAGCCGGGGATGACGATGGGCGCCGCCGGCGTGCCGAGCGTCAGATCGCCACCGACGATCCAAAGCACCCCGACGAACGTCACCGCCGTGACCGCGGCGCTGAAGATGCCGACGACGAAGTCGACCGGCGCATCGGTGGCGATACGCGCATCCTCACCGATGCGGCCCTCGGGATTCTGATGGTCTCCCGTCACCAAATCGAGTTGGTAATAGCGGCCATTCGCCAGCCACCGAGCGATCAGATGCTTGGTCAACCACGCACGCCACTTGCGCTGGGCAGTCATGCGCCCATACACGGCGACAATGGCCAACGCCACCATGGTCACCACAAGCGGCACGAAGATAAGGGCTTGCGTCGAGACCGCGTCCCCGTCCTTTTTCTCGAGGGCGTTGAAGATGTCACGATTCCAGACATTCATCCGGTACTGGAAAGCGATCTGGATGAAAATAAGCACAATGAGGCCGAAGGTGAGCAGCCAGGCTATTCGGCGGGTATCCTCAAGCCAAAAGCCGCGGGCGCTGATCCAGAAACGTCGGATGAGCGGTCGGCTGGTCGGTAAGGCGGGCAGCGGCTGATGCATTATTGGGCCGTATGGTTTTGGGTCACCCAATACGACACGCGCATTCGCCGCTTTCATTGACCTAAATCATAACACCTTGTGGGCTTGAGCATATTTTCTTCAAGAAACGAGCTGCTCGAAAGCGGTATGCGGCGATTTGGCGCGTCGCAGCCGATATCTTGATCGAGATTTGCCATGGGTATTTTTCGCCTCTACGGCCGCGTTCTCGCACTGCTCGGGTCCGAGACCCGAATAGCTTGGGCGTTGGCGCTGGCAAATATGGCGCTGGCCTCCGCCCAGTTTGCCGAGCCGGTTCTGCTCGGCCGCATCATCGACACGCTGACCGGCGCGCAGACCCGCGGCGAACCGCCGTCGTGGTCGCAACTGGGCGTGCTGCTGGCTGCCTGGGCGGGCTTTGGGCTTTTCACCATCGCCAGCGGCACGCTGATTGCTCTCTTCGCAGACCGCCTGGCGCACCGCCGCCGCCACGTCGTCCTGACCGGCTATTTCGAGCACGTTCTGCAGCTTCCGCTCACCTATCACGGCAACACCCATTCCGGCCGGTTGATGAAGGTGATGCTGCAGGGCACCGACACGCTATGGGGGCTGTGGGTCGGGTTCTTCCGCGACCACCTCTCGTCGTTCATCTCGTTGCTCGTTCTGCTGCCGATCTCGCTCCTGATCAATTGGCGGTTGGCTTCGCTGCTGATCGTGCTGTGCGTCGTTTTCGCGGGCCTCACCGCCTTGATCGCGCGCAAGACCCAGACCATGCAAAGCTCGGTCGAGCGTCACTATTCCGACCTTGCGGAGCGCGCCTCCGACACGCTGGGCAACATCGCGCTGGTGCAGAGCTTTTCCCGGCTCGAAGCGGAAGTCGTGGAGTTGCGCCAAATCGTCGAACGCCTGCTGGCCGCGCAAATGCCGGTCCTGTCGTGGTGGGCGCTGGCCATCGTGCTGACGCGCACATCGACCACTTTGACCGTGCTGTCGATCATCATCGTAGGGACGCTGCTGCACATCAACGGCCAGGCGACCATCGGAGAGATGGTCACCTTCATGAACTTCGCCGGCCTCATCATTGCCCGGTTGGAGCAGTCCGTCGGCTTCATCAACCGGGTGATGATGGACGCGCCGCGCTTACGCGAATTCTTTCAGGTGTGGGACACCGTTCCGACCATTCGCGACTTGCCGGATGCAGTCGATCCTGGCCGCCTCCGCGGACTCGTCGAGTTCAAGGACGTCTCGTTCTCCTATGATGGGGAGCGGATGGCTGTGGCGGATCTGAATTTCAAAGCGATGCCCGGCGACACGATCGCCCTGGTCGGTGCGACCGGCGCAGGTAAGTCGACGGCCATTGCGCTGCTGCACCGCGCCTTCGATCCGCAGTCGGGCGCGATCGAGATCGACGGCGTCGACATCCGCAAGTTCAAGCTCTCCGCGTTGCGCCGGAACATCGGCGTGGTGTTCCAGGAGGCGCTGCTGTTCAACCGCTCGATCTCCGAAAATCTGCGGGTGGGCAAAGCCAATGCGACCGAGACAGAGATGCGCGAGGCCGTTAGCCGTGCGCAAGCCCTGGAGTTCATCGAACGCAAATTCAAGGGATTTGAAGGCCGCGTCGGCGAACGGGGCCGTTCGCTGTCCGGTGGCGAGCGCCAGCGTTTGTCGATCGCGCGCGCGCTGTTGAAGGATCCGCCGATCCTCATCCTCGATGAGGCCACGAGCGCACTCGACGCCGACACGGAGGCCAAGGTCATGCGGGCGCTCGATGAGGTGATGAAGAACCGGACGACTTTCGTCATCGCTCATCGATTGTCGACGGTGCGCAAGGCGTCCCGCATCCTCGTCTTTGACGCCGGCAAAATCGTTGAGGCCGGCACGTTCGACGAACTTGTGATGGCCGGCGGCCGCTTCGCCCGTCTTGCCCGGACGCAACTCATCTCCACCGAGCCGAGCGTTCAGCCGGCCGCGGAATTCACTGCCAGCGTTAAGTCCCGCTAACGCCTCTCCGCTATCTCCTTCAGCATCGCCAACGCCTGCAGCACCGATTTGTGCCGCACTTCCGCGCGCCCGATATCGCCGTAGCGCTTTTCCGCGTGGGTGAGTGCGCCATCGCGCG
>Ga0209584_10000203_pt1 | contig 17443 bp, 16 predicted proteins | sample NGEPerD_FD_184507 | JGI IMG/M metagenome (GOLD analysis project Ga0209584, IMG submission 184507) | Arctic peat soil microbial communities from the Barrow Environmental Observatory site, Barrow, Alaska, USA - NGEE PermafrostAB12-D... | ecosystem: Environmental > Terrestrial > Soil > Wetlands >...
GACCGAGGTGGGGCGGCTGATGGCCCGGCTCACCGATGCGCACTCCCGCCGCCTGGCCTTGCTGGGACTGTCGGCGTAAACGACAGCAACCGCCGTCCCGGGGGAGACGGCGGTTGCTGTTGGCCCGTCGATCACACTTGATCACATCGAGCCGAAACCCACCCGGCGGGACTCAGCGTCGGCAATCTCGACGTACGCCAGCTTGTCGGCGGGGATGAGGACCCGGCGGCCCTTCTCGTCAACCAGGGTGAGCACCCCCAGGTCGGCTCGCAGTGCGACGCCAACGGCCTTCTCGATCTCCTCGGCCGTCTGCCCGCTTTCGATCACGAGCTCACGCGGCGCGTACTGCACGCCGATCTTTACCTCCACCAAGAGCCTCCTGCGGTTCGCCGGCCGGACGGGAGTTCGAGGCTAGCCGACGGGCTGGCGGCCGGCCGCCAGCCGAGACCTCACGGCGCTGTGCCGTCCGCGAACGGCTCAGGCCCGGGGGGCACCGGAAATGCCGCGCCAGGCCAGGTTGACCAGCAGTTCCACGGCGCGCTCTCGGGGCACCCGGTCTTTGGAGCGCAGCCACCAGCGGGCGCTGACCTCGGCTAGGCCGGCCAAGCCGACCGAGAGCAGCAGAGCCTCGTCCGGGCGGAAGCCGGTGTCCTTGGCGATGGTTTCGGCGATGGCCTCAACGCAGTCCTGCAGGCTGCGCTCGACGCGCTCGCGCACGGACGGCTCGTTGCGCAGATCGGTCTCGAAGACGAGCCGGAACGCCTCTCCTTCGCCGTCGACGAACTCGAAGTACGCCCCGATCGAGGCCGTGACGCGTTGCTGGTTGTCCGTCGTCGACTCCAGCGCGCGCCGGACCTGCTCGACAAGGTCGGCCGCGTGCTGGTCCAGCAGCGCCAGATACAGCTCCAGCTTGCCGGGGAAGTGCTGGTAGAGGACCGGCTTGCTCACGCCGGCGCGCTCGGCGATGTCGTCCATGGCCGCGGCATGGTAGCCCTGCGTCACGAAGATCTCCTGGGCAGCGCCCAGCAGTTGGGCGCGGCGCGCTGGCCGTGGCAGCCGGGTGCCGCGGGTGGTGGGCAGGCCCGGCGGTTGCCCCGGCGGCAGGCCCGGCGGCAGGCCCGGCGGCTCGGTGCGCTGCGTCGTCACGAACACCTCCCCACCTGCATCCAAGCTGCGTGCTCCGGCGCTATCCGTGGTTACTGAAGAGTAACAACGGGGTTCGGGGCATGCCAACCGTGCGGCCAGACCCGGGGAGCGGGGTGTGGTCGACGCCCGGCGGCCTCAGCGATCGTAGTCGTCGTCCAGGTCCACCTCGACCCGCTGGTCCGCTGCGTCTGCCTCGTTCACCTCGGCAAGCACGTCTGACCCGGCCATTGCCGCCGAGAGCCGAGGCGCGGCAGCCGAGGCCGTGGTGGCCTGCTCCAGCGCGTCGGCCTCCGGGACGTCGTCGGGCAGGTCAGCGCCTGAGTCACCGGGCGCCGACTTGTCGACCGACGCTGACCCGACCGGCGCCTGCTGCTCAAGCGCGTCCTCGACCGCGACCTCCCGGTACGTCGGGGAGTCGGTCATTCGCTGTCCTCCTGCCTGGACCCGGCGAGCTCGTGCACCGGTGGTTCGAGCGCCTCGCCGAAGGTCGGGAAGGCGTGGATGACGTCGTCGAGTATCTCCACCGGCACCTCGGCCCGGATCGCCAGGGTGGCCTCCGCCATCCACTCATCCGCGCCCGCTCCGACAGCGGCCGCGCCGACCAGGACGCCGCGTCGCCGGTCGGCGTAGAGCTCGACTCGGCCGCCGGCGCCGGTCTCGCTGCCGAGCGCATCGGGACCGGCAATCAGCGCCCGGGCGGTCTGGTTAAGGTCCATCGCCGCCGTCGCCAGGTCTACGCCGGCGGCGGCGGCCTGCCCGGGAGTGAGACCGACCGCGTAGGCCGGCGGATCGGTGTAGACCGCCCGCGGGATGGCCCGGTAGTCCGCCCGGCGCGGCCGGCCGAGCAGGTTGGCGGCGACCACGCGGCCCTGGTAGCTCGCGGTGTGGGTGTACGGCGCGATCCCGGTCACATCGCCGGCGGCCCAGACGTGTTCCTGCCCGCGCACCCGGCAATGGTCGTCGAGGTCAAGGCCGCCGTCGGCCGCTATACCGAGCGTCTCCAAGCCCAGGCCGGCCAGGTTCGGCGCTCGGCCGGTAGCCAGCAGGACCCGGTCCGCCGTGACTGTCCGGCCGTCATCGAGCGCCACGACCAGGCCATCGGCGCTCGGTGCGCAGCGGGCAGCGTGCACGCCGAGGTGGACGTCGACCCGGTCTGCGGTGAGGATCCGGTGCAGCGCCTCCCCGACGAAGGCCGGCTCCCGCTCGTGCAACCGCGACGCCGGGTCGAGCACGGTCACTGCCACGCCGTACCGGGCGAAGACCTGCGCCAGCTCGCAGCCGACCGGACCGCCGCCGAGCACGATCAACCGGCCCGGCAGCTCCGCGGCGGACAGCGCCTCGTCGCTGGTCCAGGTCGGGACGTCGGCCAGCCCCTCGACCGGCGGTGTCATCGCCTGCGAGCCGGTCGCAATCACCAGGTCGCGGTAGCCCAGCTCGGTCGGTGCGGCGCCGTTCGGCGACCGGACCGGGACAATTCCTGGCCCGGCGACGCGACCGAACCCGCGCCGCAGGTCCACGCCGCGCGCGGTCAGCGACTCGGCCGCCGCGGTGTCGTCCCGGTGCTCGGCAACGGCGTCGCGACGGGCAACCGCGGTGGCGTACGCGGCCGCGTGGTCACCCGCGTTCGGCTCCGTGGCGGTCCCGCCCAGCCACGCCGCCCGGGCCAGCCCGGCGCGGACGGCCGCGGCCCGCAGCAGAACCTTGCTGGGCATGCACGCGACGTACGGGCACTCGCCGCCGACCCGCAGCGCCTCGACCAGCGCGACGCGGCGGCTGGCGTCGGCGAGCTGCCCGGCCACCGTCTCACCCGCCGAGCCGGCCCCGAGGACAACGACGTCGTACGCCAGCACGAGCTCAGTCCTGCCCGGCAATCTTCCGGTTGCTGGCTCGCACCCGCATCGGGTCCGGGGCCACCGCATCCGGCCGACGCTGCCGGAACGCCTGCTCGAGCTCCAGCATCCTGTTCGGGTGCGCCTCGAGCGCGGCTTCGGTGCCGTTGAAGAACGTCTCGGAGCGGGTCTCGTGCAGGTGCCGTAGCTCCCGTTCCAGGGTCTCGTCGTTGAGGTCGGCGGCCGGGATTCCCATGTCTGATCCTCCAAGCGGGCGGTTCGCTGCGATGCGCTTCCGGACGATGCGCTCCCTGACGATGCGCTTCCGGACGATGCGCTCCCTGACGATGCGCTCGCCATACCCGGGCCGACCGGGCGGCACGCGCGCGGCGCCATCGGGAGAGGCCGATGGTGTGGTCGGCGCTCGGCGCCGACGACGAGGCGATCGCTACCGCCTGACTGATGCCTCCGGACGAGCGGATCAGGACGGCAGCGGTACGCCGGGGTGCAGCGCGGCCGCGAACAGGTCCCCGGCCCGCTCCACCCGGGCCAGCACCGCATCGGAGGTAAAGACCAGGTCGTCGGCGCTGTGGCAGGACTCGACCTCGTCCCAGCTGACCGGAGTGGAGACGGTCGGGCGCGGTCGGGCGCGCAGCGAGTAGACGGCCACTGTGGTCTTGGCCGCGCTGTTCTGGCTCCAGTCCACCAGCACCTTGCCCGGGCGCAGCGCCTTGGTCATCCGCCAGACCACCAGGTCGGGGTTCTCTTGCTCCAGGCGCTGGGCCAGCGCCCGGGCGTAGGCCGACGTGCGCTCGGCGGACGTCTCCGGCAGCGGCACGTAGAGTTGCAGGCCCTTGGAGCCGCTGGTCTTGGGGTAGGCGGCCAGCCCGTCCGCGGCCAGCGCCGCGCGCAGCAGCCCGGCCACCATGCAGCACTCCACGATCGTCGCCGGCGGACCGGGGTCGAGGTCGAAGACCATCAAGTCGGCGCCGCCGGCCTCGCCGCCGGAGTCCACCCGCCACATCGGCACGTGGAACTCCAGCGACGCCAGGTTGGCGGCCCACACCAGCGTCGGTAGGTCTCCCAGGACGGCGTAGGTGATCGTCTCCCGGTTCTTGGTGCTGCCCGGGCTGGCGAGCGTCACCCGGCGCACCCAGTCCGGAGTGCTGTTCGGCGCGTTCTTCTCGAAGAAGAAGCCGCCGTCGACGCCGTTGGGGTAGCGCTTGAAGGTCAGCGGCCGGCCGCGCACGTGCGGCAGCAACACCGGCGCGACCCGAGTGTAGTACTCGATCACCGCCGCTTTGGTTAGGCCGGTTTGCGGATACAGCACCTTGCCCAGGTTGGTCAGGAACAGCGCGCGGCCCTCGACCTCGACGGCGACCTTGGCCGCGGCCGGGCTCACCCGGGCGACCGGCGGTCAGGGCTCACGGCGTACGTCCGCCGGCTCCTTGTCCGGGCGCAAGCCGCGCCAGGAGGGGTGGCGCAGCCGGCGGTCGCGGGTCCACTCGCCGAACTCCACCTCGCCGACCAGGCTGGGTGCCACCCAGACCGCGTCCCGGGCGTCCGGCCGCGGCAACTCGTCGGCAAACGGGCTGGTTCGTTGGCGCAGTGGTGCCAGCCGGTCGGCGAGGTCGCGCAGCGCCGCATCGGTGAAGCCGGTGCCCACGTGCCCGGCATAGACCAGCCCGTCGTCGGTCCGGACGCCGAGCAGCAGCGAGCCGATGGTGTCGGCGCGCCGGCCCTGACCCGGCTTCCAACCACCGATGACGACTTCCTGGGTTCGCAGGTTCTTGACCTTGATCCAGGCCTCCGAGCGCCGGCCCGGCTGGTACGGCGAGTCCAGCCGCTTGGCGACGATGCCCTCCAAGCCCTGCTGCACCGACGCCGCGAGCACCTGCCGACCGCCGCCGCGAAACCACGGCGTGGTCTGCCAGGCGGGGCCGGACAACTCGAGCGCGTCCAGTAGCGCGCGGCGCTCGACGTAGGGCAGAGCGGTCGGATCGCGGCCGTCGAGGTGCACGACGTCGAAGGCCAGGAAGGTCACCGGCACTTGGGCGGCGAGTCGGCGGACGTCCGCCGGCTTGGTGACGTGCATCCGCGACTGCAGGACGCCGAAGCTCGGCCGGCCGACTTCGTCCAGCGCCACCACCTCCCCGTCCAGCACCAGCTGACGGGTGCCGAGCGATGCCGCCATCGCCCGCAGCTCCGGGTAGGAGGCGGTCACGTCCCGGTCGTTGCGCGAAAGCGCGCGGGCGCGGCCACCCTGGACGTAGACCATTGCCCGCACGCCGTCCCACTTCAGCTCAAAGCCGTAGCGCTCGTCGTCGCGCTCCGCCGGCAGCGCGCCGGCGGTCGCCAGCATCGGGCGCACCAGCTCCGGCAGCGGCTGCCAGTCCGGGAGTGGTGGCGGGTCCATTCGGTGGATCATCCAGTTCTTGCCGCGGATGGGGAAGAGCACGTAGCGGCCGCTGACCCGGGCACCGTGCAGCACGACCTTAACCTCGCGGTCGGTCCACTTCTCGGTCTGGTAGGTGCCGCGGTCCCAGATGGTCACCCGACCCCCGCCGTACTCCCCGGCTGGGATGTCGCCGGCGAACCCGGCGTAGGACAGTGGGTGGTCCTCGGTGTGCACCGCCAGGTGGTTGGTCCGCGGGTCCAGCGGCAGCCCCATGGGGACCGCCCAGGAGACCAGGACGCCGCCCCGCTCCAGCCGAAAGTCCCAGTGCAGCGCAGTTGCGTGGTGCTCCTGGATCACGAAGGTGTCGCCCCGCCCATTCCGCAGCCGCCCGGCCGGCAGCGGTCCGGGTGGTGGCACCGGCTCCGGTGTCCGCCCGGGATCGCGCTTGGCGCGGTAGGGGTCCAGCGGCCGGGTCACGAGATGAAACCTTCCCCCGTACTGGCGTTTCAGCGATCGGCGGGTGAGGATGTCGGGCGGCATACGGCCTGGTCGGGGGGGTACGACTGGGTCGCAGCGCTCCATCCGACGGACGGCGAGGCAGGCATGCGCAGCATCTGGAAGGGCGCGATCTCGTTCGGCCTGGTCACCATACCGGTCAAGCTCTACGCCGCGACCCAGGAGAACGACGTGTCGTTCCACCAGGTGCACCGGGAGGACGGCGGTCGGGTCCGCTACCAGCGGGTCTGCTCGGTGGACGGCCAGGAGGTGTCGTACGGCGACATCGCCAAGGGCTACGAGCTGCCCAGCGGCGAGACGGTGGTGCTCACCGACTCCGACTTCGCCGACCTGCCGCTGACCACCAGCCGGACGATCGACGTGCTGCAGTTCGTGCCGCTGGAGCAGGTCGACCCGATCTTCTTCGCCAAGAGCTACTACCTCGAGCCGGACAAGACCGGCACCAAGCCCTACGTGCTGCTGCGGGAGGCGCTGGAGAAGTCCGGCAAGGTAGCCCTGGTGAAGGTGGCACTGCGGCAGCGGGAGTCGCTGGCGACGCTGCGGGTGCGCGACGGCGTGTTCGTGCTCGAGGTCATGCTGTGGCCGGACGAGATCCGGACGCCGGACTTCGGGTTCACCGACGAGGACGTGGCGGTCCGGCCGCAGGAGCTGGCGATGGCCGCTTCGCTGATCGACAGCCTGACCGGGGACTTCGACCCGGCGCAGTACACCGACGGCTACCGGGCAGCGCTGGAGGCGCTGATCGAGGCGAAGATTCAGGGCCACGAGGTGGTGGCCCCGACCGCGGAGCAGCCGACCACCGGCACCGTTGTGGACCTGATGGCGGCGCTGCGCGCGTCGGTGGACGCCGCTCGTCGAGGCGGCTCCGATCCGGTCGTGAGCGTCGTGGCGGACTCGCCGGACGCTGCCGAGGACGCCGGCGCAGCGGGTACCGACGCGGCGGACACAGCCGGGCCGAAGCGTCGGCGGCGCACGGCGGCCGCGTCCGGCGCCAAGTCCGCCGCTTCAGCTACGGCCACGGCCCCAGCGACCAAGGCGGCCCCAGCGACCAAGGCGGCCCAGGCGGCCAAGCGGCCGACGGCGCGCACGAGCGGGCAGCCGACGACAACGGCTCCCGCGACCACCGCGAGGTCGACCGGCAGGTCGACGAAGACGACCCCGGCGCCGGTAGCCGACGGGCCCGCCAAGCCGGCTCGGGCCAAGGCCGGCTCCCGGCGCAAGACCGCCTGAGAAGCGGTCGGCCATCGGCTACGGCCGGCGGCTAACAACCCAGGGACGGGCGCTTGACATCCTCCCCGCCCTGAAAGGACGGGGATTCCAACTACGCGACCCGGAGGGAAGCGTGCTGAGGTTCACGGTTCACGGTTCACGGTTCACCGGCCCGGCCACCGCCGGGCCTCCCCGCGCAGTCCCGGCGTGTCCCGCCGCGATGTTGCGAGCCGCGTTCTGCCCGAGTCGACCGACCGGGTGCGACGCAGACCGATGTGACGGGGCCATTGTGACGGGCCATTGTGACGGGGGCCAATGTGAGCGCACCGGGGACTGAGACAAGTTCGGCCGGCTGGGTCTGCCTGCAAGGTGGAGGGGAGTTCACGTCCGGCTGTCGCCGGATGGACGCCGCCCTGCTGGTCAAGGCCGGCGGCGGTCCGGTGGTGGTCACCGCCCTGGCCGGCGCCGTGGGCCAGGACTATGCGACCGCGAGCGCCAACGGCGTGCGCCACTTCCGGTCGCTCGGGGCCCGGGAGTGTGCGGTCGCCCCGGATGCCCGCGAGGATCCGGACGGGGCCGTGGCGGCGCTCCGGCCGGCATCCCTGGTGGTCCTGCCCGGTGGGTCGCCGGCCCGGCTGGCTGCGGCGCTGGCCGGTACGCCGGTGGGTGCGCTGTTGCCGGCGCTGGTCGATGCCGGCGTCAGCGTCGTCGGGTCCAGCGCCGGGGCCATGCTGCTGTGCGCCTGGACGGTGGTGCCGGAACGGCGCCATGGCTCCTGGCCGCTGGTGCAGCGGGGGCTGGGTGTCGTAGCCCGGGCCGCGGTGGTGCCGCACTGGACCGGTGCGCGGACGGACTGGCCGGACGCCCTGCGCGCTGCCGCGATCGACGTCGAGATCCTGGCCCTGCCGGAGTGCGCCGGTCTGGTGGTGGAGAATGGGACGGCAACGGCCGTCGGTGCCGCCGGCTCGACGGTGATCACAACCATGGGGCGACGGGAGGTACCCGTGGGCGCAAGCTGGGAGCGGGTGCCATGACCGAGGCCGGCCCGGTCCGTCGCGTCGCACCTGGAGTCGGGCGCGGTTGGCTCGGCGACGCGGTCACGACTGGGGTGACCTTCTCCGGCGCCGTACTGCCCGAGTTGCCGCCGCTGACAGCGCCACCGCTGCCGGCATTCCCAGGCACGGTCGAGCGCGTCGGCGCAGTGGATCTGTTCGTCCGGCACGCCCCCGGGCCGGCTGGGGCGGAGCCGGCGCTGTTCGTCCACGGTCTGGGCGGTGCGTCGACGAACTGGACCGACCTGATGGCGCTGTTGGCGCGCCGGCTGGACTGCTGGGCGCTGGACCTGCCCGGATTTGGTCGCTCGGGGCCGCCCGCGGACGGCAGCTATCGGTTGGGCAGCCACGTGCGGGCCGTGATCGGACTGCTGGACGCCCGCGGTGGCGCGCCGGTGCACGTGCTGGGCAACTCCCTCGGCGGCGCGGTATGCACCCGAGTGGCCGCCACCCGCCCGGATTTGGTCCGCACGCTGACGCTGGTCTCGCCAGCCCTGCCGAACCTCGACCCCCGTCGGATCTCCGACCCGCGGCTGCCGCTGATCCTGCTGCCCGGCGTACGTCGGGTGGCGCAGCGCCGACTGAACGCTTTGGATGCCCGCGAGCGGGCCCTCGGCGTGCTCCGGCTGTGCTTCTACGACCCCGACCGGATTCACCCGGATCGAATCGAGCAGGCCGCCGAGGAGGTCCGCCGCCGGACCGGCCTGGCGCACAACGACACTGCCTTCGCCGAGTCGCTGCGTGGACTCGTGCGCAGCTACCTGGCGACCGGACCGCGCGCCCTGTGGCGGCAGGCCGCCAGGGTCAGCGCGCCGACGTTGCTGGTGTGGGGTCGCCACGACCGGTTGGTCAGTGTCGCCATCGCCAACCGGGCGTTCGCGGCCTTCCCGGACGCCCGGTTGTTGGTGATCGAAGACTGCGGGCACGTGGCCCAGATGGAGCACCCGGAAGCCGTCGCCCGGGCGGTGCTGGGGCTGCTGGAGGAGGTAGCGGCCCGGCGCTGAGCCGCTGGGGCGGCGTACTGCGGGGCCGGGTACCCCGACACGGCCGGCGCCTGGTGCGGGACCGGCCGCGTCGTAAGCCGTTGACCGGCAGGTTGCCGCGGCCTCAGGTACTCCGAGGACGTGGTTGCCCGGGCGCTGGCCGACCTGCCGGCTGCCGACCGGCCGTACGTGTTCACCAAGTGCGGGATGGTGTGGGACCCGGACAGCCCGTCGGCCGAACCGGCCCGCATCGGCCATCCGGAGTCCATCCGGCGGGAGTGCGAGGCGTCGTTCTGACCGCTCGACGGCGGGCGGTGCGGCGCGGGCGGCGCGGGCGGTGCGATCATCACGACGCCGCCGCCGGGCGACGTACCGCTGCCGATCGTGGTGCCCCCACAGCACGCGGGTACGGCGGGTTGCGTACCGAGAGCCGCACCACGATCGCGTTACGACACCGCGGGTGCTGCCGCCTCGTCGGCGCTGCCCGTTTCGACCAGACGCTTCAGTCGCTGCAAAGTTGCCGCGATGCCGGTGGCGTTGCGAGCCGGAAACGGCGAGTGGTCCAGCAGCAGCGGCAGCCGGGCGGTCGACCAGTCGAAGGTCTCGGTCACCCGAGTGCCGCCCTCGACCGGTTCGAGCTGGTAGCGCCACCGGTGGCCGCCCCAGTGCCGCCACGCGATCCGGCGGTCCGGCTCGTGCTCGACGACGGTGTTGCGGATGGCGTACGGCGCGAGCAGGTGCATCCGCATCCCGAAGGTCGAGCCGAGCTCGAGCCGGTCCGGCCCGCGGATCGCCTGCTTGACGCTGCCGGAGCCATCGATGACCGGATGCTGCCGGGGGTCGGTGAGTACGGCGAAGATCTCGGCCGGCGGGCTGGCGATGACGATGTCGCGCGACACCGCGCGAGTAGTGGGCATGTCCGGCACAGTACGGTCGGCCAGGTCCCGGGTGCAGCGCGGGTCGAGGACCGGTGGTCGGAGGAGGGAATGCCGGCCCCGGCTGGCACGGTTTACCGGCAAACGTTGCGTCTGGTCGAGATGGAGTGCCCGTGCCCCTGCCGCCCTTGGTCGAGCCCGCTGCCGCGCTGACGGTCGACGAGGTCCGGCGCTACTCGCGCCACCTGATCATTCCGGATGTCGCCATGGACGGGCAGAAGCGGCTGAAGAACGCCCGGGTGCTCGCCGTCGGCGCCGGCGGCCTCGGCTCGCCAACGCTGATGTACCTAGCGGCGGCCGGCGTGGGCACGCTGGGCGTGGTCGACTTCGACGTGGTGGATGAGTCGAACCTGCAGCGCCAGGTGATCCACGGCCAGTCTGACATCGGCCGGCCCAAGGCGGTGTCCGCCCGCGACTCGATCAAGGAGATCAACCCGCTGGTCGACGTCCGGCTGCACGAGGAGCGGCTGGACTCGTCCAACGTGATGGAGATCTTCGCTCAGTACGACCTGATCGTGGACGGCACCGACAACTTCGCCACCCGCTACCTGGTCAACGACGCCTGCGTGCTGCTGGGCAAGCCGTATGTGTGGGGGTCGATCTACCGCTTCGACGGCCAGGCCTCGGTGTTCTGGGCGAACGCGCCGGGTGGTACGGCGCCCTGCTACCGCTGCCTGTACCCGGAGCCGCCGCCGCCGGGCATGGTGCCGTCCTGTGCCGAGGGCGGCGTGCTCGGCGTCCTCTGCGCCTCCATCGGGGCGATCCAGACCACCGAGGCGATCAAGCTGCTGACCGGCATCGGCGAGCCGCTGGTCGGCCGGCTGATGATCTACGATGCGCTGGAGATGACCTACCGCACGGTCCAGGTCCGCAAGGACCCGGAGTGCCCGCTCTGCGGCAAGAACCCGACCATCACCGAGCTGATCGACTATGACGCCTTCTGTGGCACGGTGTCCGACGAGGCGGTCGAAGCGGCCACTGGTTCGACCATCACGGCGCCCGAGCTCGCGCAGATGCTCGACCGGGGTGACGACCTGCTGTTGGTCGATGTCCGGGAGCCGGCGGAGTACGAGATCGTCCGGATCCCGGGCGGCGTCCTGATCCCCAAGGGCGACCTGCCGGCTCGGCTCTCCGAGCTCCCGCAGGACAAGCCAGTCGTCTTGTACTGCAAGACCGGCGTGCGCTCCGCCGAGGCGCTGGCGGTGCTCAAGGGTGCCGGGTTCTCCTCGGCCAAGCATGTGCAGGGGGGTGTGACGGCCTGGGCGACGCAGGTGGACCGGGCACTGCCGACGTACTGATCGGCGCAACCCCGGCCACGGGCGGGTGCGTCGTACCGTGGTGGGCATGGTGGGCATGGTGGGCGCAGCTCGGCACCGAACCCGCGTCGGGTGCCTGCTGACCGTGGTGGCGCTCGCCGGCTGTACTACCCACGGGGCGGCTACCGCCGGAGCGAAGCCCACCGCGCCCGCGCCGCCGCCGGTGACCGCCTCGGCCCCGGCTCCGGCGGCGTCGCCCGACCCCGTGCCGGGTCAAGCGCTGGCTGCGGATGTGGTCGCCGCCGAGGTGACCCTGCGGGCAACGCCGGACGGCGCGCCGGTGGTCACCTTGGCCAATCCCACCGCCGAGCGGATGCCGCTGGTGCTGCTGGTCACCGATCGCAGCGGTGACTGGCTGCAGGTGCAGGCAGCGCTGCGGCCGAACGGCGCGCGGAGATGGGTCCAGGCGGCCGATGTGGTGGTGCGCTCCACGCCGTACCGGATTCTGGTCGAGCTTGGCGAGCACCGACTGACCGTCCGCCGCGGGACCGAGCCGGTGCTCGAGGCGCCGGTGGCGATCGGTACGCCGGACAACCCCACCCCGACCGGCAGCTTCTACATCGACGCGGCGGTGAGTACGAACCCAGACGGGCCGTACGGCGCGCGCGAACTCAGCGTCGCCGGCTTCTCGCAAACGATCACGAGCGGTGCGGGCGGCGGCCAGATCGCCATCCACGGTACCAACGCGCCGTCGCTGATCGGCCAGAGCGCCAGCCACGGCTGTGTGCGGATGCTGAACGCGGATGTGATCAAGCTGTTCAACCTCGTCCCGGTCGGGACCCCGGTCGACATCGTCGTCTGAGTCGACATCGTCGTCTGAGTTGACATCGTCGTCTGAGTTGACATCGTCGTCTGAGTTGACATGGGCAAACTGCCGCCTGCCGGTCCCTCGCTGTACGCCGAGCGGGTGCTCGCCGTCGTGGAACTGATCCCCGCCGGCAAGGTCCTGGCCTATGGCGACGTGGCCGAGTACCTGGGCGAGTCCTCGGCCCGGGCGGTGGGCCGGGTGATGTTCGCCTACGGCGCCGCCGTGCCGTGGCACCGAGTGGTGATGGCGTCCGGCCGGCCGGCCCCGCCCAAGGCCGTGGAACAGTTGCGCCGGCTGGCGCTGGACGGGACCCCGCTGAGGAGATCCGGCGCGGCGGTCGACATGGCCCGCGCCCGTTGGGACGGGCGATAGTCGATCGCCGCCACGGATCGTGGTGCTCCCGGTGCACGCCCGTACGGCGGGTCGCGCGCCGGCACCATGATCAAGGTGGGAGAACGCGCGTCCTGGCCGCGCCGAAACTGTCGCACCTGCGTGGTCAGATGAGGGATGTGAGCACTCCTACCGTTGAGCTGGCCCGGGCGCCGCTGCTCGCGCCGGCTGAGGTCGACGACGACCGCTGGCAGCGGGCAGTGGTCGCCCATCGCGATGGTCCGTTGCTCGTGCTCGCCGGTCCGGGCACCGGCAAGACGACGACCCTGGTGGAAGCTGTCGCCGCCCGGGTCGACGAGGGTGCCCGACCCGAGCAGGTGCTCGTGCTCACGTTCAGCCGCAAGGCGGCCGGCGAGCTGCGCGACCGGATCACCGCCCGACTCGGGCGGACCACGGCGACTCCGGCGGCCTGGACTTTCCACGCCTTCTGTTACGCACTGCTGCGCGAGCACCAGGATCCACTGGACTACGGCACCCCGCTGCGGCTGCTCTCCGGCCCAGAGCAGGACGTGGCGGTGCGGGAGCTGCTCCGCGGTGACGCCGAGATGGGCACCGTCGCCTGGCCCCCGCAGCTGCAGGTGTGCCTGGGGACGAGAGGCTTCGCCGACGAGGTGCGCGCCGTGATCGCCCGGGCGCGCCAAGCGGGGCTTGAGCCGGCCGACCTGGCCGAGCTGGGGATGCGCACCGGCCGGGCCGACTGGCCGGCGGTCGCCAACTTCCTGGCGGAGTACCTCGACGTCCTGGACTCTCAGGGCGCCCTCGACTACGCCGAGCTGGTGTACCGCGCCGGCGTCCTCGCCCGCCGCCCGGCTGTGCAGGCGCAGCTGCGGGCGCGCTATGGGATCGTGTTCGTCGACGAGTACCAGGACACCGACCCGGCCCAAGAGGGCCTGCTGCAGGCGCTTGCCGGTGATGGGGGCACTCTCGTCGTCGTCGGAGATCCGGACCAGTCGATCTACGGCTTCCGGGGCGCCGACGTGACCGGTCTGCTGCAGTTCCGGCACCGCTTCTGCCGGCGCGACGGTGCGGCCGCGCCCGTGCTCACTCTTGGCCGGTCCCGCCGGGCTGGCGGCACCCTGTTGGCCGCTTCCCGGCGACTGGCCGGCTTAATGCCGCTGACCGGGTTGCCGGCCTCCGCAGTCCGCGCTCATCGGGACCTGCGGCCCATGCCTGGTGGGCCACCGGGCGCGGTGTCCGTGGCCACCTACCCCTCGCTCCGGGCGGAGATCGAAGCGGTGGCCGACCTGCTTCGCCGGGCCCACCTCGAAGACGGCGTGCCGTGGTCCCGGATGGCCGTGCTGGTTCGATCCGGGGTGCGCTCCATCCCGGTGCTGCGTCGAGCTCTGCCGGCGGCCGGCGTCCCGTTGGAGGTGGCCGGTGACGAGCTGCCGCTGGCCCGCGAGGCCGCCGCCGCCCCGCTGCTGTCGGCGTTGCGGTGCGCGGCCGACCGGTCGCAACTGGACACCGACCGGGCGCGGACGTTGCTGCTCTCACCGCTGGGCGGCGCCGATGCCAGCGACCTGCGGCGGTTGGGTCGCAAGCTGCGAACCGAGGAGCTCGCGGCCGGGCAGCCCACGGATGGCGCACTCCGATTCGCCCGCCCGTCGGCTGAGCTGCTCCGGGAGGCAGTCGATAGGCCGGAGGTGCTCGCGGCCATGCCGCCCGACCTGGCGAGACCAGCGGCTCGGCTCGGCCGCCTGATCGCCGTCGCCCGGGCCGAGCTCGCCGCCGGTCACGGCGCCGAGCAGGCGCTGTGGGCGCTGTGGATCGGCAGCGACTGGCCGCGTCGGCTGGAGGCCGCGGCGTACGCCGGGGGCGCCGCCGGCCGCAGTGCCGACCGCGACCTCGACGCCGTGGTGACGTTGTTCGACACGGTGGCGCGCGCGCAGGACCGGCAGCCGCATCGCGGCGTCGTTCCGCTGCTGGAAGAGCTGGAGGCACAGCAGATCCCGGCGGACACCCTCGCCGAGCGGCCGGTGCGCGGTGAGGCGGTGCGGTTGCTCACGGCTCACCGGGCGAAGGGGCTGGAGTGGGACCTAGTCGTCGTGCCCGGTGTTCAGGAGGGGCGCTGGCCGGACCTGCGTCGGCGGGGGACGGTGCTGCAACCGGACCGGATTGCGCTCGGCGACTCCGTTGACCTACCGACGTCCCGGCAGCTGCTCGCCGAGGAGCGGCGGCTGTTCTATGTCGCCGTCACCCGCGCCCGCCGCCGGCTGGTCGTCACCGCGGTGGATTCCGCCGAGGAGGACGGTGAGCGGCCGTCCCGGTTCCTCCACGAGCTTGGGGTCAGCCTCACCCCGGTCCGTGGCCAGGCTCGCCGTCTGCTATGCCTGCCGGCGCTGGTGGCGGACCTACGCGCGGCCTCGGTAGATCCCGCAGTGTCAGCTGGGCTTCGCCGGGCGGCGGCGACCCGGCTGGCGATGCTCGCCGCGGCCACCGAGCCGGATGGCAGCCCTACGGTGCCGGCCGCCCATCCCGACCACTGGTGGGGCCTGCTGGAGCGCACGGCGCCGGGCACTGAGTTGCATTCCGCCGCCGAGCCGCTGCGACTGTCCGGCTCCGCGGTCAGCAAAGTGCAGGAGTGCCCGCTGCGGTGGTTCCTCGGCAGCCGGGTGGGAGCCGGTGGTCCGGCGAGCTCAGCCATGGGCTTCGGCGCGGTCATCCACGCCCTTGCCGACGACGTCGCGACGGGCCGCTGCTCGAGCGACATCGACGCGGTGATGCGCCGGCTCGACCAAGTCTGGGGTCGGCTGCAGTTCGAGGCGAAGTGGCAGTCGGCGCAGCAGCGGGCGGAGGCCTACGACGCGGTGCAGCGGTTGCTCGGCTGGTGCACCAGCGACCGGGGCCGGCGTCTGCTCGACACCGAGCGCGAGTTCACCGTCGACCTCGAGGTGGCCTCTGGTCCCGTCCGGCTGCATGGCCGGATGGACCGGGTAGAACTCGATCAGGCCGGTCAGGTGCACGTCGTCGACTTCAAGACCGGGAGGACAATACCCAGCGGACCGAACGTGATCACCGATCCGCAGCTCGGGTGCTACCAGGTGGCGGTCCGAGCTGGGGCGCTCGGCGACCTGCCGGCGGTGGGTCCGGACGCCATACCGGGTGGAGCGGAGATCGTCCAGTTGCGGCACGGCGCCTCCGGCCAGCCAAGGGTGCTGGCGCAGCCGGCGCTGACCGATGCCGACGATGGGACGCCGTCATGGATGTCGCGGCTGCTCGATGACGTTGCTGCCCGCATTCGGGCGGAGGACTTTGCGCCGCGGCCAGGGGACGGTTGCCGCAACTGCGACTTCCGGGGGTGCTGTCCAGCGCAGCCCGAGGGCCAGCAGGTGGTGCAGTGACGACGGTGCAGGCGCCGCCGGCCGGGAGCCGCGCGCTGCGCCCAGATGACCTGTGCGGGCTGCTCGACGTACCGCTTACGGCCGAACAGCTGGCCGCTGCCACGGCCCCGCTCGAGCCCGGCGTGATCGTCGCTGGGGCCGGCAGCGGCAAGACGACGGTGATGGCGGGGCGCGTGGTCTGGCTGGTGGCGACCGGTCAGGTCGAGATCGAGCAAGTGCTCGGCTTGACGTTTACCAACAAGGCGGCGGGTGAGCTGGCCAGCCGGGTACGCGCCGCCTTGGCCAGGGCCGCCGCGGTCCAGTCCAGTGCGGTCCAGTCCAGTGCGGTCCAGTCCAGTGCGGTCCAGGGGGCCGCGCTAGCCGAGGTCCCACCCCAGCGTGGCCTGCCGGCCGGCGAACCGGGCGGTGGCCAATTCGAGGCCGGTGAGCCCGGCGGCGGCGAGCCGACGATCTTGACCTACCACGCGTATGCCGGGCGTCTGATCGCCGAGCACGGCCTGCGGATCGGTATCGAGCCGCAGGCCCGGCTGCTGGCCGACGCCACCCGGTTCCAGCTGGCGCACCGCGCGATTCGGCGGGCGCCTGGACCGTTTCGCTGGCTGACCAAGCCGGTGTGGATGCTGGTCGCGGACGTGGTCGCGCTCGACGCCGAGCTCGCTGAACACCTCGTCGATCCGGCCGCGCTGTGCGAGCACGACCGGTCGCTGGTGGTCGCGATCGAGGCGCTGCCCAAGCCGGTGGCCGCGCTGCGGGATGCTGCCGAGGCTGCCCAGACCCGGCTGGAGCTGGTTGAGCTGGTGGAGGCTTTCCGGGCTGAGAAGCGCCGGCTCGACGCCCTCGACTTCGGTGACCAGGTCTTGCTCGGCGCCCGACTGGCGGAGACCCGCGCCGAGGTCGGTGCCAGCGAGCGGGACCGCTATCGGGTCGTGCTGCTCGACGAGTACCAGGACACCTCGGTCGGCCAGCGCCGCATGCTGGTCGGCCTGTACGGCGGCGGCCATCCGGTCACCGCGGTCGGCGACCCCTGCCAGGGCATCTACGGCTGGCGGGGGGCGTCGGTCACCAACCTCGACCGGTTTCCGGAGCACTTTGCCGGTCCGGAGTCCGACCCAGCGCCGAGCTACTCCCTGAGTGAGAACCAGCGCAGCGGCGGGCTGTTGCTCCGCCTGGCCAACGCCGTCTCCGCCGTCTTGCGAGACGTGCACCACGGCGTGGTCGAGCTCCGGCCGCGGCCCGAGGTGGCGACCGCCGGGTCGACGACTGTCGCCCTGCTGCCGACGTACGCCGCGGAGATGAAGTGGCTCGCCGAGCAGGTCCAAGCCGCCCTGGACGCTGGTACGCCGGCGCCCGAGATCGCGGTACTGGTCCGGGTGCGCAGCGACTTCGCGGCGGTTCATGCCGCCCTGGTGGCGCGTGACATCCCGGTCGAGGTCGTGGGTCTGGGTGGCCTGCTAGCCCTGCCCGAAGTCGCCGACGTAGTGGCCATGCTGCAGGTGCTCGACGACCCGACCAGCAACGCC
>Ga0209584_10000205_pt1 | contig 17355 bp, 13 predicted proteins | sample NGEPerD_FD_184507 | JGI IMG/M metagenome (GOLD analysis project Ga0209584, IMG submission 184507) | Arctic peat soil microbial communities from the Barrow Environmental Observatory site, Barrow, Alaska, USA - NGEE PermafrostAB12-D... | ecosystem: Environmental > Terrestrial > Soil > Wetlands >...
AACGTCCACCGAAACCGAACGACGGGAGCGGAGGAGATCGCATGCGCACCACACACAGTCACCGGCCGAGGCATCCCGAATCGGCTGCGCGACTCGCACGGCGCACGCCCAGACAGGACACGCCTCCGCGAGTTCGGCGACGACATGCGGGTCACCGAGGCCCGGCCCGACAGACCGACCATCACGCAGCGTTGCCTGCCAGTTTTCGCCAGTCGTCTCGTCCGCATCAGCGCGGTTGTCGGAAAACCGTTACAGAGTAAGACGAAACACCGCCTGGCAGCATCGCGCAGCCGTCGCAGTCCGGCAAACAATCAGCAAGGCAATGTCTGTCAGGCCAAGGCGATGTCTGTCAGGTCGTGCAGACAGCCTCGGACCTTCCCACCGCGGGGTGGACGCTATTTCAGTTGTTCGCGGGCGGCGGTCAAGAAGATCGTGCCCAGGCGTTGGGTGAATTCGGCCTGGGTGCTGACCAGCGTGGTGAACCAGTCGAGTTGGCTGCCGGCGGCGAGTTTCTTTTCGGCGCCGACGACGGACTCGAGCGCGGCCTGGTAGGCGTCGAGGGCGCGCTGGCCGGCGGCGCGGGCCGCCGTGATGGCCTGCTCATTGAGTTCGCGGATCTGTTCCACGCTGGCCTCGATCGCATCTTCGGCTTTGGCGGCGGCGGTCTTGACCGCGTCGGCGGCGTGCACGGCGGCGGTGTTAGCGGATTCCAAGAGGTCGGTGTTCTCGGCGGACGGCTTGTCGGCGGGGCTCATGGTGGTCTCCTTGCGTGGGGTTTGGCGGTGGTACACGGTGACCGTGCCGCAATGACGGAAGGGGTGGGGACCATGGCGGTCGGCCCCGCTGGTCACGGCTCGCGCGTGCGAGCGCGCACATCGCTCCCCTTTTCCTACACCGATCCGCGGGACCGCGGGACGTCTGGTGGCGCTTATCACCGGGGTGTTCGCTCGGCGGCGGGTCTTGTGACAAGGGGTGTTTCGTCGCCGTCCAAGTGATCGGCCGTCGTGGTCGGGGATCGTGCCCGCACTGTGGGCAGTGGTTGGTCGGGGATTGAGCCACCGTCGGCGACGCTGGCCAACCTCCCCGCAAGAGCTTGCCGGAACGAGTCCTGGGCAGCCTGGCGAGGACGTCGACCTCCCGGACGGGTCGCGCGGGCCGCCTTGACGCGACTGCGGGTCGCTCGCGCCGCCCTGCCGACGGGCCATCTGACGCATGCGCTGGGGACCAACGGCTCTGGTTGGGGGTCCGCCGTCGGTGGTCTGCTGAGTCATGTTTGTAGACGAGGTCCTGGTGCTGGACGTGCCGGTGGCCGCGGCGCAGGTCCGGCTGCTGGCCTTCCACGTCGACGGGGGTGTGCAGGACGCGGCGACGTTCGCCTTCCGGGAAGGGCACACGCTGTTGCAAGGGGACGGATTCACCGGCTGGACGGACCAGGTTGCCGTGCACAGTGTTCCCGCGTACCTGCGGGGTGCGACGACCATCCTCCCGCTGCGCTGGGTGGTCACCGGAACGGGCGGTGACATCTTCCCGGCCGTCGACGCCAATCTCGAACTCGACCAGACCCCGGACGGGCGCAGTCGACTGACCTTCCGCGGCAGTTACCGACCGCCGTGGGGGCAGCTGGGCTTCGTACTCGACCAGCAGCGGCTGCAGGACGCCGCCTGCGCCACTGCCCGTGGCCTGCTGGATCGGGTCGCCGACGCGTTGACGGCCGGGCATTCACATTTTCGAGCGGGCTCGTCCCGCCACCCGGGTCCGCTGAATGCACAGCGCACGGCCGAGGGTGCTCAGTTGCTCGCCCATCCACCGCTGGCGTCCGGTCCGCTGCCGTCCGCCTGACGTCGTCCCCGGGGAATCAGACCCTGGTGCGCCGCCGGCGCTGATCTACCGCCCGGCGGCGCGTCAGCAATCGCCTCCGGTTCGGAGACGGAAGCGTCGCCGCACGATCGAGCGGGTCAGGTCAGGTCAGGTCAGCGCAGGCTCTTCCGTTGTCTGCGCCGCCCAGAGGTCGGGTCCGAAGACCTCGTACCGGATCCGTGAAGCGGGAACACCTCGGGCCAGCAGGTCCGAGCGGACGTGCCGCATGAACGGCAGCGGGCCGCAGGTGAAGACCTGGATCCCGTCCGGCAGCGGGATCTGCGAGAGGTCCATCAGTCCCTGCTGGGACCGGCCGTCCCCGGCTTCGACGGTCTCGTACCAGGTGTACGCGGTGAAATTATCTATGTGCCGGGCAACATGCAACACCGTGTCCCGCAGGGCATGATCCTGCGCGGTGCGGTCCGCGTGCGCCACGATCACCGTGCGTTCGGGCTGGCTGCGGGCGATGTGTTCGATGATCGGCAGCACTGTGGTGATGCCAGCCCCCGCGCTTGCCAGCAGCAGCGGCCCGTCAGAAGGGTCGAGCACGAAGTCGCCGGCCGGTGCGCTGACGTCCAGCAGGTCGCCGTCCTGGAGATCGTCGTGCAAGTAGGACGACACCCGGCCGTCCGGCGCGCCGTTCGCCCCACGCACCCGACGCACGGTGATCTGCAGACGGGTGCCGAAGGCCGTCGAGGAAACGGTGTACTGGCGGGGCTGGCGGTCCCCGTCCGGAAGGTTGACGAAGACCGACACGTATTGGCCGGGCCGGATCTGCGGGAGTTCGCCACCGTCGGCCGGCTCCAGCACCAGGGAGATGACGTCCGCCGTCTCCTCGATCCGGCGGACCACCCGGTACGGGCGCAGGGCGTGAATCGGGTCGGTGCCGGCCCGTTGGTAGAGCCGGGCCTCCAGCGCGATCAATTGGGCGGCGAACAGCCAGTAGACCTCACCCCACGCGTCGGCTACCTCCGGTGTGACCGCGGCGCCGAGCACGTCGGCGACCGCCCCCAGCAGATGGTGGCCGACGATGGTGTACTGCTCGGGCCGGATGCCGAGCGAAACATGCTTGTACGCAATGCGTGTCATGACGTGATCGAAGGAGGGCGCCGTCGGGTCGATCAACTGGACGGCATAGGCGACCACGGCGCCGGCCAGTGCCTGGCTCTGCTCTCCGGTGGCCTGGTTGCCCTGGTTGAACACCCTGAGCAACTCGGGATACTCGGCGAACATCCGCGGGTAGAAGCGTGCCGTGATCTGCTCGGCATGATCGGCCACCACGGCGGCGGTGGCCTTGACCATGGCCTCGGATCCAGCGGAGAGCAGCGAGTCACGTGATGGCGTCATTCGACCAACTATGGCCCGATGTTCGCTGCGCGGCGCGGTCGGACCTGGTCAGCGCGGTACGAACAGGCTGGGTCGGCGTGCGGGTCTGGCGTCGTGGCCAACCAGCAGTCGCGGGCCGGCCGGGGACCGGATGATCACGATTTCAGGCCCTTTGAGGTCGTCCAGCAGCGCGGAAGGGCCAACAACGGTGATCATCCATGATCGTCCAGCGTTACCTGGGGCCCTTCGGCCCTACCCCGAATGAGCACGGGCGGCAACGGTCGTCATGAGGCCATCCCGGGCCGCCGGCAAGGCGCCGTCCGGGATCCATCGTGCATCGCACCGGCTCTGCCGGAAGGGCATCGACCATGACGCAAACTCGGGAACCCGTTCCTCACCCGCCCATTGGCGTGGCGCGGCGCGAACCGTCACGGGCTCCGATCGTGGCGCTGGGAGCGGCGATCGTGGTGCTGGCGGCGCTCGCCACGATTGTCGGGCTTTTCGCCCGCCCGAACCCGGTCACCGTCGTGACGGTGCGCGGTAGCGCGGCCGAGTTGTTCGGCGGCGGTGTCTACCACTACGACACCGTGTTCGCCGGTGCCGGCTACCGAGGAACCGACGCGGTCACGTTGCTGGTCGCTATCCCGTTGCTGGTGCTGTGCCTGCTGGGGAGTCGGCGAGAATCATTGCGCTGGAACCTGATGTTGAGCGGTGCTGTCACCTGGTTCCTGTACGTCTACCTGACGATGTCCGTGGGGTCTGCCTTCAATCCGCTCTTCTTGCTGTACGTGGCGCTGTTCTCGGCCGCCCTGTGGATGCTCGGGCTGGTGGTCAGGAACATCGACCTCGGTCGACTCGCCGGCCAGCTGGACGGGCTCCCGCGGGTGGGGCCGGCAGTGCTGATGCTGGTGAGTGCGGCGGCAACGGCGGTGATCTGGTTGGTGCCGATCGTTGCCGCGCAGCTCGCCGGCGATGCGCCGGCGCGGTTGGACAGCTACACCACCGTGGTCACCACCGCGATCGACGCGGCCGTCATCACGCCCGCCGCCTTCGTGGCCGGAATCCTGATCCTGCGCCGGTCCGCGGCCGGCTATGTGATGGCTTTCCCGCTGGTAGTGCTCGAAGCCATGCTGGCGCCGATGATCGCGGCGCAGACGACCAGCCAGGTGCTGGCCGGGGTTTCCCTCCAACCGGGCGAGATCATCGGCCCGCTGGCCGGTTTCACCGTGCTGGCCGGTGTTGCGGTGTGGGTGCTGGTGATGGTCCTGCGCGCCGTCCAGCCCTGACAGTTGCAGAGTCCGGCTGGGGGTCACGGGGGGTCGGGCCGATGACCGACGCCGGAGTGACTCAGCCGGTGGCCGAGGCCGAGTCGGTGGCCGCGTCACCGGGTCCCGTGCCGTGACCGGCGTTCTCCGCGGCCCACGCCTCGGAGCGGCGCTTGATGCCGGTCAACATCTTGCGGACCAGCCGGAAGTCGGCATCCTCGGTTGGCAGCAGGCCGCGCGGGAGGCCGGGGTCGATGTGCTGCCGCTGACGGCCTCGGGTGATCAACCGGGAGGACCGCTCGTCGATCGGCCGGAGCACCCAGACCCAACTGCCCCAAGCCGTTTCCCACAGCAGCCACTCGGGTCGGCGGAACGAGGAAATGTGCAGCACGGTCCGCCGTCCACCGCTTCTCGGGTCGATCGTCGAGGCCGGTGCGGGATCGTCTTCGGCAGGGCGCGAGCGAAATCTGCCGTGCCTGGTCGGGTCGGTCGCCGGCCCAGTGGAGACGGCGGAGACGTCGTAGGCGTACCGGCCGTCCGGACCGAGTCCGACCTGGACCAGCCAAGGCCAGATCTGATCCGGCCGCGCGCTGACGGTGATCGCTCTGGTGAATGACACCCGCGGCAATGGGCACATGTCGTCGCCGGGGAACGCCTCGGCCACTTCCGCGGGTGTCGCGCCCCAGCACAGCTGCCAGCGACGGTAGGCGGACGTGGCGCCGGAAGCGAACGGCATGCTGGTGACCTTTCCCTCGGGCATGGAATCGAGCCAAACGGTGTCACCGCCGGGGTGAACAGAGGCGATGGTCCCGCCTCAGGGTGTCCAAGGGACCTTCGCCCCTGGTGAGTGGGACGTCGTTCTCTGCTCAAACGGGCGAATACGGACGAACGTAGAGCTGTTCCGATCCGGGAATGTGAGGAGGCCCGCCATGACATCGGCGGCTGCCGCGAGTCCCGTCCGTCTGCAAGGCCAGCTGGATGTGCCGCTCAATCGGTGGCTCTGGTTGGTCAAGTGGCTGCTGGTCGTCCCGCACCTCATCCTGCTGTTCTTCCTGTGGATCGCCTTCGGTGTGCTGACCTTCATCGCATTCTTCGCCATCCTGTTCACCGGGCGATATCCCCGCGTGCTCTTCGACTTCAACGTCGGTGTGCTGCGGTGGTCGTGGCGAGTGGCCTACTACGCGTACGGCGCGCTGGGCACCGACCGGTACCCGCCGTTCAGCCTCCACGACCAGCCCGATTATCCGGCGACGTTGGACATCGCCTATCCGGAACGGCTTTCACACGGTTTGGTAGTGGTGAAGTGGCTACTGGCGTTGCCGCAGCTGGTGCTGGTGGCGATCTTCGCCGGAAGCGGTTCCTACCTGGCGAGCCGCGCCGGCCAATGGGTGTTCAATTTCGGCGGCGGGCTGGTCGGGCTGCTGGTGTGCTTCGCCGGTGTCGCGCTGCTGTTCACCGGCCGCTATCCGCGCGGACTGTTCGACTTCATCCTCGGGCTGGATCGTTGGGTCCTGCGGGTGAGTGCCTATGTCGGGCTGATGACCGACGCCTACCCGCCGTTCCGGTTGGACGTCGGCGGAAGCGATCCGTCCATCGCCGTCATCCCGTCGGACACACCCGTCATCGCGTCGGACACACCCGTCAACGGGTCGGACACCGCGATCACCCCGCCGGTGCAGTTCCCTGAGCCGCCGGCGACCGGGCCCGAGGGGTGGCCACCTCCGCCGCCGCAGCCTACCCACGCCTCCTCCCGAAGCGGTTGGGGTGCAGGCAGTGTGATCGCCGTGGTGATCGGCTCGCTGCTTGCGCTCGGGGGTGTTGGGTCCATCGCGGGCGGCGCCGCAGTGCTGGTGGTCGACGGCCACGCCAGGGAAGCGGACGGGATGCTCAGCACGTCCAGCGAGAACTTCGCCACCGATGCGTATGCCTTGCGGTTCGGCACCGCGGATATTTCCTGGGCGAACGGCGGCAGCGCCGCCACCGGTGACTGGCTCGGTGAAATTCAGGTCCGCGCGGAGGGTCGTTCGTCCGACATTCCCTTGTTCGTCGGCCTCGCCGCCGAATCCGATGTGACGCGGTACCTGTCCGGCGTGCAGGTGGATCGGGTCACCGATATCCGTGCCTTCCCGTTCTCGGTGGCCTATCGGTCACAGGGATCGGCGGCTCCCACAGCGCTGCCGGCCAGCGAGGACTTCTGGGTGGCGTCGGTGTCCGGCGTCGGCAAGCAGACGCTGAGCTGGAATGCCGCACCGGGCCGTTGGGTGCTCGTCGTGATGAACGCCGACGGCAGCGCGCCGGTGGCGGCCAGTCTGGCGCTCGCCGCGGAGGTCCCAGTGCTGACACCCGTCGGCTGGGTGCTCGTCGGTGTCGGCATCGGACTGGTGCTGTTGGCAACGGTGCTGATCGTGGTCGGCATCGTCTCCGCCCGGTCGCGGGCGAAGGCCTACCGGCAAGCGGAATTCGGCTGGGTGTAACCGCCGCCGGGCGTCGCGGAACCGCTCGAAGAGCCACCCTGGCTGTCACCCAGAGGGTCACGTGGAGGATCGATGATCAAGGTGATAGTGGCGTACGCCACCAAGATGGGTGCGACGAAAGGAATCGCCGACGCGATCGGTGACGAATTGACACGCGACGGCATCGATGCCCACGTCCACAATGCCGCTGCCGTGGAGAGTCTCAAGGGTTACGACGCGGCGGTGATCGGCAGTGCGCTCTACACCAATCGATGGCGTCCGGAGGCGATCCGGTTGCTGTCGTTGGCCGACCGTGGCCGCCCGATTCCGGTCTGGTTGTTCCAGAGCGGACCCCTCGGCAAGGATCCTGAGACCGGCGAGGGCGCCGATTCGATGCAGGTGGCGATTCCGGCGAAGGTCGCCCGGCTTGCGGAGTCGATCGGCGCGCCGGTCCCGGTGACCTTCGGCGGGAGGATCGATGCCGCGACCGCCAAGGGCTTCATCGCGAAGAGGATGGCCAAGGGCCCCATGGCTGGGGATTTCCGGGATTTCGACCGGATCCGGCAGTGGGCGGACGGCATCGCCGAACAACTGACCGCACCGAAACACGTCGGCAACTGGTGATGATTCGAGCGGTCCGAGCGAGCCAGGACCGGCCCCTACACTGACGATTTCGGCGCGCGGCCGACGGCAACAAACCCGGTGATGCGCACCGTGTGCCGGCGCTGAGGGGACGGGCAGATGCTCAAGGTCGGCATGCTGGGTCCGATCGCCTGGCGTACGCCGCCCAGGCACTACGGCCCGTGGGAGCAGGTCACCAGCCTGATCACCGAGGGGCTCGTCCGCCTCGGCATTGACGTGACGTTGTTCGCCACCCTGGATTCCCTGACGTCGGCTCGACTCGACGGAGTCTGCCCGCAGCCCTATGCGGAGCACCCGGAGATGGACGGCCGGGTCTGGGAGGCGCTGCACGTGGCGCACGCGCTGGGCAGGTCAGCCGACTTCGATCTTCTGCACAACCAGCTCGACTGGTTGCCGCTGGCCTTCTCCGAACTCTGTGCGGCGCCGATGGTCACCACGATCCACGGCTTCTCCGGTCGCGCGATACTGCCCGCCTATCGGTCCGCACGTTCGTCCTTCGTGTCGATCTCCGATTCCGACCGGGTGCCGGAGTTGGACTATGTGGCCACGGTTCATCACGGCATCGACCTCACAACACTGCCGTTCTCGGCCGTCGGTGGCGAGGATCTGGTCATTCTCGGCCGCATCCATCCGGACAAGGGCACGGCGCAGGCCATCGACATCGCCCGCAGGGCCGGGCGCCGGCTGCTGATCTGCGGCATCGTCCAGGACGAGGGCTACTTCCACGAACAGGTGGAACCGCACGTCGACCAGGACCGGGTGCGGTACCTGGGTTCCGTCGGTCCGGACGAACGGGCACGGGTGCTTGGCTCCGCCCTGACGCTGCTGCATCCGATCGAGTTCGACGAGCCGTTCGGGTTGTCCGTGGTGGAGGCGATGGCTTGTGGCACACCGGTTGTCGCCTATCGGCGCGGGTCGATGCCGGAGATCATCGACGACGGAGTGACCGGGTTCGTGGTCGACGACGCGGCTCAGGCGGCGGACGCGGTGCGGTCCGTCGCTGCGCTCGACCGGGCGGCGTGCCGTGCGGTGGCGGAGCGGCGGTTCGGCGTCGACCGCATGGTGCAGGACTACGTTGCGGTGTATGACCAGATCCTTCGGGGTGGTGGTGGGTGACGGGCTCTTCGCACGAGCCCGCGCCAATCCTCTGCTGGCACCGACCCGCTGGCCCTACCGGATCAACGCGGTGCTCAATGCCGCGGCGACCCTGGTCGGCGACGAAACGGTGCTGGTGTGCCGGGTCGAGGACCGGCGCGGGATCAGCCATCTGACCGTGGCGCGGTCCGCGGACGGCATTTCCAATTGGGTGGTCGGTGCGAATCCGCTGATCGCCCCTTCGCTCGAGCATCCCGAGGAGGAATGGGGCGTCGAGGACCCGCGGGTGACCAGGGTCGACGAACTCGACGCCTGGGTCATCGCCTACACCGCGTTCGGTCGGCGCGGTCCCGCGGTGTCGCTCGCGCTCACCCGCGATTTCCTGACGGTGGAGCGGCTGGGCGTCGTCTGCCCGCCCGAGGACAAGAACGCCTCGCTGCTGCCCCGCCGCGTCGACGGCAATTTCGTGCTGTTCCACCGCCCGGTCGCGAGCGTCGGCGGCCGCGCCGATGTGTGGATTTCGCGCTCCCCCGATCTGCTCAGCTGGGGCACGCCGGAGCCGGTCTTCGGCGCCCGTCCTGGCGGCTGGTGGGACTCGGCGCGGATCGGCGTCGGCCCACCCCCGCTGGAAACGCCGGAGGGCTGGCTGGTCGTCTATCACGGGGTGCGACAGACCGTGGCCGGCGCGCTGTACCGGGTCGGGCTGGCACTGCTGGATCTCGAGAACCCGTCGAAGGTGCTGAAAAGATGCGACGAGTGGGTGCTCGGGCCGCGCGAGGATTACGAATTGATCGGTGACGTGCCCGGCGTCGTCTTCCCGTGCGGCATGACGCATCTGCCGGAGACCGGTGAGCTGCGCCTGTACTACGGCGCGGCGGACACCTGCATCGGGATGGCGGCGGGGCGGCTCGACGAGGTGCTGGCGTACGTCATGAAGCGCGGGTAGCCACTCGGTGAATGCCTGACTGCCGTGCCGTCATCGGACGCGGCGGAGATCAGCCGCCGGCCGCAGCGCCGTTCCCGTTGCCGTTCCCATTCCCGTTGTTGCCGTTGCCGTTGCCGGCCGCTGCGGCACCGGTGCCCGTGTCCGCGGCGCTGCTCGGTGCCGTCGCAGCGGTGGTGGCCGGTGTGCTGGGTACGGATGACACCGTCGGGGTGGTTGTTGTGGTCGGGCTGGTCGTTGTGGACTTCGTGGTAGGTGCTGACGATGTGGTCGGGGTGCTGCTGGACGTCGTGGTGGGCGTCGTCCGAGTGGTGGTCGCGGTGGCCGTGGTGGTGACCGTTTGCGGCGCGACGGAACTCGACGTCGTCGGCTGGCTGCTGGTGGTCACCGCCGGGATAGTGGGATCGCCAGAAGTGTTCGGCCTCACCAGCGCGATCACCGCCACTACTGCGAAGGCGACCAGAGCGGTCGTCAGCAGCGCGATGAGGAACACCCGGCCGGTGCTGTTGCGGGGTTTCTCCGGCGCAGGCGGCAGGCCGGTGGCCGTCACCGGCGGGACGGGGTAGGCGTTCGGCAGGGTGGCCGTCGCGGTTGGTCCGGGCGGCAGCACGACCGTCCCGGCGGGTGCCCGCAGCGCAGCCTCGACGGCGCCGGCCGTGGGACGCAGCCGCGGATCGGACTGGGTCATCGCATGCAAGAGCGGCGGCCACGGCATCGGCAGATCGGCCGGGATCACCGGATCGCGGAGCAGCCGGGCCATCGCTGACTCCACCGCCTTGCCGGGGAATTCCCGGCGGCCGGTCAGGCACTCCAGCAACACCAGGCCAAGGGCGTAGATGTCCGTCGGCGGCCCCACATCGGCCCCCCGAGCCTGTTCCGGGCTGAGGTACGCGGCGGTCCCGATGACGTCAGCAGCAGCAGTGAGGTGCTCGGCCTCCAAGTCACGGGCGATCCCGAAGTCGCTGAGCTTGGCCTCGCCGGCTGTCGACATCAGGATGTTGGCCGGCTTGATGTCACGGTGCACCAGCCCGAGCCGGTGAACCGCGGCCAGCGCGCCACCGACCGCGGCGCCGATGCCGGCGACCTCGGCGGGTGGCAGGCCGCCTGGCTTGATCCGGTCGGCCAGGGTGCCGCCCTGCACCAGTTCCATCACCAGGTAGGACAGCGCCTCCGGGCCGGTGACCGGAGTGGTCGGGTCGTTGGTGGTCGCGCCGATCTTGGCGTCGTAGACCATCACCAGGTGTGGATGGTGCAGCTTGGCCAGTACCTGCATCTCGGTGCGTTGCCGGGCTGAGCTGGTGGTGTCGCTGATGCCCTGATGGAACACCTTGATCGCCACCGACCGCTTGAGCAGGTCGTCGGTGCCGCGGAACACCTCGGCGGTGGCTCCCCTGCCGAGCATCTGCTCGAGGCGATAGCGCCCGTCCAGCACCACGCCCGGTAGCGCGATGTGCGCCGGTGGAGGCGGCTGCCAGGACCCGGTGAGGTTGTGCGGTTCGGTGGGGCCCAGCTGGTCCGAGGTGGTTTCTGATGTGGTTGGCCGTGCAGTGCCCGGTGACGAGGTCGCCGCGGTTGATGGGAGTGATTCCTCGACGGAGTCACCGGGCGGACTGCTGGGAAAGTCGCCGGGGGAGTCGCGGGGAGAATCACCGCCGGAGGTGGGCATCCGTGCCGTCCGCCCCGAGGTTTCCGGAAGCTGCTCCTCCCCGTCGGATGTTCCGTCACGGCCTGCCACGGGCCTCACACTAGACGGTCGAGAAATGTTCGGCGGGTTCGAGGCCGGGGGCTTGCGCTCCGTCGAAATCAGGTTAGGCTAACCTTGTTCGACAGGATGCGATGCGGGTCGGGCGGCGGCCGGTGATGTCCCGCGGGGAGGACTGAGCCCAGCTCCCGGTTACCGTCCCACCCGGATCCGGTCAACCGCGCCACCTGTCGATAGCCGGGGGCGGACCTTTGCGGTTCGCCCCCGGCCGTTGTTGTTGCCCGGCCGTTGTTGTTGCCCGGCCGTTGTTGTTGCCCGGCCGGCGGGGTGGCAGCCAGGGCTCGGGTGACCACCGGCACGGGTGGACTCGGTTGTGATGGACTGTGAACCCTGGTCGCGGGTGGGTGCCCCGACCCTTCGTCCGGATCGCCGACGGGAGACCGATGTCTACTGGCTCCGCTTCCTCCGCTGCCGACCCCTCGCCCGGCGGCGCCGGCCATGGTGCTGCCGCCGACGTCAAGATCGATGCCGACGAAGCCGCGAACCCGTTGCTGGAACCCTCGACACGACCCTTCGAGCTGCCGCCCTTCGAGCTGATCTCGGCGGACCACGTGAGGCAGGCGTTCGACGCGGGTATGACCCAGCAGCGCGCCGAGATCGCCGCCGTCACCGGCAATCCGGAGCCAGCGACGTTCCAGAACACGGTCGTCGCGCTCGAGCGTTCCGGTAGCGTCCTGCGCCGGGCCTCGACGTATTTCTTCAACCTGACGTCGAGCATGTCAACACCGGAATTTCGGGCGCTCGAGGCCGAGTATTCGCCGCGGCTGGCCGCGCACGACGATGCCATCCAACTCGACCCCGCACTGTTCGCCCGGCTGGACGCCGTGCACCGCGTTCGTCAGGACGACCCGTGCCTCGATGCCGAGGCCATCGCCCTGATCGAGCGCTACCACCTGGACTTCGTACTGGCCGGCGCCCGGCTGGACGGCGAAGGTCGCGCCCGGCTCACCGCACTGAATCAGCGATTGTCGGTGCTGTCCACGGAATTCCAGCAGAATCTGCTGCGGGCGAGCGAGGCCGCCGCGGTCGTCGTCGACAGCGCGGACGATCTGGCCGGGCTCAGCGCCGAGGCGATCGCCACCACTGCCGAGGCAGGCAGGGCCCGCGGGCACGAAGGGTCGTATCTCGTACCGCTGGTGCTGCCGACCCGCCAACCGCTGCTGGCCGACTTGCGCAACCGCGACGTGCGCCGCCGGCTGTTCGAGGCGTCGATCGAGCGGGCGTCGGTGGGTGCGGACGACAACGGGCCCGTGCTGCTCGAGATCGTCCGGTTGCGTGCCGAGCGCGCTCAGCTGCTCGGATTCGCCACGCACGCCGAGGCCACGCTCGCCGACCAAACCGCGGGGACCAGCGCCGCGGTCGACGATCTGTTGTCGCGTCTGTTGGCGCCGGCGGTGGCGAACGCGCAGACCGAAGCGGCGTTGCTGCGCGAGTACGCGGAGCGGGACGGGGTGGAGCTCGCGGCCTGGGACTGGGCGTACTACTCCCGGCAGGTGCAGGCCGAGCGTTACGCCATCGACACTGCCGCTCTCCGGCCATATTTCGAACTCGACCGGGTATTGCAGGACGGCGTCTTCCACGCCGCCGAGCAGGTGTACGGCATCGAGATGGTGCCTCGTCCCGACCTCATCGGCTACCACAGCGATGTGCGGATCTGGGAGGTGCGCGACTCCGACGGGTCGCCGATCGGGCTGTTCCTCGGCGACTTCTACGCGCGGGAGGGCAAGCGCGGCGGCGCCTGGATGAACAACTTCGTCACCCAGTCCTCGTTGTTGCGCACGTTGCCGGCGGTGGTCAACGTGCTGAACATCCCGCATCCGGCGGAGGGCGAGCACGCCCTGCTGAGCCTGGACGAGGTGCGGACACTGTTCCACGAATTCGGGCATGCCTTGCACGGCTTGTTCTCTCGGGTGACCTACCCGCGGCTGTCCGGCACTGCCGTGCCCCGGGATGTCGTCGAATTCCCGAGCCAGGTCAACGAGATGTGGATCCTGTGGCCGGAGGTGCTCACCCACTACGCGCGGCATTTCCGGACCGGCGAGCCGTTGCCGACCGCGGTGGTCGACGCACTGCTCGCCGCGGAGCGGTGGGGTGAGGGATTCCGCACCACGGAATACCTGGCCGCGACCGTGCTGGACCAGGCCTGGCACCGGATCGCACCGGAGTCGGAGATCGCCGATGTGGATGCGTTCGAGCGAGAGGCGTTGGCGCGTCACGGGATTGCGCTGGACCTGATCCCGCCGCGCTATCGCAGCCGCTACTTCCAGCACATCTTCGGCGGCGGGTACTCGGCGGGCTATTACTCCTATATCTGGGCCGAGGTGCTGGACGCGGAAACCGTCGACTGGTTCAAGGAGAACGGCGGGATGCGGCGCGAGAACGGAGACCTGTTCCGCAGCAGGCTGTTGTCGGTCGGCGGCTCGATCGACGCGATGGACGCGTTCCGGTCGGTGCGCGGCCGGGATCCGGACATCGAGCCGCTGCTCCGTCGGCGCGGGTTGGTGGCCCCTCCCGGCTGACCGGGTGTCCGCACGGTGCGTTCGAGTGACCACTTTCGGCCCTCCCACGTCGAGATCGAGGGCACATAGTGGTCACTCGATTCGGCGCACTCGGGCGTCAGGACTGGTGTCGCGTGCCCAGCACGCAGAATTCGTTGCCCTCCGGGTCCGCCAGCACCACCCAGGGCTGCTCGCCCTGACCGATATCGACCCGGCGCGCGCCGAGCGCCAGCAGCCTGTCGACCTCGGCGTCCCGGTCGTCGGGGCGGAAGTCCAGGTGCAGCCGGTTCTTGATCGTCTTCTGCTCGGACACCGGGACGAAGATCACCCCGGGCATCCGATCGGGTGCCGGGCGGATCTCGAACTCGTCCTCGCTGTCGATGGTCACCACCCAGCCCAACGCGTTCACCCACCACCGGCCGAGTGCGACCGGGTCGGCCGCGTCGATGACGACCTGCTCCCATTCCAGGCTCATGCCGGCGAAGACTACGACGCCCGCATGTGTCCGGCTCGCCGGGAGCCCTGGGCTACCCTGCACCGGTGGCGTCGCTGACCGAGTACCGGCACCTGGCTACCGGCAAGGTCCGGGAGCTCTACGAGGTGAACGACGAACTGCTGCTGATGGTTGCGTCCGACCGGATCAGCGCGTACGACCACGTGCTGCCCACCCCGATCCCCGACAAGGGCCGGGTTCTCACCGCGATGAGCGTCTTCTGGTTCGAGCTGCTCGCCGACCTGGCGCCCTCGCACGTTGTCGCGGTGGACGACCCGGCGATCCCGGCGGAGGTCCGTGGCCGGGCGCTGCTGGTGCGGCGGCTGGAAATGCTGCCGATCGAATGTGTCGCGCGCGGTTACCTGACCGGGTCGGGCCTGGTCGATTACCGGAAGACCGGGAGCGTGTGCGGGATCGCTTTGCCTGCAGGGCTTGTCGAGGCCTCAGTCCTGCCGCAGCCGATCTTCACACCGGCCACGAAGGCCGAGATCGGCGCCCACGACGAGAACATCACCTTCGAGGAGGTGGTCGCCGGGATCGGAGCGGGCCGCGCCGAACAGTTGCGCTCGCTCACCCTGGCCCTGTACGCGCGGGCCGGCGAGCATGCGCTGTCCAAGGGGGTCATCCTGGCGGACACCAAGGTCGAGTTCGGGCTGTCCGGTGACGCGCTCGTGCTCGGTGACGAGGTGCTGACGCCCGACTCGTCCAGGTTCTGGCCGTCGGACGGATACCAGCCGGGCCGGGTGCAGCCCTCGTTCGACAAGCAGTACGTGCGTGATTGGCTGACCTCGCCGGCCTCGGGGTGGGACCGGGCGTCGGAGGCCGCGCCGCCGCCGCTGCCGGACGAGGTCGTGCTGGCCACCCGCGCGCGGTATGTCGAAGCCTACGAACGCCTCTCGGGCCGGTCGTTCGCCGACTGGATCAGCTGAGCGCGCATCCCGTTCCGGTGCTCCCGATTCACCTGAGTGTGATCACCGCCATGATGATCACCGCCGGTGGCCCTTTCGTGTCGCGCTACGACGCGAAAGGGCCTGAAACGATGATCTGCCGGGTGCCGGGGTCGCATCAATTCCCGGGTCCGGCGAACGTGTAGGCCGACGACCAACGCCCTTGTTCGCCGGCCAAGGCCGCGAAGCCCAGCGCCTCAATGCTTCTCGGACTCCACCTCCGGGGAGAAGTCGGCACTGGTGTCGGACAGCGCGCCGGGGCCTGGCCCGTCGCCGGATCCGGTGGCCGCGGTCCAGGTCCAGTCCCGCACCGACGGGATGTCGTCGCCGTAGAGGCGTGTGTAGCGCTTCGCCTCGGCCCGCGCATCCACCATCTCCTGGCGGAGCAAGGCGGCCGACGATCGCAGCGACGGCACGTTGTCGATGACGTCGATCACCAGGTGGAAGCGATCCATGTCGTTCATCATCACCATGTCGAACGCGGTCGAGGTGGTGCCCTCCTCCTTGTATCCGCGCACGTGCAGGTTGTCGTGGTTGGTCCGGCGGTAGGTCAGCCGGTGGATCAGCCACGGATACCCGTGGTAGGCAAAGACGATCGGCTTGTCGCTGGTGAACAGCGTGTCGAAATCCCGGTGCGACAGGCCGTGCGGGTGCTCGGTGTCGTCCTGCAGGCGCATCAGGTCCACCACGTTGATGAACCGGATCTTCAATTCCGGCAGCTTCTCGCGAAGGATGGCGACGGCGGCCAGCGCCTCCAGGGTGGGCACGTCGCCGGCGCAACCGATCACCACGTCGGGGTCACCGTCGTGGTCGGTGGATGCCCAGTCCCAGATCCCGACCCCGCGGGCGCAGTGCAGGCCCGCCTCGTCGGGGGTGAGCCAGTCGAAACACGGTTGCTTCCCGGCCACAATCACGTTGACGTAGTTCTTCGATGCCAGGCAGTGCTCGACGGTGGACAGCAGGGTGTTGGTGTCCGGGGGCAGGTAGACCCTGACCACCTCGGCCTTCTTGTTCACCACGTGGTCGATGAAACCGGGGTCCTGGTGGGAGAAACCGTTGTGATCCTGCCGCCAGACGTGCGAGGTCAGCAGGTAGTTCAAGGACGCAATCGGCCGGCGCCAACCGATCTCGCGAGTCACCTTGAGCCACTTGGCATGCTGGTTGAACATCGAGTCGATCAGGTGGATGAACGCCTCGTAGCAGGAGAACAGACCGTGCCGCCCGGTCAGCAGGTAGCCCTCCAGGAAACCCTGGCAGGTGTGCTCGGAAAGGATCTCCACCACCCGGCCCGATCGGGCCAGATGCTCGTCCACCGGCAGGATCTCGCCCTGCCACACCTTGTCCGTCACCGCGTAGACGGCGTCCAGCCGGTTCGACGCGGTCTCGTCCGGACCGACGATGCGGAAGTTGTCGAGGTTGTCGATCATCACGTCCAGCAGGTACTGGCCCATCACCCGGGTCGGCTCGTGCACCGAGGCGCCGGGCGACGAGACCTGCACCGCACGCTCGCGATAGTCCCGCAGCACCAACGGTTTGAGCAGCAGGCCGCCGTTGGCGTGCGGATTGGCGCTCATCCGGCGATCACCCACCGGAGCCAGCGCCGCGATCCGCGCGATCACCCGACCTTCGTCGTCGAACAACTCGGCGGGCCGGTAGGACTCCATCCACTTCTGTAGCAGGCGCCGATGCTCGGCGTTGTCACGAGTGCCGGTGAGCGGCACCTGGTGCGATCGCCAGGTGCCCTCGTACTGCAGGCCGTCGATGACCTTCGGTCCGGTCCAGCCCTTCGGTGTGACCATCAGGATCATCGGCCAGGGCTTGCGCTCCAGGTCCCCGTCCTCGCGCGCCGCGCGCTGGATATCCCTGATCCGGGCCAGCACTGCGTCCATGGTCGAGGCCATCGTCTCGTGCAGGATCTGCGGATCGTCACCTTCGACGGTGAACACCTCGTGGCCGAACCCGGTCAGCAGCGCCTCGAGCTCTTCCCGGTGGGTGCGGGCCGGGATCGTCGGGTTGGCGATCTTGTAGCCGTTCAGGTGCAGGATCGGCAGCACCGCTCCGTCGTTGACCGGGT
>Ga0209584_10000209_pt1 | contig 17139 bp, 19 predicted proteins | sample NGEPerD_FD_184507 | JGI IMG/M metagenome (GOLD analysis project Ga0209584, IMG submission 184507) | Arctic peat soil microbial communities from the Barrow Environmental Observatory site, Barrow, Alaska, USA - NGEE PermafrostAB12-D... | ecosystem: Environmental > Terrestrial > Soil > Wetlands >...
ACCGTAGAACACCAGTCACATAAGTAACAAGTGTCCCAGCAAACTCATTCTGCCCCAGCAGACCCAGATCATGACCAGCGACACGCCGCGGCGGCGGCTGGAATCACAATGACGTGATCCCGAGGGCGCCGTGGTCCGTGCGGATCAGCCGGATGATCACCGAGTCTGGCCATTCCGTGCTGTCCAAGGACACGAAACGGCCTGAAGTGTTGATCTTCCCGGCGTCACCAAGTCGGCCTCTTCGGGGAAGTAAGGGGTCAGCGATAACGTTCGCCGAAAGAGGCGCCCGACAGGTAGAAGTCCTCGGAGGCCGTACCGGGCAGATCAGCGCGGCAAGGGAAGGACGGCGATGACGCGACGCGGCTGGGTTCTCTTCGGTGCGCTCAGCGTGATCTGGGGTATCCCGTACCTGCTGATCAAGATCGCGGTGGCGGACGTGGATCCGCTGGTGGTGGCCTTCGGGCGCACGTTGATCGCCGCTGTGCTGCTCGTCCCGCTGGCGCTGCACCGGCGCGCGCTGCTCCCGGTGTTCCGCCGCTGGAAGGTGCTGCTGCTCTACACCGTGGTGGAGATCAGCGGACCGTGGTTCTTCCTCGGCCATGCCGAGACCAGGCTGAACAGCTCGACAGCGGGGCTGCTGATCGCCGTGGTACCGCTCATCGCGGCGATCATCCTGACCACTATCGGTCAGGACCGGCTCGACGCCAGGCGGATCGTCGGGCTGGTGATCGGCTTCGCCGGGGTGGCGTGCCTGGTCGGACTGGACATCCAGTTCGACGACCTGCTGGCCGTCGGCGCGGTGATGCTGACCGCGATCGGCTACGCCGTCGGGCCGATCATCATCAACCGGAAACTGGCCGACCTGCCCAGCCTCGGCGTGGTCACCGCGTCGCTGATCGTCGCGACGGTGCTGTATGCGCCGTTCTCGGTGTGGTTGTGGCCGGATGCGATCACCGCGCCGGCCGCGTGGTCCATCGTCGGCCTGGCCGTGGTCTGTACCGCGATCGCGTTTCTGGTGTTCTTCGCGCTCATCGCCGAGGCGGGGCCGGCCAGGGCGACGGTGATCACCTACATCAATCCCGCGGTGGCCATCACATTGGGCGTGCTGCTGCTGGACGAGCCGTTCACCAAGGGCATGGCGATCGGCTTCCCGCTGGTCATCCTTGGCTCGATCCTGGCCACGTCACGCACGCGCAAGGCGAAGGCGGACCCAGCGGTGCCATCGGGGACCGCGACCAGCGGGACCAGCCCGGCCAACGAGTAACAGGTGCCAAGGCGTCACACACCGCAGTCCTGCAGGGCGCTCGCCAGGCGGGCACCCTGCAGGCTCGACATCACCGCGGAGCGCCTCAGACGGACAATGACTTTCCGGCCGAGCCCAGCTGCTGGGCGGCCTGGACGATCCGGTCGGCCATGGCGATCTCGCCGAGCTTGTTGTAGGCGCGCGGGTCGTAGGCCTTCTTGTTGCCGACCTCGCCGTCGACCTTCAGCACGCCGTCGTAGTTGCGGAAGAAGTGATCGGCCAACGGCCGGGTGAACGCGTACTGGGTGTCGGTATCGATGTTCATCTTGATGACGCCGTAGGACACCGCTTCGGCGATCTCTTCCGCGGAGGAACCCGACCCGCCGTGGAACACCAGGCCGAACGGCTTGGAACCGGCAGGCAGGCCGAGCTTCGTGACCAGTGCGTCCTGGCCGTCCTTGAGCACCTTCGGGCGCAGCGTGACGCCACCCGGCTTGTACACGCCGTGCACGTTGCCGAAGGTCGCGGCCACGATGTACGAGTGGCCCTCCGGCAGGCCGAGGGCGTCGACGGTGTCGATGAAGTCGTCCGGGGTGGTGTACAGCTTCTCGTTGATCGCAGCGACGACGCCGTCCTCCTCACCACCCACGACGCCCACCTCGATCTCCAGGATGATGTTGGCCGCCTTGGTCAGCTCCAGCAGTTCGGTGGCGATCTTGAGGTTCTCGTCCAGCGGTACCGCGGACCCGTCCCACATGTGTGACTGGAAGATCGGCAGCCCGCCGGCCTTGACCCGCTCGGTGGACAGCGCGATGAGCGGCTTGACGTAGGTGTCCAGCTTGTCCTTCGGGCAGTGGTCGGTGTGCAGGGCGACCGTGACGCCGTACCTGTCGGCGACGACTTTGGTGAACTCGGCCAGCGCGACCGCGCCGGTCACCATGTCCTTGACCTTGGTCCCGGAGGCGAACTCGGCGCCGCCGGTCGACGCCTGGATGATCCCGTCGCTGCCTGCTTCGGCAAACCCGCGTAGCGCGGCGTTGATGGTGATGGACGAGGTGATGTTGATTGCCGGGTAGGCGAAGCCGCCCTCCTTGGCGCGGTCCAGCATCGCGGCGTAGGTCTCCGGGGTGGCGAGGGGCATGGTTGGTCCTTCCGTAACAGTGTTGGCCGCCCCTGACCGGGGTCGGGCCTGGTGGAGCCGAGATCGAAACCGGGAGTCGAGCTGGGATGGCACTGGATGGAACCGCACGAACTGGAGAAGCCGCGTCACGGCCACCTGCCATGAGGCTATCGGGACCGACAAGGATCGGCTCGGCGGTACGGCTCTACTGCGTCACACTCCTGGCCGAGTCGCGATGCCCGGACGGCGAACTGTCACAGTTCGCTGTCGGCGGCAGAGGATGAATGTCTGCTTACGATGGTGGACATGGACCGGCGGCTCGTCGGAGCGCTACTGGTCGCCGTGGTGCTGGTCGCGGCGATCAGTGTTCCTGCGTGGGGCGGGATGCGGATCAGCGGGCGAGGCGTCGCCATCGAGTTGCCCGCAGACCCCAAGGTGGGCGACTGCATATTTGATGCATCCGCGGCCGGGGCGACGGCAGTCCTGCAGCAGCTGCGATCGTCGGTGTCGGCCGACGTGAACTTCGATCAATCAGTCACCGGACTTCCGGTGGTCGCCGGCCCCTGCAACGGCCAGCCCGTCGTCGGCGAGGTGGTCGCGATGATCTCGCCGCCAAGCCCCGAGCCCGGCGGACCCATGAAGCGAGAACACGACGTCGCACAGCAATGTCGCGCAGCGACGCTCCGGTACGCAGGCCTCGAGCAGGTGGGCGACCGCTTCACGCTGGCCGATCGGCCGGTGAGCGACCCCGTCACCTGGAACCTCTCGATGCACATTCAGAACTCCCGGCTGATGCCATCGCCTTTGCTCCGATCAGCCGGCCGCAGCTGGTCCGCGTGCGTCGCTTCGCCGCCCGGCCTGACTCGCCATCACGGCACCCTCGCCGCCGCCTACCGCGGAGGCCAACTCCCGAACGAATTCGGTACTTGCTGGGACTCGCGAGATGTCACGACCGCCATGCACTCCGTCGGTTGCGGCGACTCTCACGTGGCCGAACTGGTGTCGATGGGCACGGTGCAGGATCGCTCCGCCACGACCCCGGCAGACATCAGGAACTCGTGCTCCGAGTTGGCCGCGAGAGTTATCGGGCGTGCTGACCCAACCGCCGGCGGGCACCTGGTCGTCGGGGTGTCGCCGGATCCCGGTGACACGATTCTCTACACAATCCCGTCGCTGGAGATCGTCTGCTACCTCATGCCGGACGATCACTCGCTCACCGGAACTCTGGTGGGTTTGGGAGACCAGCCCATCCCGTTCACCACCTGACCACGAAAGGTCCAGTCGCTCGTCAACCCTCGATCTGCTCGTCCACGGGCGGTTCCTGCATCGGTGCGACAAACGCCAGGTGCTCCCGCTTGAGGGCGGGGTCGGCCCGCAGATGGTGCTGTTGGGTCGTGTCCGTCTTGCCTCTCTCCGGCCCCTGCTGCGGGCTTCGCGGTGCGGTCGTGCCGCGACGGATGAGGCTGGATCCGACGGACACCAACGAGGGCGGCCGGGGACCTGCGCTGTTGACCTGCTCGAGCAGCAACCGGGCGGCGATCCGGCCCTGGTCGCGGACGGGCTGACTGATCGTGGTCAGGTCGAACAGGTACGCGAAATCGTGTCCGTCTACACCGATCACCGACAGGTCACGGGGAACGGAAAAGCCGTGGCCGCGAGCGGCGTACAGCACGCCCATGGCGACCTCGTCACTGACGGCGAAGACCGCCGTCGGCGGCTCGCAGCCGACGGGAGGGGCGAACATCCGGTGGAACGCGGCCTCGCCGCCGTCCAACGAGAAGCCGGTGCGTTGAACCAACGCGGGGTCGGGCTCAATGCATTCAGCGCGCAGGGCGAGATCGTAGCCACGGTGCCGGTCGGCGGCGGCGGTGAACCCGTGCAATTGTTCCAGGTCATCGCCGAAGAAGGCGATCCGCCGGTGTCCGAGATCCAGCAGGTGCTGGGTGGCCCGCCGGCCGACCTCGACGTTGTCGACGAGGACACCGGACATGCCTTCGACCGCGGTGCCGACGGTGACCACAGGCACCCGAAGGTCCTGCATGGACGGCAGCGACGGGGCGGCGAGCGGCACGTTCAGCGCAAGCAGCCCGTCGACCCGTTTGTTCAGGGCGCGGGTGTCCAAACCGCCGGAGCGGCGCCCGCCACCCGCTCCCAGCGGATACAGCAGCAGGTCGTAGCCGTACTCGGTCAGGATCTCCTGGGCGCCTTCGATGACGGCGGAGAAGAACCACCGGGAAACCTTCGGCGCAATCACCCCGATGGCGTTGGTCTTCCCGGTCGTCAGCGCCGCGGCCGACGGCGACGGGAAGTAACCGAGCTGGGCAGCGGCCTGTTCCACCGCGACCCGGGTGGACGCGGACACTCCGGGCAGACCCCGGAGTGCCCGCGACACCGTGGCGGGAGAGAACCCGGACAGCGCCGCTACTTCGACGATGCCGGCGGGTTCGGCGAGGGGAGCGGACATGGGCTGGTGATTCCGATCCGCTCGCGCTCAGCCCTTGACGCCGCCAGCCAGCAGGCCCCGGACGAAGTACCGCTGCAGGCTGATGAACACCACCAGCGGCACGACCATGGAGATGAAGGCACCGGCGGACAGCAACTCCCACTGATTACCCCGCGTGCCGGACAGATCAGCGATCGCGGCGGTGATCGGACGCAGGTTCGGGCTAGGGGCGAACACCAGAGCCACCAGTAGGTCGTTCCACACCCAGAGGAACTGGAAGATGCCGAAGGCCGCGATGGCCGGGACCAACAAGGGCAGCAACACCACAAAGAAGATCTTCACGTGGCCCGCACCGTCCACCCTGGCCGCCTCGACGATCGACGCCGGGACTTCCTTCATAAAGTTGTGCAGCAAGAAAATAGCTAGCGGCAGGCCGAAGATCGTGTGCGAAATCCACACCGGCCAGAAGGAGTTCTGCAGACCGAAGTTCACGAAGATTGTCTGCAGCGGAATCAGCGTGACCTGGATCGGCACGATCTGCAGGGCGAAGATCGCGACGAACAGGATGGTGCGACCCTTGAAATCGATCCAGGCGAAAGCGTAGGCCGCCAGCAACGCCAGGGAGATCGGGATGATCACCGCCGGGAAAACGATGACGAAGGAATTCAGGAAGAAGCCGCCGAGCCCGCCACCACCGCCCGCCCAGGCATTCGTGTAGTTCTCGAAGGTGATCCCCGGATTGGCGAAGAACGTCCACCAACCGCTAGTGTTGATGTCGACGGGCGGCCGGAACGAGGTGACGAACAGCCCGAAGGTCGGGATTGTCCAGAGAATCGCCAGGATGATGGCAACTCCTGACGCCCACGGCGACGACAATTTGGTCTTGGCGTCCTGCAAGCGCAACTGCCTCTTCAACTGGCGGGACGAGAGTTTCTCCTCGGGGGTGGCATCCGTCGTGATCGGGAGTTCCACCGCCGAACCGGACATGCTCATCGCATTTCCTCCGAAATTCTCATCTGCCGCACGTTGTACACGATGACCGGGATGATGATGATAAACAGCACCACAGCCAGCGCCGCACCGATCCCGGCTCCCGTTTGGCCCTGAGTGAACGTCTGCGTGTAGAACTCATTGGCCACCACCGAGGTGCCGAAATTACCGCCAGTCATTGTTCGAACGACGTCGAAGGCCTTCAACGAGGCCATGGCCACCGTGGTGATGACCACGACAACTGCGGGCCGGATCGTGGGAATGGTGACCTTGCGGAACAGTTTGAAGCCGGTCGCACCGTCGATCTGCGCCGCCTCCACGATGTCGTCGGGAACCGCCTTGATCGCCGCGGACAGGACCGTCATCGCGAAGCCGGCCTGGATCCACACCATCACGATGATCAGGAAGAAGGTATTCCACGGCTGGGTCAGGAGGAACTGGTACGGGTCGAGCCCCAGCCAGATCAGGATCTGGTTGAGAAGGCCGATCTGCGAGACACTGGCCTGCCGGTAGTCGTACATGAACTTCCAGATGATCGACGCGCCGACCATCGAGATCGCCAGAGGCAGGAAGATCAGGGCCTTGGCCACCTTTTCGAACCGAGTTCGGTCAACCAGGACCGCATAGATCAAACCAATAAAGGTGGCGAGAACCGGCACCAGGATGACCCACAGAACGCTATTGATCATGACCTTCTGGAAATAGGGATCCGTGAAGATCTTTGTGTAGTTAGCGAAGCTGAAGGTGATTTCACTGGTCTTCTGACCGGTTTCTGGGTTGATGATGGGCTTCCCGTCGGGGCCCACCGCCGTGGCTTGGACCTGGAACGACCGATAAATGGTGCCCAATGCCGGATACAGCAGGCCGAGCACGAGAGCGATCGTGACCGGGCCGAGGAAGCCGACGACGACCACCCAGTTCGGCACCTTGGGCCGGTCGATCAACCACAAAATCGCACCCATGATTGCCACGAACAGCACGATCGCGAAGACCATGACGATCAACTTGTCGCTGATCGACGTCGGGCTCAAAAGCCAATCCATCTCACACTCCCTTTCTCACACCGAGCGCCATAGCAGCGGCGGACCCACCAGGACTGAACAACATTCATTCCTCCCGAAGGGCCCGCCGCGTCAGGTCAGCTGCTGATGATCACCGAATCAACCGGCCGGCCAAGCGGCCTCGATGTTGTTCAAGGTGGTCGCGTCGTCCTGGTTCTGCGCAATCCACGCGGTCAGCTGCTTCCACTCGGCGCCCGAGCCAACCTCACTGGGCATCCGATCGGAGGCGTCGAAGGCGAATACTGCCTTCGGATCCTGCAAAATCGCGTACGAGAGCTTAGCGATGGGGGACTTGATCACCGAAGGGTCAAGCGCCTTGTTCCCAGTGATGTTGGTGCCGGCCGCAGCGTAGGCGTCGGACCAAGCGGGGGTCGTCACGTAGTACTGGAACGCCTGCACCTCAGGCTTGTCGTTGAACGCACCGGCAAACGTGCCGCCACCGAGGATCGGCTTTCCGAATTCATCACTCATGGTCGGCAGGTAGAACGCATACACGTCGCCGTCCTCGGCCACGTTGGTGCCGGCCGGCCAGAAGCTCTCGTAGAAGTTCGCCTGACGGTGCATGAAGCAATCGCCCTTCAGGATGGGCAGTCCACCGTCACCGAATGCCGTGGAGGCGATGGTCGCAACGTCACCGAATCCGCCGTTGACGTACTGCGGGTTCTTCAGGAACTTCCCGACCTCGGCGAGAGCCGAGGCGATCTGCGGGTCATTGAACGGGATCTGGTGGTTGACCCACTGCTCGTAGACGTCGGGCCCGCTCTGTCGCAGCACGATGTCCTCGAGCCAGTCGGTCGCCGGCCATCCGGTGGCGTCGCCCGAGCCGATGCCCGCGCACCATGGCTTCTTGCCGGTGGCGGCGATCTTGTCGGACAGCGCGGTTAGTTCGTCGAACGTCGTCGGCACCGTATAGCCGGCGGCGGCGAACGCCTTCGGCGAATACCAGACGAAAGACTTGACGTTGGCGTCGAGCGGCGGGGCAAAGAAGATGCCGTTGACCGTGCCGTACGCCTTCTCCTGCGCGCTGTAGTACTTGTCGACGTTGTCCGCCACGGCTTGCGGTGGCTTCTTGACCGCACCCGAGGACGAGACGATAGAGCTGAGCAGCCCGGGCTGCGGGAAGGCAGCGATGTCGGGCGGGTTACCGCTGTCGATCCTCACCTTGATGTCGGTCTCGAAGCTCTTCGAGGACTCCCACTGGATCTTCGCGCCGGTGCAGTCTTCGAACGGCTTGAAGGATGTCTGCCAGATCTGGTCCTCAGGAGTGGACACCGTGGTGTAGTAGTCGACGGTCTTGCCGGTCATGTCGTCCGGCCAGAGCTGCTTGATTTGCGTGCAGAAGTCACCGGTCGCCTCTGCGCCGGCGCTTCCGCTGGCGGCAGCGCTGCCGCTGGCGGCGGCACTCGTCGACGCGGCGCTCGTGCTGCTGCTGGACGTACTGCTGGTGCTGCTGCAAGCCGACAGTGCCAGCGCGACAGCGCTGATCCCTGCGACCGTCGCTGTGATCCTGCGCTTGTTGCGTGAGAACACTAGGCCGACCTCCGTTTTTCTGTGGGTTGAGCGAGTGAGGGCGCTCACACGTCTTTCGCATGGAAGCGTTTTCATCGCCGTCACGCAACTCGAGAACGGATATTGCGAGTAACGATTTAGTAACCCGTATGGCACATTCCGCGCTCCGCGCTCCGTGTTCATGACGTTGTGCGCCAAATGGGTGGTACCCACCCGGAACCGGTTACATGGCTGCCGTCGGTCGGGCGACCTTCCCGCCCCGGCCACCCGGGGCTGTCCGGGCGTGCCAGGATCGACATGTCCACCTCAGGCGCCAGGAGACGAGGAACGTCGACGATGACCGACCAGGGCGGCGGAGAATCCGCGGTCGAGCGCACCCTGGGGACGCTGGCCACACTGAACCCCGCGTACGCCGTTGATCATCAGACGCCGCCGCCCGCCGGCCCGATCACCATCGACGACCTGTACCGCACGCACCGGATGCAGATGGTCCGGCTGGCCATCCTGCTGGTGGACGATCTGGCCAGCGCCGAAGACGTTGTCCAGGAAGCATTTGCGGGGCTGTACCGCAACTGGTCGGGGCTGCGTGATCGCGCCGCCGCCATCGGGTACCTGCGCACCGCGGTCGTCAACGGGTCGCGGTCCATGCTCCGCCGCCGCCGCACCGCCCGCGCCTACGTTCCGCCCGACCCCGGGACGGCACGCTCGGCCGAATCGCTGGCCATGCTGTCCGCGGAGCACCAGGCCGTGGTGACGGCACTCGCCGACCTGGCGCCCAGGCAGCGCGAAGTCCTGGTGCTGCGCTATTACGGCGGGCTGTCGGAGGCCGAGATCGCCGAGACGACCGGGTTGTCCAAGGGCACCGTGAAGTCGACCGCGAGCAGGGCGGTGGCCAAGCTCGGAGAGATCATGAAGGCCCATTCGTGATCGATCGCCCCGAGCATGGCGACCAGTCGCGCGATTCGCCGGCGCAGGACTCGCGCGCCGAGCAGGTCCTCTCGCAGGCGCTGCGGGCCATGGTCGGCGGTGACAAGCCCACTGACAAACCCACTCACAAACCCGGTGCCACAACAGGTGTCACCGGTGACGCGCGAACAAGTCCAAGTTCCAGGCGGCGGCTGACCACCGGACAGCTGCTGCTACTGGCGGCGATCGCCGGGTTGCTGGTCGGCATCGCCGCCGGGCTGCTGTCGTTGCTTCTCTGAGGCGGTGGAGGGGACTGCGGATGAGCCGGCGGATGGGCCGGCGGATGGGCCGGCGGATGCGGTTGCGCCCGCAGTGAGCAGCGCCAGGGCCAGCGCTCCGAACACCACCAGCAGGGACCGCAGGATGCCCGCCTGCTCGGCCAGGAAGCCCACGAGCGGCGGTCCGGCCAGAAACGCGGTGTAACCGATCGATGCGACCACGGACACCCGTCCGGCGGCACGCGCCGGATCGTCGCCGGCGGCGCTCATCCCGACCGGGAAGCCGAGCGCGGCCCCCGCACCCCACAACAACGCGCCGGCGACCGCCCAGGGCAGCGACGGGCCGAACACCACCAACAGCAGTCCCGCAGCCGCCAGTCCAGCGGTCACCCGCAGCACCGCGGGGCGCCCCCACCGCTCCAGTGCACCGCCACCGACCAGGCGGGACACCGTCATGGCCGTGACGAAGACACCGAAGCCCAGCGCACCGAGGGCGTCGCTGGTGCCGTGCCCGTCGACGAACGCCACCGTCAACCAGTCGTTGGCCACCCCCTCGGTGAAGGCGAAGCTGAGCACCAGCAACCCGATCAGCAGCGTGCGTCGTTCCCGCCAGGCCCGCAGCGTCTGCGCCGAGGTGCGCACCTCGCCGTCCGCCGCGACAGGGACGGGCAGGAACCAGCGCGCCGCGACGACGACCGCCGCCGACACCAGCACCGCGGTGCCGATCAACTGCGCCGGAACTCCGACACCGAGCCGCGCGCAACCGGCACCGGCAAGCGCGCCGGCCACGGTGCCGATGCTGAATCCGGCATGGAATCGCGGCATCAGCGTGCGTCCGAGCCGCTGCTCCACGTCGGCAGCCTCGACGTTCTGGGCCACGTCCCAGGTCGCCATGCCGAATCCCGTGACCACCAGGCCGACCCCGGCAAGGACCACCAGGTCGGCGCCGACCGCGCCGGCGACCGTGAGCATCCCCAACCCGACGAGCACGCCGCCCGTCCTGACCGCTGCGGCCGGACCGAGCCGCTGCACGACCGGCCCGGACGAGGGCAGCCCGGCCACCGACCCGGCGGACAGGCACAGCAACAGCAATCCGAGTTCGGCCGGGCCCAGCCCGAGGGAGTCCCGGGCGCCCGGGATCCGGGAGATCCAGGAGGCCAGCGCGATCCCGCAGGCGAAGAAGACGACGGCGAGCGCCACCCTGGCGCGTTCCTCGGTCGCGACGTCGGCCCCGCTCGCGGGGCCGGCGCGCTCGTCGGTCACTCGAACATCGACCCAGGGTTGAACAAACCTTCCGGGTCGAGGGCGCGCTTGATCGCCCGATGCACCTCGAGCCCGAGGTCGCCGATCTCGCCGCGCAGGAATTCCTGCTTGACCCGGCCGATCCCGTGTTCGCCGGTCACCGTGCCGCCCAGCGCCCGGCCGGCATCCAGGATCCGGCCGAACGCATCGTGCGCGGCGGCCAACTGCGCGGGGTCGGACGCGTCATACACGATCGTCGGGTGCATGTTGCCGTCGCCGGCGTGGCCGACCACGCCGATCGTCAGGCCGACGTCAGCGGAGATCTCCTCGCACGCGGCGATGAGGGCGGCCATCTCCGTCCGCGGCACACAGACGTCGTCGGTGAGCCAGGTGCCGAGGACCTCCAGCGAGGTCAGCACGGCCCGGCGCGCCTGCAGCAGCAGCCGTCCTTCGGCCAGGTCCTCGGTGACGTAGCTGAACACCGCGCCCGCCTCCGTGCAGACCCGCTCCAGCAGGTCCATCTCCTGACGGCCGACGGTCGTCCCGGCGTCCGACTGGCCGATCATGATGGCGGCCGGTACCTCGCCCTCCCCCAGGATGCTCGACCCGGTGTGCTGCTGCACAGCCCGGATGCAGGTGGCGTCCATGATCTCCAACAGCGACGGCACCAGGCCGGCCCGGATCGCGCCGGAGACGGCAGCACCGGCGTGCTCGGTGTCGGAGAAGGCCGCGACCATCGTGCACGGCGCCGCGGGCCTGGGCCGCAGCGCCAGGGTGGCCTCGGTGATGATGCCCAGCGTCCCCTCGGACCCGACGAACAGTTTCGTCAGGTCGTAGCCGGCCACCCCCTTCACCGTCCGCCGGCCGGTGCGCAGCACCTCCCCGGACGCCAGCACCACCTGCAGGCCGAGGACCGCATCGGTGGTGACGCCGTACTTCACGCAGCACAAACCGCCGGCGTTGGTCGACAGGTTGCCGCCCAGCGTGCACCAGTCGTACGAGGAGGGATCCGGCGCATAGAACAGGCCCTTCGACTCCACCTCGGTGCGGAACGTCAGGTTCACCACACCCGGCTGGACCACCGCGAGCCGGTTGCCCTCGTCGATCTCCAGGATGCGATTCATCCTGGTCAGCACCACCGTGACGGCGCCGTCGACGCCGTTGGCCGCGCCGGTCAACCCGGAACCGGCGCCCCGCGGCACGATCGGCACGCCGCGCGCGGCGCAGGCCCGGACGACCGCGGCCACCTGGGCGGTGTCGGAGGGGAACACCACCGCCAGCGGCAGGCCGGAGGGGGCCAGCGGCATCATGTCCCGGCTGTAGGCGGCGGTGACGTCGGGATCGACCATCAGGCCGCCCGCGCCGACGGCCGCCCGCAGTGCCTCGATCAGGCCGTCAGGTGACGGTGGCAGTGGATCAGGGGCGACAGCGGGCACGGCTCCGACATGCATGACATCCATCCGTACAACGGTAGTGCTCCAGGGGTTGCATGACTGTGCTCGCCGTCTCTTTCCGCATCAATCACACGAATGCGGACGACACCACCCTCTACCCTTGGATTCTGTGACCCTTTCTTATTCGGCGCTCCTGCCCGGCTGGCTCGACCCGGCGAGCCTCATCAATTCCATGGGCTCCTGGGCGGTCCTGGGTGTTTTGCTGATCATCTTCTGCGAATGCGGCATCCTGCTCGGCTTCTTTCTCCCCGGCGACACGCTGCTGTTCATCTCCGGCCTGCTCATCGCCGCCGACAAGCTCAACATCAACCTGGGTGTGTTCATCCTGCTGGTGTCGCTGGCCGCATTCGTGGGCAACATGGTCGGTTACGGGATCGGTTACAAGGTCGGGCCACCCGTCTTCAGCCGGCCGAATGCCAAATTCCTGAAGCACGAATACATCGAGAAGTCCGAGGTGTTCTTCGCCAAGTACGGCAAGCCCGCTGTCGTGCTGGCTCGGTTCGTGCCGATTGTCCGGACCATCGCCACCGTGATGGCCGGTGCCTCGAGGATGAACCTCAAGATCTACACGCTGTATTCGGCCATCGGCGGCGTGCTGTGGGTGGGCATCGTGACCATCGCCGGCTACTACCTCGGGCAGATCGACTTCATCGCCAAGAACGTGGACCTCATCGTGATCGCCGCGGTGATCATCGTGGTCAGTTTCAGTGCCGTGCCGGCGATCGCGCACTGGGTGCAGAAGCGGCGCGCCGCGAAGCCGGCGAAGCCGGCCGGCGAGGTCGCGGAGTAGGTCGGCCCCGAAGTACGTCGCAGCGGGGTAGTTCCAGCCGGGGTCAGGGCTGGCACCAGGATTCCGGCAGCGTCACCTCGATGCCGACGAAGGTCGTCGACGACTCGCACGTGGTGTCCTTGACACTGTTGGCGAAGTCGATGACCTTCTGCCGTTGCTGCCAGCCGAAGAAGATCAGCAGCGCGGCAAGTACCAGGGCGATGATCTTCCCGACGACCTTCTTGATGACGATCGCGGCCAGCACGCCGACGACGCCGATGGCTATCAGCACCCAGACCGTGGAGCGCTGGATCGTCTCGAAATCGATTGTCACCGTCTCGACTCCACTGGGTCAATCTACCTTTCGCGTCAGGCCGCGGTGCTGGACATGACGATCGCCTCGCCGGTCGACGGACGGTCGATCACGGGCCGGACCGCCACGTACTCGCCGGACATCAGCGGCGAGGAGATGATCATGTCCGCGGTGGCGATGTTGTTGGCGACCGGGATGTTCCACAGCGCGGCCAGCCGGAGCAGGGCCTTGACGTCCGGGTCGTGCGGCTGCGGCTCCAGCGGGTCCCAGAAGAAGATCAGCGTGTCGATCTCGCCCTCGGCGATCTTGGCGCCGATCTGCTGATCGCCGCCCAGCGGGCCGGACAGGAACCGGTGCACCTTCAGTCCGAGCTCGTATTCCAACAGGGTCCCGGTGGTTCCGGTGGCGAACAGCTCGTGCTCCGCCAGGGTTTCCCTGTTGAACTCCGCCCAGGCCAGCAGATCTACCTTCTTGTTGTCGTGCGCGACCATGGCAATGCGTCGGGTGGTGGCCATATGTGGCAACTCCTTGGTCATATTCGGGTCATATTCGGTTGAGTTGTTCTGGTCTTTCACCCCTTCGGACGCCGCGTGTCACGAACGGTTGTGCGGCGACGCGATGGTCACAGCTCCGGCACAGCCCTACGGCACGTGGAGGAAAAGCGTCAACGCCTGCCCGATGGCCCTCGCGGTGATGTCATCCACTCGCCCCGCCACCCTGCTGATCCGGTCTGTCGAGACCGTGCGCGGTTGATCCGTCAGCACCCAGGACGGCCGGTCCAGCCCCGTCGGCCCGGTCATCGGTACATGGTGCCGCCAGCCGTGTTCGACCGTGGTCGCGGGGACGACGATGACCAGGCCGATGCGTGGCGTGACCGAGTTGAGATACCCGGCCGATGACACGACCACCGCAGGACGGTGTCCTTGCTGCTCACTCCCTACCACCGGGCGCAGCGCGACCCAGACGACCGTTCCCGGTCCCAATTCCGTCTGATCCGCCATCAGGACATCAGACCGTCGGCATTGGTCTCGTCCCAGGCCGACGAATCAATGGACACCGCTTTCCGGGTGGCCGCGTCGGTGCGATCAATGTCCGATGCGATCCCGTCGAAGAATTCCTGAACCTCTCGCTCCGCGACCAGCACGTCCAGGAGTTGGCCGACAGTCACTCCGGCACGGCGCGCCTGAGCGTTGAGACGGTCGCGCACCTCGGTAGTCACCTTGATCGTGGTCATCGGCATACTTAACGGTATACCCGACGGTATTTCGAATCGGACACCCACGTCCTACCAGGCATCGGTGAGGTCCGCATGCTGGCGAATCCAGGCGTGCATCGCGATGCCCGCCGCCACGCCGGCGTTGATCGACCGGGTGGAGCCGAACTGGGCAATGGACACCGTGAGCTCCGCACCCTCCCTGGCCGCCGCGGTCAGCCCGGACGACTCCTGCCCGAACAACAACAGGCAGTGCCGCGGCAGCGTCACGGTCTCGATCGGCACCGAGCCCGGGGTGTTGTCCACCGCGACCACCGCCAAACCGGCGTCGACCGCGAACCGGACGACGTCGCCGACGGTGTCGTGGTGGTACAGGTGCTGGTAGCGGTCGGTGACCATGGCACCGCGCCGGTTCCACCTCCGCCGTCCGACGATGTGCACGGCGGACACCGCGAAGGCATTGGCGGTCCGGACGACAGTGCCGATGTTCAGGTCGTGGCCGAAGTTCTCGATCGCCACGTGCAGCGGGTGGCGGCGGCGGTCGAGGTCCGCGACGATCGCCTCCCGCCGCCAGTAGCGGTAGTGATCGACAACGTTCCTGGCGTCACCGGCGGCCAGCAGCTCCGGGTCGTAGCGCGGATCGTCGGGCCACGGCTGGGCATGCGGTCCGACCCCGACCTGCTGTCCCGCGGCGGACCACTCTGTCGGACCGGGCGCTGTCGGCCCGGGCGCGTGCGGGTCTTCGGGATCGCTCACATCGGTGGCAGGCCGAGGTCGTCCAGGCCCAGCAGGTACCGGTAGGTCAACCCGGCCGCGGCGATCACCTCGCCCGCGCCGGTGCCCCGGTCCACGATGGTGGCCACCCCGACCACGTCGGCGCCGACCCCGCGCAGCGCCTCGACGGCCGCCATCGGCGATGCGCCCGTGGTCGTGGTGTCCTCGACCACCAGAACCCGTCGCCCCGAGACGTCGGGGCCCTCGATCTGCCGCTGCATGCCGTGCGCCTTGGCAGCCTTGCGCACCACGAAGCAGTCGATCGGCCGCCCCGGACTGTGCATGACCGCGGTCGCGACCGGGTCGGCCCCGAGCGTCAAACCGCCGACCGCCTCGAAGTCCCAGTCCGCGGTCAACTGACGGAGCAGGATGCCGATCAACGGGCCCGCCTCGTGCTGCAGGGTGGCCCGCCGCAGGTCGACGTAGTAATCGGCCTCCCGACCCGAGGACAGCGTCACCCGGCCGTGCACCACGGCCAGGCTGTTGACAAGATTCGCAAGGACCGCCTTGGCGGCCGGGTCCGGCGAGGGTGCCGGTTCGGGCCCGTTGTCGATCACGGGGCCAGCCTGACACACGGGTTCGGCTTGCGGGCATGCGCGGTGGACGGTGCACTGAACCCGAAATCGGACTATCCCGACCCGAAGGGCCCTTCTGGTGAGTGTTGAACTGGATATCGCCGTGCACTCCGTCGTCACCGATCGGCTCACCGTGTGTGTCCGGGAGTTGCACGGTCGGGAGGACGGCTGGCCGGTGATCTTCCTGCACGACGAACTCACCTCCTCACCGCTGTTCTTCAAGGCCATGCAGGCCATGCCAGGGCAGTACCGGCCGATGGCCGTCGATCTGCGCGGCTACGGGGGTACCGATACCGCGCCGGTGGACGCCACCCGTGGGCTGGCGGACTTCGCCGATGACGTGCGCGCCGCCCTGGATGCGCTCGGGCTGGCCCAGGTGCACCTGGTGGGCTGGTCGATGGGTGGCGGCGTGGTGATGCAGCTGGTCATCGACGATCCATCCCGGGTGCTCTCGGTCACCGTGGTGAACCCCGTATCTCCCTACGGCTTCGGCGGCACCACCGGCGCCGACGGCCGGCTGCTCAGCCCGGACGGGGCCGGCTCGGGAGGCGGGATCGCCAATGCGCAGTTCGTTGCGGCGCTGAACGGGGAGGACGTCCCGGAGGACGCCCCGACATCGCCGGAAACCGCGTTCCGGACGCTGTATGTCGCCCCCGGCTGGGACGGTGAGCACGAGGAGACCTACATCGCATCGATGCTGTCCATCGCCGTAGGCCCGGACAACTATCCGGGTGACTGGGTCGAATCGAGCACCTGGCCGGGGATGGCCCCCGGCGCCCGCGGGGTGCTGAACGCACTGGCCCCCACCCACCTGGACCTGTCCGCCTTCGCCGACGTCGACCCGCAGCCACCGGTGCTCTGGCTGCGCGGCGAGCTCGACAAGATTGTCTCGGACAATTCGATGTTCGACCTGTCGCAACTCGGCGCGCTGGGTGTCCTCCCTGGCTACCCCGGCGCCGATATCGCGCCGCCGCAGCCGATGCTGGCGCAGACCCGCTCGCTGCTCGCCGCCTACGCCTGGTCTGGTGGGACCTACCGCGAGGTCGTCCTGCCGGGCGTCGGGCACTCGCCGCACATCGAGGCCACCGAGGAGTTCTGCGCTCTGCTGTCCGACCACCTTGCCGCGAACGTGCCGGCCTGACGCGGCCCCGCTTCGGTGCCGATCCGGGCGCCGTCGGGTTCAGCCGGGTCGGGTCGGGTGTCGGCGGCCCCGGTCGGGAACAGCAGGCCCGTGCCGGTGGTGGAGATG
>Ga0209584_10000211_pt1 | contig 17052 bp, 16 predicted proteins | sample NGEPerD_FD_184507 | JGI IMG/M metagenome (GOLD analysis project Ga0209584, IMG submission 184507) | Arctic peat soil microbial communities from the Barrow Environmental Observatory site, Barrow, Alaska, USA - NGEE PermafrostAB12-D... | ecosystem: Environmental > Terrestrial > Soil > Wetlands >...
GCTTAAGAATGATTTCGTAGACCTGTTGCAGGCAGTGGCCGATAAAAAGTTACATGAAAAAGTCATAGAAATAGATACCCGGGCTGCAGCCACCATGGTAGCAGTCAGCAGGGGCTATCCCGGCAGTTATGAAAAAGGATTTCCCATTTACGGTCTGAAAGCTGAACATACTGACAGCTTAATTTTTCATTCGGGAACCCAATCCGAAAACGGACAGGTGGTTACCAATGGCGGCAGGGTGCTCTGCGTTACCTCTTACGCGGGTTCGTTACAGGACGCAATCCGTAAATCCATGGAAGTTTTGACACATATCGATTTCGAGGGCATATATTTCCGACGCGATATCGGGTACGAATTCCTCTGATCTGCCGGGTGCAATCGGGTTTTACCGTATTTTCCGCGAATCCTTTTGAAATGAATTGGGAAATGCTCCACCCGATGGATTTTCATCCCTTATATAAATGGTCCATCCAGGGCCCTCATTAATGTAAAGAGCCGTAAGCGGCTTTAGAATAAACTCAAAGTAATAAGAAATAACCTGATGAAAATAGCGTTCAGTGCAGGATAGCGGCGATTAATGTTCACTTTGTTAATTCCGATTATTTCCGTCAATTTTGCATCCATCGTAACAGAATATAAATCTGACCTTTTAAAATGGGATTATTCAATTTCCTGACGCAAGAGATTGCCATGGATCTGGGCACCGCAAACACCCTGATCATCCATAATGACGAGATCGTAGTTAATGAACCCAGTATCGTAGCCCTTGACCGGAATAATCCTAAAACTGTTCTGGCTGTCGGGAAACGGGCCCTCATGATGCATGAGAAGACCCATGAGAGTATACGAACCGTACGCCCCCTGAAAGACGGGGTAATCGCCGATTTCAATGCTGCTGAACTCATGATCCGGGAAATGATCAAGATGATCTATCCCAAAAAACCCCTTTTTCCGCCCAGCTGGCGTATGATGATCTGTATTCCATCCAGCATTACGGAGGTTGAAAAAAGAGCGGTCCGGGATAGTGCGGAACAGGCAGGTGCCAAGGAAGTTTACCTGATTCATGAACCCATGGCCGCGGCCCTGGGTATCGGCATAGATGTTGAAGAACCGGTGGGCAATATGATTATTGACATCGGAGGCGGAACCACGGGTATTACGGTGATCGCGCTGGCGGGCATCGTCTGCGATCAGTCGATCCGAATTGCCGGGGACGAGTTTACCGCTGATATTATGGAAGCCCTGAGGCGTTACCATAGTTTACTGATCGGGGAAAGGACTGCGGAACAGATCAAAATACAAATCGGAGCCGCACTGAAGGATCTGGATAACCCGCCAGATGATATTCCGGTAAACGGGCGTGACCTGGTGACCGGGATTCCCAAACAAATCCTGGTGAGTTACCAGGAAATTGCTGAAGCACTGGATAAAAGTATTTTTAAGATAGAAGAAGCCATTCTGAAAGCACTCGAAACCACTCCGCCCGAACTGGCCGGTGACATCTATCGTCGCGGACTATACCTGACCGGTGGAGGAGCCTTACTCCGGGGCCTGGATAAAAGATTAAGTCAGAAGATTAAACTCCCGGTGCATATCGCGGACGATCCACTGAAAAGTGTGGTGAGGGGTACGGGAATTTCTCTGAAAAATTACGACAGGTATCCTTTTGTGATGCGATAGATCAAAAATAAAATTTTTACTTTGTCACGCACTTTTAAACCATATCCTCCCCGTGCGTAACGTTTTTCTTTTCATCAGGAAGTACTCGAATTTCTTATTCTTTCTGCTGTTGCAGATCATGGCACTTAGTTTTCTGTTCCGGTATAATAAATACCATGAAGCCGCATTTATGAATGTTGCCGGAGATTTTACCGGCAGCCTCAATCAGCGCTACAGTAAGGTGGCCTATTATTTCCGTCTTAAAAAAATAAATGAACAACTGGCTGATGAAAACCTGCGCCTGAACCAGCTCATCAGGGAAAATTATGAAAAAGTGGACGGGAATGCGAAATCCGTTTTGGACACCGTACAGACCGATTCACTTCGTGAGATCAGGAAATACACCTGGCTGGGAGCCCGGGTTGTCGGGAGCACGGTAAATACACAGGTAAATTTTATGACCATCCATCGTGGATTACGGGAAGATGTGCGTCCGAATATGGGGGTGGTCAGTCCCCAGGGCATTGTGGGCAGCGTGGTAAACGTGAGTGATCATTATGCCAGTGTGATGACGCTGTTGCACCGGCAGTACAAAGTAGTAGTCAAACTTAAAAATAGCGGCGAACGCGGAACGGTGGAATGGGATGGCGTGAGTCCGATGTTCGTGACCCTGAAAGATATTCCAAAAAGTGCAAAACTGAAAGAAGGGGATTCTGTAGTGACCAGTCCCACATCTTCCTTATTTCCGGGAAACCTGATGGTGGGTACGATTGCAGAAATCATAGATGAAAAGAGCAGTAATTTTTATACACTCAAAGTGAAACCGGCGACGAATTTTTTTACTATAGAATACGTATATGTGATTGCCAATTCCCAATTCATTGAACAAAAGCGTTTGGAAGATTCCACGCGAAAAAAATTCCAATGAGCGAGCTGCTGAAAAATATTTTCCGTTTTATCCTGTTCATCTTTGTGCAGGTGTTTATTTTATATAAAATGCCGCCCCTGCATCGTTTTATCACACCATACCTGTACTATCTGTATATTCTCTGGCTGCCCTTCAGTATGTCGCGCTCCGCCCTGATGGGGCTCGCATTTATCTTTGGTCTGACATTGGACTATTTCATGCTTACTCCAGGGCTGCATGCCGCGGCCTGTGTGCTGATCGCTTATCTGAGACCCTTTGTGGTGAACATGCTGATTTCCCAGGAAGGTGCAGATAAAAACTATTTATCTCCTTCCATTACCAGTATGGGTTGGGCCCCATATTTCACATTTGTATTTGTGCTCACTTTGTTTCACAATGGATATATTGTTTTGCTTGAATGGATGAGTTTCGGCACTTTTTTCTATTTTGTAGGGAAGGTGATCGCCACCACAGGAATCAGCATGTTGCTGATCCTGTTAACGGAGCTTTTGTTTTTCAGAAAGGAAAAGTTCAGAACCAATACGGTATAAATTAAAGCCAATATCCGGAGATGCCTGTCTTCAACCAATCGCGCAGTAATATCATACGTCTCATTTTCGGAGGGATGTTCCTGGTCATTATTGTTCAGCTGTTCAATCTGCAGGTATTTTCTGATAAGTATAAAAATATGGCGAAGGAAAATGCACTCTTTCCCAAGAGAGTGTATCCGACCCGGGGTATCATTTACGACCATCATCAGCGCGCCATTCTCAACAACACCATTTTATACGACCTGATGGTGACGCCTTCCCAGGTGAAAATTTCGGACACGGCGTTTTTCTGTCAGCTCATGGACATAGACACTGCTGAATTCAGGTCAAGGATTTTGGACGCCAAGGCTAAAAACGGCCCTTTCCGCCCCTCTATTTTCGAGGACCTGCTGGAACCGGACCTCTATGCCAAACTGGAAGAAAATATCTGGCGTTTTCCCGGATTCAACCTGCAGGAGCGTCCGGTTAGGGTTTACCCTTACAATGCCGCAGCCCATATCATGGGTTATGTAGGTGAGGTGGATTCCAATATACTCAGACGCTCCAACTATTTTTATCAACTGGGAGATTATGTGGGAAGAAGCGGACTGGAGCAGTTTTACGAAAAACAACTCATGGGTCAGCGCGGAATTGAGTATTGGATCAAGGACAATAAAAACCGGCTGGTTGGTCATTATCAGGATCGCGATCTGGATACTCCTGCGATTGCCGGCAGAAACCTGCATACTTCACTGGATATCGAATTGCAGCAGCTTGCGGAAAAACTACTCTCTTATAAAATCGGATCTGTTGTAGCCATCGAACCCAAAACCGGCGGTATCCTGGCCATGGCTTCCAGTCCCGATTATGATCCCAATACACTTACCGGTCCTGATAAACAAACCAACTATGGCAGGCTGGTGCTCGACGTAAGGGCTCCCTTGCTTAACCGTGCCATCAAAGGATTGTATCCACCGGGTTCTACCTATAAACCCCTGGGTGCGTTGATCGGACTGGATGAGGGCGTCATAACCCAGGCCAGTGGTTATCCCTGTCCTGGCGTATACCTGGCCTGTAAACATCCTGTGAAATGTGATGAAAAAGTTCCGGGGCATGCGGCCAATCTCCGGCTTGCCATCGCCCATTCCTGTAATTCTTTTTTTTGTAACACATTTCGTTTGACGGTTGACAATCCAAGAATTCATAATATCCGGAGCGGACTCGAAAAATGGAAAGACTATACGTACAAATTCGGACTGGGCCATCGGATCGGTATCGATCTGCCCAGTGAGGACGGTGGAAATATTCCCGATACGCTGGCTTACGACAAAGAATATCATGGATCCTGGAATTCCTGTACGATGGTTACCCTCGGTATCGGACAGGATAAAATGCTGGTGACGCCACTCCAGATGGCCAATGCGATGTGCATTGTCGCCAACAAGGGATATTTCTTCGTACCACATTTTGTTCAGCAGGTGGAGGGTCATTCTCCGGACGATACCGTGCTGAATAAATATTTTCAGAAACACGAGGTGCTGACCCATATATCAGATGCGGATTATGAAACGGTGATCAGCGGAATGCAGGACGTTACCGAAGTGGGTACCGCCAGAATTGCCCGCATCGATGGAATCAATATGTGCGCAAAAACAGGAACGGCGGAAAATTATTTGTCACTGGAAGGCCGGCGGACCAAGCTGAATAATAATTCCATGTTTGTTTGCTTTGCACCCCGTGAAAATCCACAGATCGCCATTGCTGTAGTGATCCAAAATGCGGGATATGGTTCCAAATGGGCGGCACCTATTGGCAGTCTGCTGGTAGAAAAATACCTGCGCGATACACTAACAACAGAAAGAGTGAATCAGGCAACCCTGATTGCCAACACCAATTTGCTTCCCGGATACCTGGTACGCCTTCAATTCATGACCGATTCAGTGCGGGCGGCGCTATGGGCAAAACAAACGGGTGACAGTACCCGCTGGCTGCATTTCCAGGATCCTTCCCTACGCAGGCAGCTGCTGGATACCATGCACAAAGCCACTGCACATATCACCATACCATTCGGACCGAGATTCAGACCCGTGATGATTCCGACAGACAGTTCAAAGAATAAAAAGATCGATACAGCCCTGTACGGCAAAACGGATTCAACCCGGAAGCCCGCCAGAAAGGTTGTCAAACCGACTGTAGATACGGCTGCGTTAAAACCGAAAGACAAACCCGTTGTTCAGAAAGACAGCACCACAAACCAGGCCCCATGAGTCAAAGAAATTCATATCTGGCCAAGGGTGCGGACCGGTCACTGGTCTGGCTTTGGTTCATTCTTTCCCTGATCGGGGTTATGAGTATTTTCTCTGCAACCTACCGGGATGGGGAAAATATTTTGCAAGGCTTCTTATCATTAAGAACAGATTATAGCCGCCAGTCGCTTTTTCTGGTGATCAGTGGTATTGCCGGGGTTGTGATCCTGCTCACAGACAGCAAATTTTTTACTGCCACGGCCAATCTCTGGTATGCTTTCGGCATTTTACTTATGCTCCTGGTATTCCCTTTTCATTCCAATGTGAAAGGAACTTCTTCCATCATCAGGCTTGGAACGGCTGTACAGATTCAACCGGCTGATGTATGTAAAATATTTGTAAACCTGGCGCTCGCGAAATACCTGTCCAGGGTGGAAACAGATTTTGCCCGGCCGAGATCCCAGCTTATTGCAGCCGTAATCGCCCTGGTGCCTGCAGCGCTTTCCATTATGCAAAAAGAAACCGGGCTGGCGCTGGTTTATTTTTCTTTTTTTCTGGTGATGTTCCGCGAAGGACTGCCGGCCCTGGTGCTGATCATCGGTTTTTCGTTTGCTGTGCTTGTGGTGGCCACCTTATTGCTCGAACCGAACCTGCTTGCGCTGATTTTAACCGGCATTGCCGTGGTAGTGATTTATATTTTAAGAAAACAAATTAAGAGACAGCGGGGAATACTGGTTGCGATTGTGAGTATCTGGTTTGTCTGCGTAGGCATCCAGCGCTTTGTTGTGCCCTTTGTATTCGATCATGTTTTTCAGCCTTACCAGGTGAAACGGATTTATGATGCGATCGGTAAAGATTATGTACCCAAAAATGCAGCTGCTGCAAAAGAAATTGAGGAAAAATCTGCCGGTAAGAAGAAAGACAATGGGAACTATAATGTGAAGCAGAGTAAGATTGCGATCAGTAATGGCGGGCTCATCGGTAAAGGTTTATTAAAAGGCACCCAGACGCGTTATGATTTTGTTCCGGAACAACGAACGGATTTTATTTTCTGTACGATCGGGGAGGGATTTGGATTTGTGGGCAGCACCGTCTTCCTTAGTATCTATATCATCCTGCTGATGCGGATCGTGACCATCGCGGAGCGGCAGCGAAGTGTTTTCAGCCGTGCCTATGCCTATGGTGTGGCTTCTGTATTTTTCTTTCATATTGCCATCAATATCTGCATGACCATTGGCCTCGCACCTGTAATCGGCATTCCATTACCATTTGTAAGTTATGGCGGCACCTCTCTGCTCACATTCAGCGTGATGCTCTTTATCCTGGCCAGGCTGGATGCAGACCGGCAGATGGTACTGAGATGAAGTTCGGGGAGTGGGGGGAGTTGAAGGAGTCTGATTTTCCCCACTTCCCCCATTCTCCCAACTCCCAGACTTCCAGTGTTGCTATCTTTGTTTCATGCGAATCATTCCTCTGTCAGAAGGCGCTTTCACAGTTGATAAATCAAAAGAATTCATTCCCTTCGATCAAACGAAAGACGACCTGCAGGCGCGTTCGACCGGCAGTCTGCTCGTCGAAATTCAACCCTTCCTGATCATAACAGAAAAAGATGTTTTGTTACTGGATACCGGCCTGGGATTCGGAAGCCCTGGTGAATTGCAAATTCATCAGAATATTCGAAAGGCCGGCGTGGATCCGCAATCAGTAACCAAGGTTTTGATAAGCCATTTACATAAGGATCATATAAGCGGAGCGGGAAGAAATACGGTCGGTAAGGAGCGGGTGGCTTCCTTTCCGGAGGCCGTGTATTACGTGCAGCAGCGCGAGCTGGAATATGCAACAGAAAAAGGTTTTCCCAGTTATGACCCTGAAACTTTTTCCTTCCTTGAAAACTTTTCGGGTTTGGTTAAACTCGAGGGCAACGGCTTGATAGACGGATATATCCGATACGAGTTAACGGGTGGACATAGTCCTTTTCACCAGGTATTCCATATTGAAGCGGAAGGGGAGCATGCTTTTTATGGTGCTGACGTGGCGCCCCAACTGAATCAGATGAAAAATCGCTTCGTGGCAAAATATGACTATGACGGCAGAAAATGTATGGAACTCCGTCAGAAATGGTGGGCGCAGGGGGAGAAAGAAAGATGGACTTTTTTATTCTACCATGATATAAAGAATCCCGTCTGGAAATTTGAGAATTGAATTTAAATAAGTTATAAGAAATGAGGGCTACGATGTCAATTGTTTTAGGTCTGAGGATTTTTAAAATTCCCGGATCTGTATTACGGCATGTTTAACCGTTTTATTGATACGGTTATGAGTCAAAGCAGGATTACCGGACTATTGAGCCTGAGACTGAAGCATCGAGCGGCCGCAACCAGATTTTAAGTTTTTTACATTCGGGAAGACGACCCAGATATATCAGGCCACTGGTGGTTTTCGTTCGCGGCTTCGGTACTTTCTGTGGTTCCTGTTCACCAAAAGAAGATGCTGAAATATTTCTGCCGGCAGCTGGCAGAGGAGCTGAATAGATGGATGAAAAATATTCGGCTGCTGACTGACCTCCGGTGATTTTTTGAAGCAAAAGGGAGCGACGTGTTCTTGTCATTTTTCTGACTCCCGAAGGAATTTGAGGATAAGAAGTGAAATCAGTCATGCCCTTTACGGGATCTCTGGTCACCGGTTCTTTAACCGCTCTGATTTCGGAGTTTTTTTTCGGCGTTTCCAGGAGCGGCTTTATATATTTTTTCTTCAGGGTTTCTGTAATAACGGGCGTGCCCATTCCTTCTTTCAGCATCTTGATCGCTTCACCCGTTAATGTTCTGTAGAGCGCATACTGTTTTACCTGTCCGGGCACCAGTTTATACAGAGAAGCCGCTATGGGGGAAGCCTGCTTCAGCCGGCTGCTGCTTTGGCGAAACCCTTTAAATGCGGGATCCTTTTTGGTTCGCTCACCGGTAAGCGAAGACCCCCTGCGCCATATATTCTGACCAAAATGGGGAGAATAATAAAAACACATCCTGAGGCGGTGATCGTTGCCGGTTATGATATTATATGTTAATCGTTTAGCCATTTGTACTATCCGGGGAACGCAAAACCAGCGTTTGTAGTATAATTGAGGATAAAAAATGTTTTACACCAACAGGTATCCATCAGATTCCTCTCTTATCGATTGTTGGACAGGACACATAAAGCGCAGTTTCTGCTAACCAGAACCCTGGCACACCAATGCACAGGTGAAGTTTTTACGACAAAATTATTTTTTGTGCACAGGTGATTTTAAGAGCGGCTGAAGGATAGAGAGATTTCCGTCGATGGGCTCTGTGATTTTTAGTTGAAGTATATGGGCGATCAGCGGGTAGATATGAATGTTTTCAAATCCTTTGAACTTCATATTGGATTTAAATGCCGGACCCCAGGCATAGAAACTGGCATGCATCAGGGGGATGGCGGGATCAAAGCCGTGTGTTGCTGCGGGCAGGCTTCGATTGCTCAGTTTAAATACTTTAGGCGCATGCGCCACCAGTATAATATCGCCGATGCGGTTGTAACGGTCATTCTTTTTGTTATAATGCCAGCGTTCGGGCATATTGGTTGCCAGGTAAACATCATAATCCTTTGCTGCAGATTTCAAATCCTCGTATGCCGGCAAAATGGCTGAGATCTTTTTGGCATATAGGTGTACAATGCTCAGGGAACTCAATATGGTGAAGTCGCTGGTGTCGACAGTATTTGGTAAAGTGAGCGTGTGCAGGGTATCCAGGTCTGCCATGCCGTGATCAGAGACAAAAATATAGTTAACGGGAAGATGGAGTGAATCAACAGTCCGCACGAGCTGGCCCACAGCGTCATCCACAAAACGAACGGCATCTTCTGTTTGTTTTGACTCCACTCCGTACATATGTTCCTGGTGGTCGACATCCGAAATGTAAAATGTGATCAGATGGGGTCTGATATTTTCTGGCAATTGAAGCCAGTCACGCACTCCCCGAATGCGTTCCTTCATAGGTATCCGGGTATTGAATTTATAATAATAAGTTGGTCGCACACCCTGGATGGCGGCTTCAGCACCTACCCAATAATAACTGGCGGTTAGCATGCCCTGTTTTTCCGCGAGTACCCAAAGAGGAGTTGCTCCATACCAGGAACTGTCTTCCACTTCTTTTATATTACTCATACTATACACCTGATGCCGCGCAGGATCGTAAAAGGTATTGTCCACAATGCCGTCGTGATCGGGATAGGCTCCTGTGGCTATACTGTAGTGGTTTGGAAAGGTGAGGGAAGGGAAAACGGATTGCAAATAATCTGCGGCGACACCGGAGGATCTCAGGCGGATGAGGTTTTTGGCCTGGTATTTATCGGCCAGGTCGTACCGGAAACCATCGGCCGAGATCAGGATCACATAGGGTTTTTTCAGGTGATCATGACGGTTAGTTCCCCCGGGCACTATGTGCTGGGTCGTGTCCTGCGCATAAAGAATACCGGATAAAATAAAAAAGGGCAGTATTAGTATTTTTCTCATGAGGGACTGTCTCATATTGAAAGATAAATTGCTATTCTTTAAACAAGAAAAAGAAAATGGGAATTAACCGTTAGTTAAAATGGTATGGCTGAGCACCCGGTACGCAGAAACCAAAGGAAAAATTTTTTGCCTTAAGCCTCGAGCCTCAAGCCTCAAGCCTCAAGCCTCAAGATTCAAGCCTGATCAGGGATTATTTTGCTGTCTGAGCTGTTGTTTCAATTGTCGCCGCTCCATTTCCTTCTGAACAAAATGGCCGAACTCTTTTTCTGATTTGAAAAAGATATCCACTTTTGCCGGAGGAAGTACCTGGCCAAACTGTACGCTGTATTTTTTTCGAATATTCAGCAGCGCTTCATCCAGTTCAATTTCATTGCTGTTATTATTCTGGGCCTTCATCCTGGCCACTTTCAGTTCAAGCGAATAATTATTGTAAATGGGCCAGAACCTCTGGGCTTCTTCAGGACTGAGGTTTAGTCGGTTGGTGATATAGGCAATCTTAAGGACGTCTATGCGGGTTCCATTCTGTGCCGGGGCAAATAAAACCGCAGAAACCAAAATGGTAAATAGTAAAAATCTCTTCATGTACGATCAATTTACGGATCCTTTGTTTAAGGGCAATGAGGGAACATATTGTTCCAGTTCGTCGTCCGACACATTACTGAACAATTCATGAATATCATTGTCACTGAACTCAACGGAAGCCGTTTCTGAAGAAGATGAAATACCGGGGGTCCAATGAATATCATCTGCATCCAGGTAATTGGCCATATCCTGATCGCTGACTGCGGTCAATCCATTGATGGGATCGGTTAAACTGCGATGGTTCATGTTAAACAGGGTCAATCCCAGCAGCGCGATAACACAGGCTGCAACCGAATATTTCAATACCCTTGAAAAATTAAAGACTTTATTTTTTCCTGAAACTTTTGTGTCGGAGTAATCGTTGGTTATTCTTCCCGAAATGATCGACAGAACAGGAGCGGATTCCGGAGTCAGAAACTCTTTTTCAGTAAGCATCCCCGAGGAGGCAATCATGGTATTCAGGGATTCAAAATAGCCTTCAGGAACCTGGTATGTTGATTTATGCTGAAGACCTGCGAGCAGCGGGGAAATGCCTGTAATTTCCCTGGCTGAGGAGATTTCATCCATTTTTTTTACGGTTTCAGGCGCTACGGACGCCTCCATCCGGATCCGGAGCATTAGGATTTCGGTAAAGTTTTCGAAAAAACCGGCAGGCAGGGAATAGGGATTCCTGGCGGGGCCGGATTGTCCAAGACGGGGGGCGATTTCCTGAATTTCTGTTAATATTTCTTTTGACCTTTCCATTCCTTGCATTAAGACCCGTTACGGTAACCAAAGTTTAATGATTCAGTATAAATTCTTCTATTTTTTTGGCTGCGTGATGATAAGAAGCTTTTAAGGCGCCTGCCGAGGTTTCCAGGACCCGGCTCATCTCTTCATAGGGCATTTCGTCATAATATCGAAGCATAAACACAACTCGTTGTTTTTCAGGTAGTTGCTGGATTGCCAACTGCAATTTCCACTCCAGTTTGTTCGCATCGAAATCCGAGTCCGCCTTAATCTTATTGCTCAGGCCAGATTCCAGCTCGTTCAGGGATAAGGACGATTTCCTTTTCTGTTGTTCTAAAAAGGTCAGGCATTCGTTGGTAGCAATACGGTAAAGCCAGGTATAGAGCTGCGCATCCTCTCTGAAGCCTGCCAGCGCGTTCCAGACGCGGATAAAGACGTTCTGGAGTACATCGTTGGAATCTTCATGGTCGACCAACATGCGCCGGATATGCCAGTACAACCGCTGCTGATATTTTTTTACGATCTCCGTAAACGCTTTTTCGCGGGTCGCCGCCTCGCGAAAAAGGGCCAGGAGTTCCGTATCCGTTGTCTGTTCCGCCATGCGGGATCTGGATTTTAGAGCTAAAACTGGATATTGATTTATTTATTTTTTCGGGCGATTACTTTCTCGGCTGCAGCAACGATATGTGCTGAATCCAGCCCATATTTCGTCAGGAGCTGGGCGGGGGTACCGCTTTCTCCGAATGTGTCGTTGGTGCCCACGTATTCAATGGGAACAGGAAATGCATTGGATGCAGCATGTGCAATACTGTCACCAAGGCCACCTATAATATTATGTTCTTCGGCAGTAACGGCACATCCTGTTTTCCTGATGGATTTCAGTACAGCCTCAGTATCCAGGGGTTTGATGGTATGTATGTTAATGACCTCAGCAGAAATTCCTTTCTCCTTCAGTATTTTTTCTGCTTCCAGTGCAATCCATACCAGGTGGCCGCAGGCGAAAATGGACAGGTCCTTTCCTTCGGTAAACAACTGGGCTTTGCCGATCCTGAATTCCATTTCGGTAGTAAAAATCGGCCAGACGGGTCTTCCGAATCGGAGGTATACCGGTCCTGCATATTCGGCGATGGCCATGGTAGCCGCCTTGGTCTGAGCGTAATCGCAGGGAACAATCACCGTCATACCCGGCAGCATCTTCATCATGCCGATATCTTCCAGAATCTGATGGGTGGCTCCGTCTTCACCCAGGGTCAGGCCCGCATGGGATGCGCAAATCTTTACATTTTTTCCTGAATACGCGACCGATTGCCTGATTTGATCGTAGACCCTGCCTGTCGAAAAATTCGCAAATGTTGTTGTATATGGAATTTTGCCTCCAATGGTCATGCCCGCGGCCACACCGATCATGTTCGCTTCAGCAATCCCGCATTGGATAAACCGTTCCGGAAATTCCTTGATGAACTGATTCAGTTTCAGGGAACCAGCCAGGTCGGCTGTCAGGGCTACGATATCCGGGTTCTTACGGGCAATTTCCACGATGCCATCTCCAAATCCGCTGCGTGTATCTTTTTGTCCAGTTACAGTGATCATAAGTTATTTGGGTTGAAAACAGGTATGTCAATTCAGTTCCGAAAATTTACTATTATAAAAAGACTCATCCATTTTAATTTTTTGTTCCCATCTCCAGGCTGTAGCAATCATATCGTCTAAAGTGTATTTGGGTATCCAGCCCAGTTCATTCCTTGCCAGGTCGTTGTTTGCATATATCGATACAACGTCTCCGGGCCTGCGGGGACCAATGATATAATTAAGGGATAAGCCGCTGATTCGTTCAAAAGCATGTATGGCTTCCAGCACGGTAACACCGTTGCCGCTGCCGAGATTGAACACCTCGCAGTTTTTCAAATTTTTTCCTTTGAGCATGTATTGCAGGGCCAAAGTATGGGCATGGGCGATATCAGACACATGAATATAGTCACGGATGCAGGATCCGTCGCGGGTAGGGTAGTCTGATCCAAACACTTCCATTTGCGGAATTTTACCGATCGCGGTCTGTGTAATGGCCGGAACCAGGTTGGCCGGCCGTCCGATGGGCAGTTCACCGATCAAACCGGTAGGATGGGCGCCTACAGGATTAAAATAGCGAAGCAGTATGCTTTTGGAATGGGAGGATTTTGCAAACTCGTTGATGATTTGTTCACCCATTTGTTTGGTATAACCATAAGGTGATTCCGCCGGTCTGGGTGGAGTTGATTCGGTAACTGGAATTTCAGTCGGATTGCCATATACGGTGCAGGAGGATGAAAATACAAAATTGGCGATATTGAATTCCTGCACGCATTTCAGCAGGTTGATCAGCGACATCAGGTTGTTTTCAAAATACATGAGTGGATTATCCACGGATTCCCCGACGGATTTATAGGCAGCAAAATGAATGATTCCGGCGATGTCCGGATTCTCATGAAATATCGCAAAACTATCGTCCAGGTTGCAGAGGTCTACCTTGTAATTCTTGACCTTTTTCCCGGTGATTTTCTGCACACCTTCCAGGATGCGGGGGTTTGACCTGGAATTATTATCCACAGAAATCACGTCAAAACCGTTTTCAATCAGATCCACGATGGTATGCGACCCGATATATCCGCAGCCACCGGTTACCAGAATTTTTTTCATAATGTCAAAACTTTAAACATGGTCAATGAGTTCAAGCAGGTACTGGCCATACCCGCTTTTAAGCAGGGGCTGGGCAATAACCCTGAGCTGATCTTTGGTAATGAATTTTTTACGGTACGCAATTTCTTCTATGCACGCGATTTTAATACCCTGACGTTGTTCAATTACCTGAACGAAGAGCGTAGCCTGCATCAGTGAATCAAAAGTTCCCGTATCGAGCCAGGCTGTTCCCCTGTCCATTATGGAAACCTTCAATTTCCCCCTCTTCAGATATTCTTTATTGACATCGGTAATTTCATACTCACCCCGTGCGCTGGGTTTCAGGTTTTTTGCGATGCCCACGACGTCGTTACTATAAAAATATAAGCCGGGTACGGCATAATGACTTTTTGGATTCTCCGGCTTTTCTTCGATCGATACGGCATTGTTTTCTGCATCAAACTCCACGACTCCATAGCGTTCCGGGTCACTCACATGGTAGGCATATACGATACCACCCTCCGGATCCCGGTTGGCAGCCAGCTGGTCGCCCAAGCCGGTTCCGTAAAAAATATTATCACCCAATACGAGGGCTACGCTGTCTTTGCCAATAAAATCCGCTCCAATCACAAATGCCTGGGCCAGCCCGTTGGGAACTGCCTGTTCAGCATATTGTATTTTTAAGCCGTACTGATTGCCGTTTCCGAATAATTTATTGAAAAGCGGCAGATCATGGGGTGTAGAAATGATCAGGATTTCCCGGATGCCAGCCATCATCAGTGTGGACAAAGGATAGTAGATCATCGGTTTGTCATAAACCGGCATCATTTGCTTGCTGATGGCAAAAGTGATTGGATGAAGTCTTGTACCAGAACCCCCTGCCAGTATGATTCCTTTCATGGACCGGTTTTTTTACCGGGCGCAAAGTACATATTTAAGCTTAAAGCATAAAGAAGCCTGAAGCTGGAGGCCTGAGGCTTGAAGCCAACATGAAAATTCGGTATTATCTTATTTCTTATTTAAATAATAATTTTCAAAAATGCATTTGAGCTTTTTGTTTAATGAACCCCAGCCCCAATCCTCAGGCCTCCAGCTTCATGCTTCAAGCCTTAATGTTTGAACAACATCAGCGTCCAATACACAATCGCTGAGAAAACAGCGCTTACGGGAATGGTGAGAATCCAGGCCCAGAGCAGGTTAATGGTAACCCCCCAGCGTACGGCCGAAAGTCTTTTCGTAGCCCCTACGCCCATGATGGACCCGGCAATGGTGTGGGTCGTGCTGACGGGTATACCCAATTTTTCGCTGATAAAAAGGGTAATGGCCCCTGCTGTTTCAGCACTTACGCCTTCAAGAGGGGTCACTTTAGTAATGCGCGTGCCCATCGTTTTTACGATTTTCCATCCCCCGCTGAGTGTTCCAAATGCAATGCAGGTAAAACTTGCCAGCGGAACCCACATATTCTGGTCCACGAAATGTTTGAAATCGAGTTTATGACCCAGCGTATGCTGGTAATAAATCATGGCGGCACCGATAATGCCCATGACCTTTTGGGCATCATTACCGCCATGCCCCAGACTGAATAATGCGGATGAAACCAGCTGCAATTTGCGGAACCACCTGTCTGCGCGATAAGGGTTGGCCTTCCGGCAAATATTGACAATGGTAATGCAGATAATAAATCCGATGACCATGCCGATGATCGGTGCCAGGAAGATGAACAGAAATGTCGGGATCACTTTGGCATAATTGATCACTGAGTGTCCGTGTTTGCTCAGGGCCCCTGCGTGCGCAATCGCTGCGCCCATGAAACCACCAAGTAATGTATGGGAAGAACTTGAAGGTATGCCGAACCACCAGGTGAGCAGGTTCCATGCGATGGCTCCGATCAGTCCTGAAAAAATAACTTCCAGCGTGATGAAGTCTTTGTTGACTGAATTGGCAATGGTATTGCCGATCTTAAATTCACCGATCAGGTATTTTGAAATAAAAAAAGCCGCGAAGTTGAACAATGCGGCCCAGAGAACTGCCTGAAAGGGTGTGAGTACCTTGGTGGATACGATTGTTGCGATGGAATTGGCAGCATCATGAAAGCCGTTGATATAATCGAAAATCAGGGCGAGTATGATGATGATTACAAGGAAGGTCATTTAGAAAATTGAAAATATGGGAATTTGAAAATGTTTTTCTTGTGGGCGCAAAAGCAGGAAGCATTCAGCTTTGAGCCTCAAGCCTCAGGCCTCAAGCCTCAGGCCTCAAGCCTCAAGCCTCAAGCCTCAAGCCTCAAGCCTCAGGCTTTAGGCGTATTTAATAATAATGGATTCGATCACATTCGCGGCGTCCTCGCATTTATCTGTAACTGTTTCCATGACCTGGTAGATTTCCCGCTTTTTGATCACTTCCTTCGCATCAGGTTCGGTTTCAAACAACCGGTCGATACTCATATCAAATACATCGTCGGCCTGGTTTTCAATACTGTTGATTTTTACCAGGGCGTCGGTAATTTTCCGCATGTCGCGCATATTCCGAAGTTCCCGGATGGCAGCACTGATTTGAATGGTCCCTTCCACAATCAAATCAGCCAGTTTCTGTATTCCGGTGTCGTTGGGGTTTACTTTATAGAAATTGATTTTTTTGGCTGTAGAATATATATAGTCACAGATGTCGTCCAGCGCACTGGCCAGGTAGTGGATGTCTTCCCGATCGAAGGGTGTGATAAAATTTCTTCCCAGCTCGGTAAACACCTTATGGGTCAGATCGTCGTTCACGTGTTCCTGTTCTTCCACCTGCGAAACCAGGGCGGCGCGTTTATCGATATCCGGTTCGCTGACCACGGTTTTCAAAAGGCGCCCCATTTTTGATACGCCATCTGCCACTTCTTCAAAGAGTGAGTAGAAGATCCGGTCTTTGGGCATAAAAATCTTCATGATGTTATTTAGCGCCATGGTAAAAATTTTCGCAAAATTATGTTTAATAACGGCTGGATCCGGTGTATCCGGTTTGGTAATGATTTATTAACATTGGTCGTATCAATTTAAAATCAATGTGTTGCGCCAGGAAATCCGGTTGCTTCCCCAGGGATTTCCGTTGAATCATGTATTAATAATCCTGGGGAGACTCCAATACCGGATTACAGTTTTGCAAGCAGTGTGGTGAATTCGTCAGTGATCACGTTTAGCGGCTGACTGGCTTCTGCCGGACCGGAAACCGGGTAATCTTTCG
>Ga0209584_10000212_pt1 | contig 17046 bp, 11 predicted proteins | sample NGEPerD_FD_184507 | JGI IMG/M metagenome (GOLD analysis project Ga0209584, IMG submission 184507) | Arctic peat soil microbial communities from the Barrow Environmental Observatory site, Barrow, Alaska, USA - NGEE PermafrostAB12-D... | ecosystem: Environmental > Terrestrial > Soil > Wetlands >...
CGGGTCACCCCCTGCCCGACGGTCCCCTGCCCGACGGTCCCCTGCCCGACCGCCAGCCGCCGGACGCTCCCCCGGCCCCCGGCCAGTGGCCGGACGGACCGTCGCCATCCGCAGGAGGCGATCGCATCCCCGCGGCGACGGTCTTCCGTTCGCAGCGGACGTCGGTGCTCGCCGATCTCGCGGCGGACTGGACACGCGGCGCGGTCAAGGCCGTTCCGGTCGGTCTGACCCTCACGCCGGGATTCCTGCGGTGCTGGACGATCGCCGCCGGGCAGCCTGCCGCAGTCGGCTTCCTGCTCGGGCTCGACCCGCACGCTCCGGACACCTACGAGCCGCTGGCCGCCGTGTGCGCCGCGGCGGGGTTGGCCGGATCGCTGCTGGGCATTCGTGGTGGCGGGCCCGCTGTGCGTATCGTCGGGTACAGGCGGTGTGCGCGGTTGGCCGAGATGATCGGCACGCCGCCGCCCGAGGCGCCTCGGGGGGCGTTCCCGGCGCTGTCCCACTGACTGATGGTGGTCAGCGGCACGGGATCACTGGTCGGACCGCTGGGGCACTACCGTCAGCGACGCGCGGCGGCCACACGAGGGTCTTGCGGGACTGTGGCATCCTGCTCCGGACGGCTCGGAATCGACCGCGGTGTTCGACCGGGTGACATGGCGAGTGATGGCGAACACCACCGAACACCACCGAAGGCGTCCGATGTCGCCGCATATGCGTCTGTATATAAGGAGAACGTGAGCCTGATGGCCACTGGCAAGAGCGTGGCGAAGAACGGGTCCGGTGTGCGCCTGGTCGTCGTGGAGTCCCCGAGCAAGGCCAAGACGATCTCGGGCTTCCTCGGCGACGGTTACATCGTGGAGTCCTCCGTCGGCCACATCCGCGATCTGCCGCGCGGGGCAGCCGACGTGCCGGCCAGGTACAAGGGCGAGCCCTGGGCCCGGCTCGGCGTGAACACCGAGAACGGGTTCGAACCGCTGTACGTGATCTCCCCGGAGAAGAAGGCACAGGTCGCGAAACTCAAGTCATTGCTCGCCGGAGCCGACGAGCTCTACCTGGCCACGGACGAGGACCGCGAGGGCGAGGCCATCGCCTGGCATCTGCTGGAGACGCTCAAGCCCAAGGTGCCGGTCAAGCGGATGGTGTTCCACGAGATCACCCCCGCCGCCATCCGGGCCGCGGCCGACAGCCCGAGAGAGATCGACGACAACCTGGTCGACGCCCAGGAGACGCGCCGCATCCTGGACCGGCTCTACGGCTACGAGGTTTCCCCGGTGCTGTGGAAGAAGGTGATGCCGAAGCTGTCCGCCGGTCGCGTGCAGTCGGTCGCCACCCGCATCATCGTTCAGCGCGAACGCGAGCGGATGGCCTTCCGCACCGGCACCTATTGGGGACTTGACGGCCTGTTCGCCCCCCTGGGCGACCGCGAGGCGAAGCCGTTTTCCGCGGCGTTGTCCTCGGTCGCCGGGCAGCGGCTGGCCGTCGGTCGCGACTTCGACCCGGCCACCGGAGCCATCAAGGCGGGCACGGACGTGCTGCTGCTGGATGAGGACGGCGCCCGGAGCCTGGCCGCGTCCCTGCAGGGTGGCACGGCCACCGTCAGCTCCGTCGAGGAGAAGCCCTACACCCGCCGGCCCTACCCGCCCTTCATGACGTCGACGATGCAGCAGGAGGCCGGGCGCAAACTGGGCTTCAACTCCGAGCGCACCATGCGCACGGCGCAGCGGCTGTACGAGAACGGCTTCATCACCTACATGCGGACCGACTCCACCACGCTGAGCACCACCGCTCAGGAGGCCGCCCGCAGCCAGGCCCGCGAGCTGTACGGTCCGGAGTACGTGCCGGACGCGCCGCGGCAGTACACCCGCAAGGTGAAGAACGCCCAGGAGGCGCACGAGGCGATCCGGCCCGCTGGGGAGAACTTCCGCACGCCGGGCCAGGTCGCGAACAAGCTGTCCGGCGACGAGTTCCGGCTGTACGAGCTGATCTGGCAGCGCACCATCGCCTCGCAGATGGTCGACGCCAAGGGGCTCACGCTGTCGGTCAAGATCGTCGCCACCGCCGACGGCCGGGAGTGCGTGTTCAGCGCCTCAGGACGGACCATCACCTTCCCGGGCTTCCTGCGGGCCTACGTCGAGACCGTCGATGCCGAGGCCGGTGGCGAGGCCGACGATGCGGAGCGCCGGCTGCCCAAGCTGACCACCGGTCAGCAGCTGGACACCCGCGATCTGATCCCGGCCAGCCACGCCACCACCCCGCCGGCCCGGTACACCGAGCCGTCGCTGATCGGCGCGTTGCAGGAGCTGGGCATCGGCCGCCCGTCGACCTACACCTCGATCATCCGCACCATCATCGAGCGCGGCTACGTCTGGAAAAAGGGCCAGGCGCTGGTGCCGTCCTGGATCGCGTTCGCCGTGATCGGCCTGCTCGAGCAGCACTTCGCCCGGCTCGTCGACTATGACTTCACCGCAGCCATGGAGGACGAACTCGACGGCATCGCCGACGGCCGCATCGGACGCACGGACTGGCTGACCGCGTTCTACTTCGGCGGCGACGTCGGCCCGGAGGGCTCGGTGGGGCGCACCGGCGGCCTGAAGAAGCTGGTCGGCGAGCGGCTGGAGGACATCGACGCGCGCGAGGTCAACTCGCTGCCGCTGCTGACCGATTCGCAGGGCCGCCAGGTGCTGGTCCGGGTGGGCCGGTACGGGCCCTACCTGGAGCGGGTCGTGGTCGGCGAGGACGGTGCGGAGCAATCGCAGCGAGCCAACCTGCCCGAGGATCTTCCACCGGACGAGGTGACGGCCGACGTCGCCGAGGAACTGTTCAGCCAAGCAGCGGACGGCGGCGAGAACGAGCTCGGGGTCGATCCCGACACGGGCAACATCATCGTCGCCCGGGACGGCAGGTACGGGCCGTACGTCACCGAGGTGCTGCCGACCCCGGACGCACCCGAAGAGGGCGCTCCGGCCCCGAAAAAAGCTGCCAAGGCCGCGAAGCCACGGACCGCCTCGCTGTTCAAGTCCATGTCGCTGGACACGGTCGACCTGCCCGCGGCGCTGAGACTGCTGTCGTTGCCCAGGGTGGTCGGCGTCGACCCGGCCGACGGTGGCGAGATCACCGCGCAGAACGGCCGGTACGGGCCGTACCTGAAGAAGGGCACCGACTCCCGGTCGTTGACCGACGAGGAGGCGCTGTTCACCGTCACCCTGGACGAGGCGCTGGCGTTGTACGCCCAGCCCAAGACCAGGGGCCGGTCGGCTGCCGCCGCGCCGCCGTTGCGGGAGGTGGGCACCGACCCCGCCGGTGGCAAGCCGATGGTGATCAAGGACGGCCGATTCGGACCGTACGTGACCGACGGCGAGACGAACGCGTCGCTGCGCAAGGGCGATGAGGTGGAGTCGCTGACCGTGGAACGCGCGGCGGAACTGCTGGCGGATCGGCGGGCCCGCGGCCCGGCACCCAAGCGGGCGCCGGCCCGGAAGGCGGCGACCACCACCAGGCGGAAGAAGCCGACCACCCGCAGCGCGGCGAGCTGAGCGAGGCGCTGCCGGAAAAGATGCTCGTGCCGTGGGTGCGTTGCTCTTGCTGCAGCATGGGGTCGGCGCGGGTGGCGTGAGCAACGTGTGGTGGTGCTAGCGCCTACGATCGAGCCATGACGGCGGGCTTCGACGCCATGCGCGGAACCGATCAACGGTTCTCCGACGCGCTGAGCGGCGCGGACGGCACCGGGGATCCGGCCGTCATGATGCCTGTCCTTGACGTCTATCCGGACGCGCTCTCGGCGCCCATGCCGTCACTGGAAGCCGGGTCGATCCCGATCGTCACGGCGCTGGCCTCAAGCCAGGGCGGCCCACCGCACACCGCGGCGGCTCAGCCCCCCAGGTCGACCCAAAGTAGCGGGCGGGTGGCACCGGCCGCCCGCGGTCAGGGCACCTCCGGGCGTGCTGTCCGGCCCGCCCAGCCAAACCGGCCGGTGCAACCGACCAGGCCGGTCCAGCAGCCACGAACGGCCACCCAGGCCGGGTCGCCGCGGGCCATCCGGCCAGCAGCACCGAGTCCGGCCAACGCCCAGTCGGCGCTGCGGAACCTCTCCGACCGGATCGGCACCTGGAGCTACCAGAGCAAGATCGCCCAATCCGACGCCTTCTGGAACGCCCGCCAGCAGGTCGCGCCGCAGTCCACCCGACCGCCGGCGACCCAGCGTTCGGCCGCTCCGGCGCAACGTCCGGCGAACTCCCAGCGGGCCGTCGCGACCCAGCAATACCGACCGGCTCCGTCCCGGACGTCAGCGCAGTCGCAGGCGTCCGCCTCGCCGACCGAGGTCGCACCGGCCGCCCCAACCGTCTCCCAGTACGGCCAGATGCGGGAGATCCGTAACCAGTCGCAGTTGCGCAGGGCGACGAGAACGCCACGGCAGGCACGCAAGTCGCGCGGGCAGAGCGTGCTCTCCGTGCTGGTGTTCATCGTCATCGTGCTGTTCGCCACGGGGGTGGGTCAGCGCATCATTGACGCCGTCAACTCGCTGATCCAGCGGTGAACCCGCTGACCGTGCGGGAGCGGCGGGCGGTGAACGGACGATGAGAGGCAAAGGCGAACCCAATTCCGTCACGGTCCTGCTGCGGATACCGATCTTCCGGCGGCTCTGGGCGGCCATTGCGATTTCCAGCCTCGGCGACTGGCTCGGTCTGCTGGCCACCACCGCGCTGGCCGCCTACCTGACCAAGGACGATTCGAGCATCGCGCAGGGCGCCGCGGTGTCCGGTGTGCTGCTGACCCGGCTGCTGCCCGACCTGATCCTCAGCCCGTTCGCGGGCGCGCTGGTCGACAAGTTCGACCGCAGGACGGTGGCCATTGTCGGGGACACCCTGGCGGGGTTGCTGTACGTGTCGATCCTGGTCAGCGGCAACCTGTTGTGGCTGCTGATCGCCCAGTTCCTGGTCGAGGCGATCGGGCTGTTCTCCACCCCGGCCAAGCAGGCCATGTGGGTGAACATCGTGCCGCGCGAGCGGTTGGCGGTGGCCAACCAGCTCAACTACGTGTCCGTGTACGGCATGGTGCCGGTGGCCGCCGCGATCTTCGTGCTGCTGTCGACGGTGGCCACCTTCTTCGGCGTGCCCGATCTCGAGGACTCGGGTGGCGGCGCGCTGATCTCAGGTTCGACGAACACGCTGGCGATCGACATCGCGCTCGGGCTGGATGCCGTCACCTATTTCTTCTCGGCCGGCATGGTGCTGATCTCCCGCGGCATGATCCCGGCGTTCGTCGGCGAGCGATCGGCCACCAGGAACATCTTTTCGTTGATCATCGAGGGTGTCTCGTTCATCCGGAAGAACCGGCTGATGCGGGCGATCTACATCGGGATCCTGGGCGCGTTCGGAGCCGGTGGCCTGGTCGTCGGGGTCGCGCAGGCGTATGTCGCAACACTGGGCGCCGGCAACGCCGGCTACGGCATCCTGTTCGGCACGGTGTTCACCGGGCTGGCGATCGGCATGCTGATCGGGCCCAGGGTGTTCCCGACCGTCCCTCGGCGGATGATCTTCAGCCCGGCGATCGGGGCGGCGGGCATCTCGCTGGTCGTGATGAGCGTGCTGCAGGACTTCCTCGGCGCGGCCATCACCGCCTTCGTGATGGGCGCCTTCGCCGGCGTCGCCTGGATCAACGGCTTCACCATGATCGGCCACGAGGTGTCCGACCAGCTGCGTGGCCGGGTGTTCGCGTTCGTCATGTCCTCGGTGCGGATCATTCTGCTGGCCACCATCGCGGCCGGCCCCATCCTGGCGGGCGCGCTCGGCCCGTACCCGCTCTCCGCGGGCGACTTCCGGATGGAGATCAGTGGGCCCGCGCTGGTGCTCGCCGCCGGCGGATTGATCGCGCTGCTGGTGAGCCTGTACGCCGGGCGGCAGATCGGCGGATTGACCTCCGGCTTCACCCGGAGGGTGTTCGGGCGGCGGCAGCTGAACATCTGGGACGAGCAGGACGACCATGCCGGCGCATTGATCGCCGTCGAGGGCGCTGACCAGGACACCGTCACCCAGTACGCGGACGCGATCGACGAGCACCTGCGAGAGAAGGGGTTGGTGACGGTCCGGGTGCGCTCGCGGGCGCCCGTCGACGCTGTACCGATGCTGCGTGACGGCGGACCGGAAAGCCCGGCGGATGCGCTGCGGGCGACCGCCGATCTCGCGGACCTGTCGACAGCGCGGATCAGCCCCTCCCTGCAGGCCGGTGCTGTGGTGATCTGCGAGGGGTTCGTGGATGCTGCGATCGTGCGGTACCGGGCCATCGGTCTGGAGGAGCAGCGGCTGGCCCGCATCGCGCAGTGGGCCGTCAACGGGTTGAAGCCAGATCTGACATTGGTGGTGGACCCGCCATCGGGCAACGGGCGGGCGACGCTGACGGCGGGGGAGTCCGCGGTCGCCACCGAGACCCTGGTGACCGAGCCCGTGGTGACCGAGAAGCCGGACGCCGCGGCGTCCAACGGTGCGGTTTCTGTCGGACCTGTGGCCCCCGACATGAGCGGTGTGGCCTCGGCGGTAGAGGTGGAGAACGAGGAGGCCGTGTCGGGCCTGGCCCTGGCCGGTGAAGCGCTCGCCGAGCTGGCGGCACCCGGGCAGGAGGTGCCGGAACGAGTCGAACCGGCAGCACCGGCAGCACCGACACCATCGAAGCCGGCAGCATCGCAAACGGCACACTCGCCCACCGGGGACTCCGCTGCGGATACCGTCGTCGACGAGCGGAGCGGGCAGGCCGACGACGATGACGAGCAGGTCGACCCTGCCCAGGCCTACCGGGACCGCGCGTCCTACGCACCCGAGCGGTACATCATCGTGCAGCCGCACCTCGGCCGGCTGCTGCCCGAGGTCGTCGAGCGGTTGGAATCGGTGGTGCGGCAACGGACTCCGGCGCTGGCCGATCCGCAACACGCGGCCTCACCGAGGGTCGCGCGTGACGCCCGGCCCGCCGCGTGACCAGGGTCAGTCCAGCAGCTGATCCAGCGGCACGGCCGGATCGGCCAACGCCGCCAGGTCCACCGACCGTCCGGCGTACCCCGCCTGCACCAGGTCCTGGATCCGGTCCGTCACGTCCCAGACGTTCGCGTTCATCCCGGCCAGCACCCGCCCGCCGGCCACCCAGAACGCGATGAACTCCGGGGCCGCGTCACCGCCGACCGTCGGATCGCCACGGAACACGACCTGGTCGCACCCGCCCGGCGTCACCCACCCCGCATACTCCATGCCCAGGTCGTACTGGTCGGAGAAGAAGTACGGCACCGGCGCGTAGTCCTCTCCGGTGCCGAGCATCGACCGAGCGGCGGCCGGTCCACCGTTCAGCGCGTTCGCCCAGTGCTCGACCCTGATCTGGGTGTTGAGCAGCGGATGGAACCAGGACACGACGTCGCCGCAGGCCCAGATGTGCTCGTCGGAGGTCCGCAGCGCCGCGTCGGCGACGATCCCGTTGTCGACCCGCAGCCCGGCGGATTCGGCAAGCTCCACGGCCGGCCGGATGCCCACCCCGACCGCGACCACGTCCGCGGGCAGGACGGTGCCGTCGGCCAGCAGCACGCCGGTGACCTGCCCGACTTTCCCCTGGAATTCGCTGAGCCCCGCGCCGAACCGGAAGTCGACGCCGTGCGCGATGTGCAGATCCCGGTAGATCGCGGCGACCTCATCGCCGAGCACCCGGCGCAGCGGCAGGGTGTCCATCTCCACGACGGTGACCGAGCAGCCGTAGTGACGTGCGGCCGCCGCGGTCTCCAGCCCGATCCAGCCGGCGCCGACGACCACCACGTTCCCGCCGCCGCGCAGGCCGGCCTGCAGCGCATCCGCCTGGTCCAGGGTGCGCAGGTAGTGCACGCCGGCCAGGTCCGAACCGGGGATGGCCAGGGTCCGGACCCGCGACCCGGTGGCCAGCAGCAGCTTGTCGTAATGCAACGAATCGGCCGGATGCAGGGTGACCAGTCGGCGGGCGGTGTCGATTTCTTCGGCGACGGTACCCAGTCGCAGCTCCACGTCATGTTCTGCGTACCAGCCGAACTCGTGCACGCGTCCACCACCCCGCGGGTCGTTGCCGAGCAGGTACCCCTTCGACAGCGGTGGCCGCTCGTAAGGCAGCTCGCTTTCCTCGCCGATCAGCACCACCCGCCCGGCGAAGCCCTCGGCACGCAGGGTCTCGGCCGCCTTGGCGCCGGCGAGTGAGGCCCCGATGATCACAAACACCTCGTCCGTCATGCGCACAGAGTCCTCCGCGGTCGGCGGGCTGACAACCGGTGGCTGACTAACCCGGCCGCCAACCCCTTCGCCCAGGGCAAAGGCGGGGAGCGCTGTCGGCGGGCTCGGTTACGGTGTGGCGGAACACAAACCTGGAGATCGGGCTGGAGGTGGTGACGGTGGCGCAGAGCCCGTCGGGTGCGGTGGACGCTCCCGAGCCGGCCGATCTCGCACGGGCGCTCGGGTGGACGGCCCAGCACACCGAGCAGGCGTTGTGCTGCCTGTGCCGCATCCCGGGCGATCCGGTCATGACGGTCGCGCCGTTCGGGGTGGTGCGTTGCCCGATCTGTGATCTCGCGTTCGTCTCACCGCGGCTGTCCGCAGCCGCGCTGCAACGGATGTACGACGATCCGGGGTATTTCGAGGACACCGTCTACGGCGACCCGACCGGTCGCTCGCCGGCCATGGTGTTGCAACGGACCTGGACCGCGGGACGGTTGTCCGGCTTGGTCGCCCGCCGGCCGCCGCCGGGCAGGCTGCTGGAGATCGGCACCGGCTACGGGTACTTCCTCGCCGCGGCCCGCGATGCCGGTTATGACGTGCGCGGGGTCGAACTGTCCCGCACCGGGACGGCACACGCGCGCGACCGGCATGGGCTGGAAGTCTTCCGCGGTCAGTTGGACTCGGCGCCGGCGGACCAGCCTGCGGACGTCATCTGTTTCTGGGACACCCTGGAACACGTGCCCGATCCACTGGAGTTCCTGCGGCAGGTGCGCCGACGGCTGGCCGATGACGGGGTGTTCGCTCTCTCCGTGCCCTCGTTCGCCTCGGCTCCGGCCCGGCTGCTGGGGGCGAGGTGGTGGACGCTCAAACCCGAGCAGCACATCTGGCTGTTCACCCCGACGACGCTGCGGCTGCTCGCGGCCAGGGCCGGGCTGGTGCTGACCTCGGTGGTCACATCCCCGTTGCGCCGGGCCAACGCCGGGCGGACGGACTCGCTGGTCGCGTTCGGACGCGCACTCCCCGAGGTGGACCGATGATCGCGGCACCGGTCTTCGACGACGTGATCGGTCAGCACGAGGCGATTGCCGTGTTGTCCGCCGCCGTCGATGCGACGCACGGCGATGTAGGTGTGGCGGGCGCGGCGATGACCCATGCCTGGCTGTTCACCGGGCCGCCCGGCTCCGGCCGGTCGGTGGCCGCCCGCGCGTTCGCCGCCGCATTGCAGTGCGCAGACCGCGGCTGCGGGCATTGTGCGCACTGCCGGACGGTCATGCATGCGACGCACGCGGACGTGCGGACCGTGACGCCCGAGGGGCTCACCATCTCCGTCAAGGAGATGCGGGCCGTGGTGCAACTGGCGGCCCGCCGGCCGGCCACCGGACGGTGGCAGATCGTGCTCATCGAGGATGCCGACCGGTTGACCGAGGGCGCGTCGAACGCCCTGCTGAAGGCCGTCGAAGAGCCACCTCCACACACCGTGTTCCTGCTCTGCGCGCCGTCCACCCACCCGGACGACGTGTCGGTGACGATCCGCTCGCGCTGCAGGGTACTGGCGTTGCGCACTCCGTCGGCGGATTCGATCGCCGAGGTGCTGGTCCGGCGTGACGGTATCGATCCGGAGACTGCGGATTGGGCGGCCTCGGTCGCGGCCGGGCACGTGGGCCGCGCCCGCCGGTTGGCGACCGACGAGGTCGCGCGGGAGCAGCGGCGCAAGGTGCTGGCGGTGCCTGGAGCGCTGCGCACGCTGGCGGACGTGTTCGTGGAGGCCGGCGAGCTGCTGGCGGCCGCCAAGAGCGAGGCGTCATCGGTGTCTGACCGCCGGGACAGTGTCGAGTTGGACGAGCTGAAGACGGCGCTCGGCGCGGGCGGCACCGGCAAGGGCGCCGTCGGGGCGGCCCGCGGGACCGCCGGCGTGGTGAAAGAGTTGGAGCGACGGCAGAAGTCGCGGGCCACCCGCACCGAGCGGGACGTGCTGGACCGGGCTCTTGTTGATCTGTCGGGCTTCTATCGGGACGTGATCGCGGTGAGCCTGCAGTCACCGGCGCCGCTGATGAATCCGGACATGTCCCGCGACGTCGTGGTGGCCGCGTCGCGACTCGGCGCCCAGGGCGCGCTGCACCGGCTGGATGCGGTGCTCGCCTGCCGTGAGGCGATCGAGCTGAACGTCAAACCGCAGATCGCGGTCGAGGCGATGATGATGGCGCTCTACGCCGGCCCGGTCAGCGTCTGAGCCTCCTGGCCATCGGCACGCTGCAGGGTGGCGCAGGGATTTCCGGCGCGGTGCTCACGTCGTCGGTGCTGTGCTCATGCTGCAGCAAGAGCACAGCACGGGTTGGTCGAGCGCGGGTTGGTCGAGCGTCGCTCAGTCGGCCAAGCAATGTGGACGACTGCCCTGTGCCGGGGCCGGTTCCTGGCACACTGCCCCGCGTACCGTGAGCACATCGGTGCTCGTCCGTGCTCGTCGGTGGGAGGGTCGGCAGATGACGTCGAATCCGGAGCTGGCGCGGTTTGCCGCATTTGCCGGCGAAGACCTGACGCAGGACGAGTTGATCAGGGCTGCGCGGGCCACCGCGGCGGCGGGCATCCTGGCGACCGGCGCGGATCCGTTCACCGGGTTGCTCACCGGAGCGGGTTTGACCTACGCGGACCTGCTGAAGACCCCCGAAGACGGTCGGCGGTACGAGCTGATCGACGGGAGTCTGCTCGTGTCACCCACCCCCAGCCTGCGCCACCAATACGTTGCCGGACGGCTGTTCCGATTGCTGGCGGATTCCGTCGGATCCGACCTCGTCGCCGGCGAGAACTCCGACGTGATCCTGGATCCCGGCACCGAGCGCCGCACGGCCATCCCCGACATCTACCTCGCCGACGCCGACGGGTTCTGGGAGACGACGCAGCACGCGTTGCCCGTCGCTCATCTCCGGCTGGCCGTCGAGATCGCGTCGCCGTCGAGCGTCACCACCGATCGGGTGCTGAAGGCCGAGCTGTACGCCGAGGCCGGGGTCGAGCACTACTGGCGGGTCGAGTTCACCTCCGACGACCGTCATGCCACCTGCCTCGTCATCGCGTACCGGCTGATCGACGGCCGGTACGACGAGGTCCTGCGGGCGGGCGCGGGGGAGTTGTTCGCGGTCCACGAGCCCGTGGACATCCTCTTCGATCCGGTGGTGCTCACCGCTCGCCCCTGACCGGCGCTGCCGGCGGTCCGCGTTGATGCGCAGGTCCACGAGGCGGTTTGGTGTGCGGCGGTTCATGACCGTTCCGACCTCGGCGGTCGTCGCGGTGACCGCGACCCGCTCGCATCCGAGCATTCGTCGGGCTATCAATGGACCGCGTACCGTGACGGCTCATGGGCATGCTGTGCGCGGTGACGTTCACACCGAACGGGCAGTTGCACTATGCCGATCCGGGGGTGCTGCGACCCGAGGTCGGCGACATGGTGTTGCTACCCACGGAGCAGGGGCCGGTGACGGCCAGGGTGGTGTGGGCGGCCGAGTATTCCGCGGAGGACACCGAGGGGTTCCCGGTCCTGGTCGGGATGGCGGGTGAGGCCGACCTCGCCGCGACCGAGGATCTGCGGAAGGCCAAGGCGCAGGCCCTGGTGGCCAGCCGGAAGCTGATCCGTGAGCATGGCCTGCCGATGAAGGTGCTCGCCGTCGATCCGCAGACGGCCGCCGGCAAGATCGTCATCTACTACTCGTCACCGGAAACCGTCGACTTCCGTTCCTTGCTGCGGGACCTGTCGGCAACCCTGGGCAGCCGGATCGAGCTGCGGCAACTCGCCTCAAGGGACGCGGTCCGGGTGACCGGTGCGATCGGCTCATGCGGACGCGACACCTGCTGTTCGACATTCCTGAAGGACTACGAACCGATCACCCTGGCGATGGCCCGCGATCAGGATCTCCCGGCCAACCCCATGCGTATCTCCGGTGCGTGCGGGCGGCTGATGTGCTGCTTGAAGTACGAGCACCCGCTCTACCAGGACTTCAAGGCCACCACACCGGCCATCGGCGAGGACGTCGACTCCCCGGCAGGGCCAGGACGAGTGGTCGGGCATTCGGTGCCAGGCGATTCCGTGGTCATCAAGCTCGCCGCCGACGGGTCCCGGCAGGTCTGCCCGAAGGCGTCGGTCTGCGGCTCCCGCAAGGCGTACGAATCGCGGTCGGCCGACAGCTGACGGGGCCGCGCCGGGGTCGTCCCCGACGGGTGTCATGGCTGCGTGGCTCAGAACAACGTCGCGAGCATCGCGCCGATCGTGAACGCCGCACCGGCGATCCAGATCCAGGTGGGTAGGTGCTTCATGTCGACCTCCTCCTCACCCGGTGACGACCGAGCCGTTGACGACGGACACGGCAACCGGTGCGAGCGGCTGTTCGGCCGGGCCGTTGGTCACAGCCCCGGTGGTCGCATCGAACGCACTGCCGTGGCACGGGCAGGTGATCTGCCCATTGCGGACCTGGGAGACCAGGCATCCCTGATGGGTGCAGACCGCGGTGAAGCCGTGCACGGTGTTCCCGGCGCCGCGGGTGAGCACGATCTGCTCGTCCTGCAGCACGATTCCGCCGTTTTCCGGAACGTCGGACAACGGCGCCAGGGCGGTGGCGGTTCCACTCGGGGCAGGGTTCGGGGCGGGGACTGTCGTGCCGCCGGTGGCGGTCCGGGGCTTCGGGCCCGCGGCCCGATACCAGACGAAACCCGCGACGCCGGCGACGACGGCCACTCCGCCGCCGACGATCACCGCACGGCGGGACTGACCGTCCGATGGTGGCTCCTGGGCCGCCCCGGTTGCCGAGGAAGGTGCGCCGACAGCACCCACGGAACGATCGGCAGCGGATCCGGCAGCGGCCGCGCCCGCTGCCGACTGTTGCGGGTACCCGGCGGCGTGCCCCCCCGCCGGTGGCGGTCCGCCGTGCTGCGGGTACGCACCCGGCTGCGCGTATCCGCCGGGCTGCTGATAGCCCTGCTGCGGGTAACCGCCGGGCTGCTGATAGCCCTGCTGCGGGTAACCGCCGGGCTGCTGATAGCCCGGTTGGGCGTATCCGCCGGGCTGCTGATAGCCCGGTTGGGCGTATCCGCCGGGCTGCTGATAGCCCGGCTGAGGGTACCCACCAGGCAGCGGCGATCCGCCCTGCTGCGGATATCCGGCCGGCCCCTGCCCACCCTGCCACTGGGGTGGCGGAGCCGGCGCTGGGCCTGGCACGCCTTGCCAGGGTTGCTGACCCGGCTGACCTGGTGGGGGCGCTCCCTGCCATGACTGCGCCGCAGGCGGTTGACCGGCCGCGGACTGCCACGGCTGCTGGCCGGGCCCACCCTGCGGCGGCCACGGCGGCTGGGTCGGCCGGGCCTGCCCGCCCGCTGAACTCGGCGGCCCCGGTGGAGCTTGAACGGGCGGGGGCTGAACGGGCGGAGGCGGCCCGGCGCGCCAGCCCTCTTGCCCACCCATGGGCCCGCCCTCCCATCCGGGTGCTCCGGCGGGCTGCTCCTGACCGCGCCCAAGTGCGGGTTCGATGGTGGGGAGCGGCGGATCCGATGGCAGTGGAAGGGGCATGATCGTCGTTTGATCGGCCGCCCAGTCGCTGTCCGATCCAGCCGGATCAGCAGGTGGTCCGGCGTGCCGCCCGCGCGATGCCATCACGGACGGCCCGGGTCCGGTGTCCTCGGACAACCCTTGGTGTCCCGCCTCGGGAGTTCCCGGCTGTCCGCCGTCGGTCGGCTCCGGCGGGTCGGTTTCCGGTCCGGACTGATGGACGTTCACGCGAACTCCCGGCAGCTCATGAGCCTCTCGACCTCCGGCTCATCGACGGACAGATCCCTGCGACAGATTGAGCACCAAACCCACCATCATCCGATCCCAGCCTCGCATCGATCCGGCGCGAGGTGGAACGAGCACCACACTCAGAAAATCGAAGCCCCGGAGACCGTGAAGAACCACAGCGCCGAGCTGAACCAGACAACGGTGAGTGCGACGGCCAGCGCTCCGCCCAGTACCGGCAGCGTCCACCCGGGCAATCCGGGCAGCCGCAGCGCGAGCATCTTTGCAGCGAAAATGCCGTACACCAGGCACCCCGCCAGGCTGTGAATCAGCGTCCGGGCCGACGAATCGGAAAAGCCCAGCGACCAGACGCAATGGAACACGACCGGCAACGCCACCAGGAACGCCACCGTGCCGCTCCAGCGATGCAGCGGGCCGACCCAGGTCGGCGCCGACGAAACGCCCGGAAAGCGTCCCCACATGGCGAGCGCGCTGGCCACCTGGACGACCACCAGCAGGATGACGATCGTGCTCAACCACGACTTCATGGCCAGCAGCGTGCTGAACCCCAGCGTGGTGATGGCCGCGCCGTCACCCGGACTGACGCGTGCGTACGCCGCCAGGATCGCGGAGACGATGATGCCAACCGCTCCCACGGCGGCCAAACCCCACCGCGGCGGCTGACTGGTTCGCACCACATCAGGGGCTGTCACGGGTTCCTCCGCTGTGCGCTGCGGTCGGTGCTCTCCGGTAGGCGGACGCGTCCTGGGCGGGACGCGTACCCCGGTGGAGGGCCTGCCCGGCTCGCGCCCGACGCCAAGCCCGTCCGATGCCACTCGGCGTGTGCAGGCGTCCTCGGGCACGGCCTCGATCTGATCGTCGTGGGTCAACGGTGCGCCCCGACGGCCCCGGTCGTCAACAACATCGGCCCCGTCGTGCCTGATAGGGCAACCATGGCGGGCTGCGCAGGCCAGGTCCGGGCACCGTTGTAGTGCACACCGGCGCCCCTCGGAGACTGGTCTACCAAGGACGTCATCGCGGACACCGCGCTGGGCAATCCTGACAAGGTCGTCGTGGTCGGCGCGCATCTCGAGGGGCCTGCGACACCGCGAACAACCTCACCACCACGCTGTTTCGCAAGCAGGCGCTCGCTGGATCAGTTCACCCGCGTCGGGGGCAGTGACGAAATCCATGGCAACAGAACGGACGAAACGCCCGGAAGTGGGATCCATTCGAGATTTCATAGGGAATCATTCGAGAGAAGCCAACGCCCGACCGGGCCGCGCGTCCAGACATCGTGACGACGTCTCGGTCGTGGGGGACAGTTTGCGCTGGCCGACATCCAGGAGGGCATCGAATGTTGCTGCGTACGAAACGACCGGCGAGAGCCGGTGCCACGATCGCCACCATCGCGCTGCTCGCGGTCCTGGCCGCAGCGTGCACATCGGTCGATACTTCGTCCCAGACGGCCGTTCCCATTTCCGTGGCAGGCACCTCGGCGAACGGCACCTCAGGCGCGGGGTCCTCGTCCTCATCGGCGAGCAGTTCGGCAGCACCCGCACCGGTCGCGTTGGTCACCTCGTCCCCTCAGCTCGGTGACGACGCGCTGTCGCCCGTCGAGCCGGTGACGATCACCGTGGCGCACGGGATCATCACCGCCCTCTCGGTCACCAACCAGGAGGGCGCCGCGGTCGCCGGCACCCTGTCGCCGGACAAGACGTCATGGACCCTCGGCGAGCCGCTCGGCTACGAAAAGACGTACTCGGTCAGCGGCACTGCTCTCGGCTCGGACGGCCTGGCGGTGCCCATCGTGGGCACCTACACGACGGTCACCCCGGTGGACGAGATCACCACGTCCATCTCTCCGGGCGACGGCGCCGTCGTCGGCGTCGCGGCTCCGGTGATCGTTCACCTCGGGTACGAGCCGGCCGACAGGGACCTGATCGAGAAGCACGTGACGATCACCACGACGCCGCACGTCGAGGGCGCCTGGGCCTGGATCCAGCACGACGGCGACAAGTGGCCGTCGTTGGACTGGCGTCCCAAGGAGTACTGGCCCGCCGGGACCGTGGTGCACGTCGCATCGAACGTCTACGGCCTGCCCTTCGGTGACGGGTACTTCGGCGGCGACAACGTCACCAGCGACTTCACCATCGGCCGCAACCAGGTCGTGCTCGCGGACGCCAACGCGCACAACATCGTGGTCCAGCAGAACGGTGTCACCGTCGCGACCTACGATGCCTCGTTCGGCAGCGGTGACGAGGTCGGCGACCCGAACCGGGTCACCCGTTCCGGAATCCATGTGGTCTCCGACATGCAGGAGACCGTGAAGATGAGCAACCCGGCCTACGGGTACACCAACGTCACCGAGCACTGGGCCGTGCGGATCAGCGACAACGGCGAGTTCATCCACCAGAACCAGGGCACGGTCGACGTCCAGGGCGTGGACAACGTCAGCCACGGGTGCGTCAACCTGTCCGCGGAAAGCGCCGAGGCCTACTACGCGTCGGCCATCATCGGCGACCCCGTCGTGGTCACCGGCACCAGCGTGCAGCTCTCGGCCGCCGACGGCGACGTCTACGACTGGACCATCCCGTGGGAGACCTGGCTGCAGATGTGAGGGGTAGCGCCCGCCGCTCACGCCCTCCGCTCAGCCGGGACGCGCTCGCGGGCGGGTCGGGCGTGCGAAGCGGTTAGACTCTTGCACGCCGCCGCTGTAGCTCAGTCGGTAGAGCGTCTCACTCGTAATGAGAAGGTCTGGGGTTCGATTCCCCACAGCGGCTCCACCGCCAGACGGCCCTTCACCTGCAGTCGGGGTGCGGGGCCGTCGGCGTCTTGCGTCCCGTGGTCAGCCGCGTCCCCTGGTCAGCCGCTGACGGCGGGGACGACGTGCCGCGAGACCAACGCCGCCAGGTCCGTGGAATTGAAAGCGGCCGGCCCGTCCAGGCAGGACACCGCGACCACCAGGTTCAGGTCGGGGACCACCTCGATCAGCTGTCCTGCGTAGCCCATGGCGGCGAAGGCAGGGTGGCCGGCGGCGTCGTCCAGCCACCATTGATACCCGTACCCGGGCGAGGGCTGGGCGCC
>Ga0209584_10000213_pt1 | contig 17039 bp, 19 predicted proteins | sample NGEPerD_FD_184507 | JGI IMG/M metagenome (GOLD analysis project Ga0209584, IMG submission 184507) | Arctic peat soil microbial communities from the Barrow Environmental Observatory site, Barrow, Alaska, USA - NGEE PermafrostAB12-D... | ecosystem: Environmental > Terrestrial > Soil > Wetlands >...
GCCCCTAGCACTGACCTCAGCCTTATTGGATAGCAGCAATTCCACTATGTCTTTGAAGCCAGCCGCCGCGTGCAAAGGCATATTGCCACTGTTGTTCTGGGCATTGACGTCAGCCTTGTTGGCTAGCAAAAATTCCGCTACGTCCTTGTGGTCATATTTCGCCGCGGAATGCAGAGGAGTGTCTCCCTTGTCATCCTTGGCATTGACCTCAGCTTTCTTAGCCACCAGCAGTTCCGCCACGTTTACCGGGCGGGGCAAGTTCCATCTGATCGCTGAGTGCTAGTCGCTGTGTTAGAACGGAATATCTTCGTCCGTAATCTCGCCCGCGCCGCTGTGGGCGGGAGCTTCTTCGTGCTCGGGGACGCGCTGGTCGAAGCCGCCGGATGCCTTTGCGCCGCCGGATTTCGAGCCGCTGTAGCCGCCGCCGCCTTCGCCGCCCTCGCGCGGTCCGCCGAGCAGCACCAGTTCATTGACGATGACTTCCGTCTTGTACTTCTTCTGGCCGGTTTCCTTGTCGTCCCAGGATTCGCTGTGCAGACGACCCTCGATATACACCTTATTGCCTTTCTTCAGGTACTGGGCGGCAATCTCGGCGGTGCGCTGGAAGGCCTTGACGTTGTGCCATTCGGTCTTCTCCTGCCAGTTGCCGTCCTTGTCTTTCACCGACGAACTGGTGGCCAGGGAAAATGTGGCAATCGCTATGCCGCCGGGGGTGGATTTAAGTTCCGGATCTTTGCCGAGGTTGCCAAGAAGGATGACTTTGTTAACGCTCTTTGCCATGAGAACAGCTCCTGTCTGCGGTGCGGAATGTGCTGTGAACTGCAAAGGATATCAGAAAGCGGCGGGCGACTAACGGACGAAAATCTTGTACAACATTACGAAAATAACCACTCCGGTAACCGACACGTACATCCAGACGGGAAACGTGTAGCGCGCAATCGCCTTGTGGCGGGCGAAATTGCCCTTCCGCGCGCGGGAAAGGGTGATCAGCACCAACGGAACCACTACTACCGCCAAAAACGTGTGTGAAATCAGGATCGTGAAGTACACGGGCCGCCATAAGCCCTCGCCTTTGAAATGGGTTACGCCCGCCCGCAGCACAACGTGGTAGTACAGGTACGAGATCAGGAACAGCGTTGAGGTGATCACGGCCGCGATCATCATGCGCTTGTGCGCTTCGCGGCGGCCAGTTTTGATGAAGTAATAGCCGGTGCCGATCAGGACGGCACTCGTGCCGTTGAGAAAGGCGTTAAGCGCGGGGAAGAATGTGGGGGAGATTTGCATAAGCTGCGAAGAGCAGATCCCCCGCCCGCCGTGGCGGGCGAGGGATGACAAACATAAAGGATTCTTGCGGCACGACTGAAGTCGTGCCCTGATACAAAGCGATCCAGAGTCCAGCCTTTCAGCGGGCTTCAGCCCGCAAGGCTCTATATCGCGCTCACAAGCCCGGCTTGGTGCTGCGGCGGTTAGCCACGAAGAAGCAGAAGCTGAACATTACCAGCGTGAATCCAGCCAGCACCACGAGGTTGATGCCAAGTGGCAGGTTGGTGGCGAGCTGTCCGGGATAGAGCAGCATACGCAGAGCGTCGGTGCCGTAGGTCAGGGGATTGATGCGCATCAGAGCGCGAATCCAGATGGACGCCCCCGACAATGGGAACATCGATCCCGAAAGCAGCCACAGCGGAATCAGGAACAGATTGATTACGGCGTGGAAGCCGCCAGTCGAGTCCATCGGCCACGCGATAATAAAGCCCAGAGCAGTCAGCGAAAACGCCACGAGAAAAATTACCAGCAGGGTCAGCGCAAAGCTAACGAGGGTGAAGTGAATGCCGAGCGCGGGAGCGAAGACGAGGAAAATAAGTCCTTGCAGTGTCGCCAGCGTGGCCCCGCCGAGCACCTTGCCCAGCACGATCACGGAGCGGCTGACGGGCGCGACCAGCACCGACAGCAGGAAGCCTTCCTTGCGGTCTTCGATCACCGTCATCATGGTGAAGATGGCGGTGAACAGCACGATCATGATCAGCGCGCCAGGGAAGAAGTAGCCGAGATAGTTCTGGCCTCCGGCTCCGCTGGAGCGGAAGGAGGTGCCGAAGCCCGAGCCAATCACCAGCCAGAAAAGCAACGGGGAAGCGATGACGCCGACCACGCGGCTGCGCTGGCGATAGAATCGGACGATCTCGCGCCACCACAGGGCGACCGACGGCATAACGATGCCGACGTTCGCGGGAGGAGCGAGTGTTGCGGGTAATGCTGTTGTTCGAGTAGCCATAAGATTTCTACTACCTCCCCACGGAGGCACGGAGGGCACGGAGAATTAGGATTTAAAAAGCAAGACCGATTGCGGAGCTTTCAAAAACTCAGCTTGCCCGTGCCTGTCTGGCTTTGTGGTTCAGCCTTTCGTTTCCTCTTCCTGCTCGGTCCAGAACCGATGCCCGGTTCGCCGGATGAACACGTCTTCCAGGCTGGGCTTGTGCACCGACACACCTTCGATTTCGCCGGGGAACGCTTCCACCACGTCAGTGACAAAGCGATGGCCGTTTTCGATTTCCAGACGCACGCGATTATCGAGGACTGTGGCCGGCAATCCGAAGCGCTGTTCAATGTGTTGCGCCAGCGCGTCAGGCTCGGTGGCCTCAAGCAAAATGACGTCGCCACCGATCTCGCTCTTCAACTCCGACGGAGTACCCAGCGCCACCACGTTGCCTTCGGCATAAATCGCCAAGCGGTCGCAGCGTTCCGCCTCTTCCATCAGGTGTGTGGTGACGAGCACCGAGACGTTTTCATCGTCGCGCAAGATCTGCAGGTACTGCCAGAGGTCGCGCCGTGCGCCCGGATCGAGTCCAGTGGTCGGCTCATCGAGCAGCAGCACCGATGGATGATGCAGCAGTCCTTTGGCGAGTTCCAGCCGGCGCTTCATGCCGCCGGAAAACGCCTCAGCTTTTTCTTTGGCGCGATCGGCAAGTCCGACGCGGCCCAGCATCTCCGCCACGCGGGCCTTCAGCGCGGTGCCGTGCAATCCATAAACGTGGCCAATCAGCATCAGGTTTTCTTCCGCAGAGAGCTTGATGTCGATGCTCTGTTCCTGGAAGACCACACCGATCTGCTTGCGAACCCCGCTGGGGTCTTTGGCCACATCGCGTCCCATGATGAGCGCGCGGCCTCCCGACGGAATCATCAGCGTCGAGAGAATGCGAAAGGTCGTGGTCTTGCCGCTGCCGTTAGGGCCGAGCAGTCCAAAGATCTCCGCAGGACGAACATCGAACGACACGCCAGCCAGGGCGACGCGGTCGCCATATTGGTGGCGAAGATCCTGCAGTTGAATTACGGGCGAGGCTCCCGCGACGTCGTGTGTGGCTTGATGATTTTCGACTTCCGGTACTGCAGTTCTGGAATTCAAGATAGCTCTATTCTATGCCGTGCGATTGAGCATCATCAGCGCGAACAGCAGCGGCAGGTAGATCACCGAAGCCTGCAACAGATGACGCGCTCGCAACTTGGACGCGGGTGCGATGGGAGTGAGTTTCATGGTGGCCATGCGCAGGCTAAACCACAACAGTCCGAGGCCCAGCAGCAGCGCGCCGGCAAAATACGTCCAGCCGGTCATGCCCATCAGCGTGGGAGCCAGAGTCACCGGGATCAGCGCCACCGAGTACAACAGGATCGCGCGAATGGTGGAGCGACCGTCACTCTCCACCACCGGCAGCATACGAACTCCAGCGTTCTCGTAATCTTCGCGGTACAACCATGCAATGGAGTGGAAATGCGGGAACTGCCAGAAGAACATGATGGCGAACAGCACCACGGCTTCGGGATCGATGCGGCCGCGCACTGCTACCCATCCGAGCAGTGGAGGCATGGCTCCCGGAAACGCGCCGAGGAAGGTGCAGATCGGGTGGACCTGCTTCATCGGCGTGTACACCAGCAGGTAGCTCGCCGAGGTCAATCCGGTGAGCAGCGCGGTCTGCCAGTTGGTGGTCATCCACAGGTAAACAATTCCGCCGATGGTCATGCCGAATGCCACTATCGACGCGTGCACCAGCCCCATGCTCTTGGTCACCAGCGGACGCATTGCCGTGCGACGCATACGCGCGTCAAGGTCGCGCTCCATCACTTCGTTGATGGCGGCGGTGCCCGCACTGACCAGGCCGATGCCGAGCAGGGCGTTGAATACCGTCCACGAAAGGGAAGAGGCTCCCGACTTGGCGGCGGCGAAGTACGCACCGCACCACGTTGTCAGGATGATCAAGGTCGTCACGCGCGCCTTCACCAGTACGGAGTAATCGCGGGCCAGAGCGGCGAAGCCGAAGCGCGGAACAGCCAAGGGCTGGGTTGCAGTGCTCATGCGGTGACGGCCTTGTGAGATGAGGTGGTCATGACCGATTCTGGCGCGTGCACAGTGATCATGCGCCGCGTCTGAATCGCAAGGATCACGCTGGTGGCCAGCAGTAGCGCACCTCCCGCGACATGCGAGACCGTGCTGATCACGATGCCCGTGGTCGGCTGCGGAGCATTCATCATCCATTGCAGCCGCGCCAGGTACGAGGCGAATCCGAGACCAAGTTGGACCATCAGTAGCGCCAACATAAGTTGTGCAGGCTTGCGCAACTCAGGCAGGTTGGAATAACGCGTTAGCACGCGGACGACCGCCCAGCACAACATGGCAGAGACGACACATGCGCCGATGAGATGAGGCAGCAGTTTGATTCCGGTGTGCCGGAATGCAGCGCCCAAAATCAGCTGCACCCAGACACAGGCTGCGGTGATCGCAGTCAGAGCTGGTGTGCTTGGCGAGATTCTATGTTCAACAATCGGCTCGGAATCCTGCAGCCAGCTTCGACTGGTGAAGAGCGCCATCGCCGTCACCACACAGAAAATTGTTTGTGCCAGGGTAGCGTGTGCGGTTGAGATGGCCCATGGCAGGAATAAGAGAACTGTCAGGCCGCCCAGAACTCCCTGACCGATGACCGCCGCCAAGGCGATCCAGCCCAGTACTTTCATCCATTTGCGCTGCTCGACGCGTTGCGTCCACACCGCCATCACGATGATCAGGATGCCGACGAACTCGGCGAACATGCGGTGGCCGTGCTCATATTTCACTCCGCCAACCATAGGCGGAATCTTGTACAGCGAGCCGAACGAGGTCGGCCAGTCCGGGACCGACAGCCCAGCATCATTACTTGTAACCAGGGCGCCGAGCACGATCAGCGCCAGCGTTGCACTCGCGAGAAATACCGCGAAGCGGTGATATGCCTGGTTGTAAGGAATCGTCCGAGAAGTCAGAACAAGCTCCTGTTGATTCTGGGTTCGCACCAGCTACCGCCCGAGTGCCGAACCAAAGCCTATTGAATGGTTGCCGGGGGAAAACCAAGATGCTCGAATCGCACTGCATCCGATACTCGAATGGGCGCAGTAGCCGTATTGTATCAAACGAGATACATACCTCTGGAAAGCCCCATCGAGGCAGCGGAGTGCTATTTCGATGGCACTTCCGTTTCACCCAGGTACTGCCTGAAATCATCGATCGACTTCTGGCTGTACTGCCCAACCTCGATGAGGTAGCCGTCCGGATCGCGCATGTAGCACCGCAGCTCCTCGCCGAGATTATCGAGCGGTTCGGTCAGGAACACGGCGCCCTTCGCCTTCCATTCGGCGTAGCAAGCCCAGATATCGGCAACTCGCAGGTTCAGAAAACTGCTGACGTGGTTGAGATCGCGGGGCGTCTCCAGCAATACTTCAGGCTTGTCGGGCGTCGGCCCGCCACCGCTATTGAGAATGATCCACGAGTTTGCCAGCTTGATATAGCTGGGGTCCGCGTCGCTCACCACTTTCCCGCCAAGGATGCCGACATAGAACTCCTTGGACCTCGCTTGGTCGGCGACCGTCAAAAAATAGGTGACGACGAACCCTTCTTCGGCGATTGGGGCGTCGGGTAGAGTCATGCGACCTCCTGTTACGGCCGGAAATTAAAAGTTACGTCTTGCTTGCTGTCCTTGGGCCCAACCGTGATTTTCATCTCCTGCTCTCCGTACTTCTCATGCACCGAAGCGATCGTGTATGTCCCGGGAGGCAGGCCTTTGAGCTCAAAGCTCCCGTCCTTGCCGGTCACCGCAGAAAACGGATTGCCGAGCACGTTCAAGTACATCTTCATCCATGGATGCTGGTTGCACTTGACCGGAATCATTATTTCGGCTGCGGTTAAGCTGCGCGCAAACTGGCCGCCGTTGGGCATCGGCGACTGGTTCCATTCCGACTTTGGTTGTCGTCGAACCCACAATTTTACTCGGGAGCGCTGAATGGGATGCACTTCGAGCAAGTCTGGTCTCTTCTCGGTCGTAGCCAATGCAGCGACTGCGTTCCATGGATTGGTATGCCCGATCAGAGCTGACGCCTACGACTCTACAGTTCGACTTCCCTCGCCAACGGCGTCGGTACCGGAACCGTGCGCAGCGCTTCAATCACGGCGTCGGCAAACTCGGTCGTCCCCGCCTTGCCGCCGACGTCACGCGTCACGTGCTGCTTCTCGGTATAGACGTGCGCCAGCGCGGCATTGATATGGTGCGCCGCATCGTGCTCACCCAGATGATGAAGCATCAGCACCGCCGAACGAACCACCGCCGTCGGGTTGGCCATGTCTTTGCCGGCGATGTCAGGCGCCGAGCCATGCACGGCTTCGAATATGGCGCACGTGGTGCCGAAGTTCGCACCCGCTACCAGTCCAAGACCGCCGACAAACGCAGCGCACAAATCCGAGATGATGTCGCCGTACAGGTTCTCCAGCAACAGCACATCGTACTGGTAGGGATTCATCACCAACTGCATGCAGGTGTTGTCCACGATGTGCTCGCCGTAGAAGATCTCGGGATATTCTTTCGAGATGTTGCGCGAGCAGCGGATGAACAGTCCGTCCGACATCTTCATGATGTTGGCTTTGTGGATGGCGTGGATCTTCTTACGCTTGAACTTGCGCGCGTACTCAAACGCGAATCGCGAAATGCGCGTCGAAGCCTTTTCTGTGATGATCTTCAGGCTCTCGACCACGCCGGGGACGACCTCATGCTCGATGCCGGAGTACAGCCCTTCCGTATTCTCCCGCACCACGATGAGATCAACGTCGGGATACTTGGTCGGAACGCCCGGCAGATTAATGATCGGGCGGAAGTTGGCGAACAGTTCGAACTGCCTGCGCAGGGCCACGTTGATGCTGGAAAAGCCGCCACCCACAGGAGTGGTGACTGGGCCCTTCAAGCCGACGTGCGTGCGCTCAATCGACTCAGTCAATTCCTTGGGAATGTATTCGTGATACTTGGCGTAGGCTTCGGCGCCCGCGGCAAAACTTTCCCACTCGAACTTCACGCCGGTGGCTTCGAGAATCCGAACCGTCGCTTTGACGACCTCGGGTCCGATTCCATCACCCGGAATTAACGTAACGGTATATGCCATAGACCTTCGTATGCCAGAGAGGTTAGTTAACTATCTTTGATTTCGCGGCAGTATTTTCTTTAGTATCCAGCAACTCTTTCAACTCTTCCATGAACTCTCGGACGTCCTTGAAATCCAAGTACACCGAGGCGAAACGAACATAGGCCACCTTGTCGATGTTCTTCAATCGGTTCATGATCAACTCGCCCACTTCGCTGGCCTTGCGTTCTCGCTCCGGGGAGTCGACCACCAGGCCTTCGGCATCGTTGACGATCTGCTCCAGCTTGCTCATCGAAACCGGCCGCTTTTCGCACGCGCGCAGCAGCCCGTTCAAGACCTTCTGGCGCTCGAATTTCTCCCGGCGACCGTCTTTCTTGATCACCATGTACGGAATCTCGTCGATCCGCTCATAGGTGGTGAAGCGCTTCTCGCACTTCAGGCATTCGCGTCGCCGGCGGATGGACTCGCCTTCCTTGCTCTCCCGCGAGTCGACTACCTTGTCGTTTTCAAAACCGCAGAACGGACACTTCATGGATGACTGAAAAGGCGGGCTGATTGCGCCCGCATGTCGATTGTAACAGGGGAAAACTGGCAGACCTTGACGTGCCGCGAGCCAAAGCGCCGGTCTACTCCGCCAATGCCGCTTCTGCTTTTTCCTCGGCTTTCGCCACTGCCCGCAAGGAGAGGTGTTCGCGTCGAGCCAGCAGCAGTCCAATGGGAATCACCGACATGAACGTAGCGACCCAGATCAACATGCCGCAACTGACCGCGACTTCGTTATCGACCCCGAAGATCTTGTTCATCACGGCGATGGTGGCGAGTTGCGATCCGCCGCCCACGCCCGGAAGCTGAATCAAAGATCCAAACATCGCAGATACCATCAGCAGCATGATGCTGGCCGGTCCAAGCTGGGCGAGCTCGCCGCCGTAAGCGTGGGTGAGAAGCCAATAAGCCACGGCAATCAGCGCCCACATCGCCACCGACAAGCTGAACAACTGAAGGAACGAAGACGTATCGCTAATAACTTGTAACCCATCCGTGAACGACACGATCTTGGAACTGAGGCCGTGGGCAAATTTGTGTTTGTGGCCTGCGAATCGCTTTTCGAGGTACGCGGCGATCGCGTAACCGGAACGGCGCAGCACCACTGCTACTGCAGCTAACACCACGATGCCGCACAGGAACAGACCCGCCGACCAGCGTACTTCGGATGCCAGATTGTGATTGGGCAGCGTGCTCCACAGCGGATCGCCCACAAATCCTGCCACGACGAACATGAGCGCCACCGCCCCCATGTCGAAAATGCGCTCCACCAGCCACACCGCCACCTGGGAAGAGAACGTCTGGTTCTCTTTGCGAGCGATCAGGTAGGGGCGGATCATCTCACCCGGCCGCCCTAGTAGTGCCAGCCCCGTGAATCCGATGAACTGCGGGCCGAGAAGGCGTGCGGTAGTGGTCGAACACGAAGGTTTCAGGAAGATGCGCCAGCGCGTCGCACGCAGTACGTAGGTGTAATACGTAACCGCGGTGGCGAGCAGAACAAACGCCCAATTGACGTGACTGGTGTTGTTCCAGAAGGTCGACCAGTCGAACTTCTTCCAGGTATGCACCTGCAGGTAGATCAACAGGCAGAGGACTGCCAGGACGATCGCCGTTCCCAGGATGCGCTTCTTGTTCATTTGTGAAAATCAGCAGGCACGCGATACAGCGCCCAACATGAATATACAGAGTCAAACGGCAAACAACGCGAGGGATGGGTCAAACGCTGCTACTCGCTGCCCGGATCAGAGCCGCCCGGCGCCACTTCTGTTTCAGTCTTGGAGCCGTTCCCGGTCGGTCGACGACTGGCAGATGTCTTATACGCCGCCGACTTCGGTTGCTGTTTCTGCTCGGCCAGTTTCTTCCGATTGTAATCGGTGATGACCCGCGCCACGTAAGCGTGAGTCTCAGGATACGGTGGGACGCCTTTGTATTGCCGCACCCGCTGCGGACCTGCGTTGTAGGCGGCCAGTGCCTTGGCGGCATCTCCGTTGTATTGCAGGAGCAACGCTCGCAGATAGCGAACACCGCCATCAACGTTTTGGGCCGGATCAAGGCTGTTCTTGACTCCCAGATTGCTTGCGGTTTGCGGCATGAGTTGCATCAGACCTTGCGCGCCCTTGTGCGAGACGGCGCGAGGGTTGTTGCCGCTCTCCGCACGAATGACGCTGGCGATGAAGTCGGCATCGATCTGGCTGCGTGCGCTGGCGGAGCTGATGATCCCATTTAGATCTTGCGTCGTGGGCGATGCGGGACTGAGTTGCTGCGGCTCAGATGGTGCCGGCTCGAAGCTCTCGATCTGCGAGGTGGCGACTTCGACGTAGCTGCTTGCCCCATCGCCGCCCACATAGAGCCGCGTGGTTTCTCCCAACGTCTCATGATGTTCATTTGTAATGCTATATCCATTGCGCAGATTGGCGATCTCGGCCGCAGGTAGCTGCGGGACCGTCAACACACAGAGCAACGCGAGTTGGAAAACTCTACACATTCAGGATCGCCGAATTCGACTCCAGCACATGGTCGACCATGGCCGCCACACCATGGTCGTCATGGTGCAACGTGACCGTCCAGCCATTCTGCTTCAGATCGTCAGACGCGTTACCCATGATCACCGGATGTCCGGCAAAGGTCAACATGTCGACATCATTGTAATTGTCGCCAATCGCCATGACCTCGCTGCGATCGATGCCCCGGTGATTGGCCCAGCGCTCCAAAGCGTGGCCCTTCGAGCATCCGGCGTTCAGCAGGTCAACGATACACAGGTTGCGGAAGTCGTACTGAGTACGTAAAGCCGTGAATTCCTGGCTGAAGCCACAGGCGGCGAGGTCTTCCTGCGCGCGGTCCATCAGTTCGACGGGTCCGCAGAACATGGCCTGGATCGGGTCGTCTGTCAGCGCATTCTCGATCGGGCTGACGTACTCGATGAAGGGCGCATTCTTCTCCATCCAGCGCTGAATCACTCCGTACAGTTGGTCATGGTTTTCGCAGACGATTGCTCCCATGCTGGAACGGTCAAAGGTCAGGACCATGTAGTTGCGGTACTGCCGCATCGATTGCGCCAACTTGATCGCTGTCTCTTTGGGCAACAAGTCGCGATGAAACGTTTCCCCCTGGGTGGAGCGGGTGATCGCGCCATTCGAACTCATCATCCACAGGTCGAAACCGAGCGACTTGGCGATCGGCATCGCGAAATCATGGCGTCGCCCCGTTCCCAACATGATCTCGATGCCAGCGTCGTGGGCGCGACGCAGAGCGTCATGATTTTCTTGCGAAAGCTCGACCTTGGAATTCAGTAGGGTGCCATCAATGTCAATGGCGATAAGCCGGATGGGGCGCTTCACGTCTCCATTCTACCAAGCGACACTGGGTTGCCGCCGGATTGCAAACGATTCGTCGGATGGCTGCGACACTTTAGAACTCCGCAAGAATCAAATCAGTGCAAACCAAAAAGCGAATTGCTCACCTAGCATCCAGCAACGTAAAGTAACTACACGATGGAACTCCGCAAGGACCCAATCACGCGGTCGTGGGTCATCACCGGCGACGAGCCGGAGAACGACCACGGCAGCGCTTATCTCTGTCCCTTCTGCCCAGAATCGGGCCAGCAGTTGCAAGTCGTCGCCTCCATGCCAACCGTGAATGGCAGTCCATGGTCGGCGCGCGCCGTGGTGCATCCCCATCCCATCTATCGGGTTGAGGGCGAGCCGGGTCGCGCTGGCAACGGCCTGTATGACACCATGCAGCCGGTTGGCGCGCACGAGGTCATCATCGAGAATGCCCGCCACGACCGCCAACTGTGGAATGCCGACGATCGCGAGATCGAAGAGTACCTGGCGCTTTGCGCCCAACGCATCCACGACCTAAAGAAGGATGGCCGATTCAAGTACGTAAGTGTCATCAAGAATTTCGGCGGCCACTCGGGACAGGAATTCGACCATCCCACGTCAGAAGTTGTGGCCAGTACTTTTGTTCCGCGGCGCGTGTTGTATGAGTTGCGTGCGGCGCGCGAGCATTACAAGCTAAAAGAGCGCTGCGTCTTCTGCGATATCTTCGCCCAGGAACAGAAGCAGGAAAAGCGGGTGATCGAGGTTCGAGGAGACTTCCTTGCTTGCTGCCCCTACGCCTCGCGCACTGCCTACGAAACTTGGATTGCGCCGCGTATCCACGAAGCCTATTTCGAGCGTCTCGCCACCGTTCCGGGAGCTTTGCGGGACCTGGCCGTTCTACTGCGTCGCACTCTGTATCGCATTCGCACCATCTCCGACGGGTTCCACATGGTGTTGCATACCTCGCCCAACACGCTGCATAAGTCCGAGACCCTGGGCTATTGGAAGACCATTCAAGACGACTATCACTGGCACATCGAAATACTTCCGATCCTTGGTCCCAAGGCGAAGTCGTACACCTTCAAAGAGGTATATTCATCGCAAGTCAGTCCGGAATCGGCGGCCGCGCGGTTACGCGAACGGCCGACTGAGCCTTAGGGCCATAAGGAGTCCAACCCCGCTGGGGAATTCGCGATGAACGTTCGCCGACTGAAAACCTATACCGCGCAGACAGGTTATGTTTACGACTACTACTTTGTCGGGAAACGGCCAGCGCTTCCAGGCGATCCGCTTGCCCCCTCGGTGGAGTACATATTCGACATCAGCTCCGACCGCAAGACAACCTGTGCGGTGAGTGTGTTTCTCTCGCCGCAAGTAGTGGCGTCCTACGCCGCCGGCCACGGACGAACCCTCAGCGAGCCCGAACAATACGCCGCGGTCAAGATGAGGCTTTTACAAGCCCTCGATGAAATCCCAGATATGCTGCACGATGGCCGTCGCCTGACACTCGATGTCGAAACGCTGTCAGCGTTGCTTGAATCTGTTGGCATCGATTAACCGCGATTTCCCGATGGCGACGAGTGTGCCGCCAGCCCTGGATGGGCGCATTAATATACCCGCGTAGCGACCACAATGCTCACATCCTGGCTTACACTAAGTCTAATTTGGAGATTCAGGCGAAACCGCCAATGGGTGAGGGGACCGGGTGTTCGCAGAGCTGACGCCGACATCACGCAAACGATGGGACGTGTCCCAGGTCACATCGTTCGTTGTGCACGCCGTGGTCCTGTTCGTGCTTTTGTACCACTCGCGCCCCATATTCGTTATGCCGTCAGACGTCGCGCTCGGCAGGCCCGGATCATCGGGTAGCGTCATCTACATGGCTCGTACTGGTCCAGAAAAAGTCGTAACAGCACCTCAAAAGCCCAACCTCACAGTGCGCGCGTCGGTGCCGAGAACACCGAGTATTCCCAGACCTTTGCCGACGGTCCACGACGATAACAAGGACGCCACTGAGACCTCCAAGCTGGATGAGACTGCCCGCGGAGGTTCGCTGTACGGCTCGCGCATTCCCGGAGCGCCGCTCACTGGCCACGAAATCATTCCAGCGCTGCCACAGGTATTTCCCGATCCGGCGGTTTCGCGTGCCGACTTGCCACCCGGCATACAAGGTGATGTAGTCGTCGAAGTCACTATTGACGAACAGGGAAACGTCATTGAGACCAAACTTATCCGCGGAATCGGATACGGCATCGAGGACCGCGTGCTGGCCACCTTGCGCCAGTGGCACTTCCGTCCCGCCTCGAAGGATGGCGTGACCATTGCATCGCAACACATCGTGACCTTCCACTATCCCAGCTAACGAAGGCTTCATTGCAGGATTCTCCGGTCCCTTGTGACGCAAATCACACCCGGGTGTGACAAGCACTCTGGGCCCTGTCGCTCCCGTGTTTATACTGTTTATTACACGAACGACATAGGACTTATCTTGTCAGGTCTGTGGGGTTTATGCCTTTAATCTGGCTCCGAGTTGCGGTGGCGTTCTATGCGGTCGGGCTGGTCTATTCCTTGCTTTTGCTGGGTAAGAGAGGCGCCCTCCTGGCCAAGGTGGTGGAACCCGCGGTCGGTTTCGGGCTGATCTTTCATTTCGTTTCCCTCGTGGAATATACGGTCCTGGTAGGGCGGCTCTCCTGGGCGTCAATTAATTACTCCGAGTCCCTGCTCGCGTTTGTCGCCATGGTAGTGTTCTTCATTTTCTTCGTTGGATATCGTTCGACCTCCCTTGGCATCGTCATCTTCCCTATCGTTTTCCTACTGACGTTCGCATCAGCTGTGGGACAACACCCGGTAACATTTGCGTCGCCGGCCCTGCGCAGCAGCTGGATTTTCGTCCACGTAGTCATGATCTTTACCGGCTACGCCGGGCTCTTCCTGAGCTTCGGTGCGAGCCTGCTGTACTTGATGCAGGAACGTGCGTTGAAGGCCAAGAGTTCCGATGGGTTGCTATCGAAGTTGCCGTCACTGCAGACCATCGACGACATCGGCTATAACTCTCTGCTCTTCGGCTTCCCCTTCATGACTTTCGGACTCATCGCCGGCTCGGTGCTGGCGATTGAGAAATTCGGCCCGCTGTTCTTCGCCGACCCCAAGATTCTGCTCTCGTTCATCATGTGGATCGTGTACATGCTCTTGCTGTACACGCGTTGGAATTCAGGCTGGCGCGGACGCCGCGCCGCGCTGCTCGCTACCTTCGCATTTGTCATTGCGCTGGGCGTGTGGGCCGCCAACAGCCTTAGCCGGGTGCACAGGTTCCCGCCCTTATGAATCTGATCGTCATCGGCGTGAACCACCAGACCGCTCCCGTGGGGGTGCGCGAGCAGTTCGCCATTTCCGAGGCGCGGCTGCCCGAAGCGGTGAAGTGCCTGGCATCGCAGCCCGGCATCGAGGAGGCGATGATCGTCTCCACCTGCAATCGGGTTGAATTAGTGGCTCGTGCCAACGGCAGCAACGTTGATCTGCAGGCCTGCTTGCAGAAGCTCTACGGATTCGATCCCCAGCCTTTCCGCAAGTATCTCTACGAATATCGCGAGCGCGATGCCATCCGCCACGTCTTTCGCGTGACTTCGAGTTTGGATTCGATGGTGGTTGGCGAGCCGCAGATTCTTGGACAGGTGAAAGAAGCCTACGCCACCGCGCGCGCTGTCGGGGCCGTCAACTCGCAACTGGATGCGCTGTTGTCGCGTGCATTTGCCGTGGCCAAGCGGGTGCGCACCGAGACCGCCATCGCCATGTCCGCCGTCTCCATCGCTTCGGTCGCGGTGGACCTCGCCAAGAAGATCTTCGGCAACCTGGAAGGTAAGAGCGTTTACCTGGTCGGCGCGGGCAAGATGTGCGAACTCGCAGCCCGGCACTTGGCCGCGCACGGCGCGAAGAAAATCTACGTTGGCAACCGCACCTACGAGCGAGCGGCGGCCTTGGCCGCGAAGTTCAACGGCGAAGCCATCGTCTTCGATCAGCTTTACGACACCGTCGACCGCGCCGACATTGTCATCACTTCCACGGGAGCGCCCCACACCATCTTCCGCAAGGAGCACGGCGAGAAGTTCCTGAGCCGCCGCCGCAATCGCCCGATGTTCTTCATCGACATTGCGGTGCCGCGTGACGTTGATCCGGAGATGAACAAGCTTGACGGCATCTTCGTGTACGACATCGACGATCTGCAGCAAGTCGTGGCCTCGCACATGTCTGACCGCCGCGTTGAAGCCGATCGCGCCGAAGCCATTGTGCAACTCGAGGTCGATAAGTTCCTGGCGCGTCTGCAGACGCTCGACGTCGTTCCGACCATCGTGTCACTGCAGGAACATCTGGAAACGGTTCGGCAGGCAGAGATTGACCGCGTGCGCGGACGGCTGGGCGCCTTGACTCCCGAGCAGGAGATGGCCGTCGAAGCGCTCTCCCGCGGTATCATCAACAAAATTATGCATACACCGATTACCACTCTTAAAAGCGCAGCGCGCGAATCTTCTGAGTCCACGACGGTCATCGATCTGGTCCGTAAGCTCTTCAACCTGCGCGACGTGCGAAAAGCCGAGGCCGACGAAGAAACGGTGAGCGAAAAGACGGGAGCGCAACGCTGATGGCTCTCCTGAGAATTGGCTCTCGCGGATCGCAGCTCGCTCTCTGGCAAGCCAACCACATCTCGGTGCTATTGCGCGCACGCGGGCACGAAGTGGAGTTGGAGATCATCAAGACCACTGGCGACAAGATCACCGACGTTGCTCTCGCCCAGGTCGGCACCAAGGGCATGTTCACCAAGGAGATCGAAGACGCTCTCGCCGAAGGCCGCGTCGACCTCGCAGTGCATAGCTTGAAAGACTTGCCGACCGATCTTCCTCCGGGATTCGAACTCGTCGCCATCACCGAGCGCGTCAATCCGCGCGACGTGCTTTTGTCGGTCCATTACGACGGTCTCGATGCTCTGCCCAAAGGCGCAAAGGTCGGGACCAGCAGCTTGCGGCGACAGGCGCAGTTGAAGGCATTTCGCTCCGATCTCGTGGTCCATCCGCTGCGGGGCAATGTTGACACGCGTGTGCGTAAGCTCGAAGAAGGAGAGTATGACGCCATCATTCTGGCGGCTGCGGGGCTGACACGCCTGGGCAAAACGCAACTGGTGAAAGAGTATTTGCCGGAATCCTTTATGTGTCCGGCTGCGGGACAAGGAGCGCTCGGCATTGAGATTCGCGAAGGCGATGTCGAGATGCGCAAGCACCTGGAGTTCCTGAACGACGCCGATGCGCGCGCCGCGACTATCTGCGAGCGCACGCTGCTGAGCAAACTCGGCGGAGGTTGCCAGGTTCCGATAGGCGCGTTCGCCGCAATGAAGGATGGCAAGTTGCAACTCACCGGAGTCGTCGCTCGTCCCGATGGATCTGAGGTGCTGCGCGAGCAGCAGACGGGAGCCGATCCAGTAGCGCTGGGCGAACTCGTTGGCGAAATGCTGTTGCGCCGTGGAGCCGTCAAGATTCTGGAAGACGTTTACGGTGCAGCCGTCGCAGCGCCGCAGCAACCTTAGCTTATGAGCCCCGACAAACCTCTCTCGGGTTGCCGCGTGCTGGTTTCGCGCGCCAGGAAACAGGCAGGCGCTCTTTCCTCGACGCTGAAGGCGCTTGGCTGTCAGGTCATCGAGATTCCCTTCATCGAGATCCGCAAGCCCTCGTCGTTCGCAGCCCTTGATACGGTGCTGCATAATCTGGCGAATTATGACTGGCTGATCCTCACCAGCGTGAATGGCGTGGAGGCGCTGTTCGAACGCATGGCGAGATTCCATCTCGACAACTCGGCATTCTCGCATCTGAAGATTGCCGCTATCGGTCCTGCGACGAAGAGCGCCATCGAGAAGCGTGGCTTGACGGTTACCGTGACGCCGAAGGAATACGTTGCCGAATCGGTTGTCGCATCGCTGCAGAGACGCGTGAAAGGGAAGCGCGTGTTGTTGGTGCGAGCGAAAGTCGCACGCGATGTTATTCCGCGGGAATTGCAGAAAGCCGGAGCGATTGTCGATGTGATCGAAGCTTACGAAACCGTGGTTCCTGAAGCGTCGAAACGGCGACTGAAGGCTGCGCTAAATGGAAAGCGCAAGCCGCACGCGATTACTTTTACCAGTTCTTCGACGGTGAAAAACTTTGTGGCGCTGCTGAGACTGCGCGGGGCGCGAGCGGCGCTGAAAAAGTCCGCGCCGAATCGCGGCGTGCACAG
>Ga0209584_10000215_pt1 | contig 16912 bp, 12 predicted proteins | sample NGEPerD_FD_184507 | JGI IMG/M metagenome (GOLD analysis project Ga0209584, IMG submission 184507) | Arctic peat soil microbial communities from the Barrow Environmental Observatory site, Barrow, Alaska, USA - NGEE PermafrostAB12-D... | ecosystem: Environmental > Terrestrial > Soil > Wetlands >...
ACAGGATCACCAACGGTAGCGATCCGACCAGCGCGCCGGCCATCAGCGAGCCCCAGCGGTAGATGTCGCCGTCGACAAATTCATTGACGATGGCGACTGGCACCGTCTTGTTCTGAGTCGAGGATAGGAAGGTGAGCGCGTAGATGAATTCGTTCCAGCACAGCGTGAAGCAGAAGATGAACGACGAAATCAGCCCCGGTATCGCAAGCGGCAACACGATCTTGGTGAGGATTTGCCAGCGGCTGGCGCCGTCAATCAGCGCGCATTCCTCGAGCTCGAATGGGATGGTCTTGAAATAGCCCATCAGCAGCCAAGTGGAAAATGGAATGAGGATGGTCGGATATGTGAGGATCAGCGCGAACGGCGTGTCGAACAGGCCATACTGGAATACGACCGAAGCCAGCGGGATGAACAGGATCGAGGGCGGCACCAGATAGGCCAAGAAGATCGCGCCGCCGACCCACTGCGCACCTTTGTAGCGCAACCGCACGATCGCATAGGCGGCGAGCACGCTGGCGATAATCGAGAGCACGGTGGCGGAGACTGCGACCAGCATCGTGTTCCATAGCCAACGTGGATAATCGGTTTCGAACAGCAGTTTGTAGATATGCTTGAAGGTCGGATTCCAGGTCCAGAATGGATTGAAGCGCTCCAGATCGAGCAGTTGCTCGTCGGGTTTGATGGCGGTGAGGGCCATCCAATAGAACGGGAACAACAGCACCGCCAGAATAATGAACAGCGGCAGATAGAGCGTAATGAGCCGCCGCGGCAGCCTCTCAAGATAGCTCATGCCTTCGCTGTGATCAGCGGCCGGCGACATGCCGGTAAGAACCTGTTTCGGCTCAGCCAGCTTGGAAGCGAGCATCTCAGTCATTGCTCTCCCCCTGCTGCCACTTGCGCCGCTGCAGCCCGAACCAGGAAACCAGGATCGCGGCCAATAAGAACGGAATCATGGCGGTCGAAATCGCCGCGCCTTCGCCGAGTTGCCCGCCCAAGATCGCCCGCTGATACGACAGCGTCGCCATCAGCTGCGTGGCGTTGACCGGACCACCGCGCGTGAGCACCCAGATCAGCTGAAAGTCCGTGAAGGTAAATAAAACCGAAAATGTCATCACTACTGCGATGATCGGCGTCAGCAGCGGATAAGTGATGTAGCGAAAAATCTGCCAGCTGCTGGCGCCGTCGATGATCGCGGCTTCATAGAGCGACGGCGACACGGTCTGCAGCCCGGCCAAGAGCGTGATGGCGACGAAGGGCACGCCGCGCCAGATATTGGCGAAAATCACTGCCCAGCGTGCGTGCCAGACATCGCCAAGAAAGTCGATATTGCCGGAGATCAGCCCGAGGTGCCGCAGCGACCAGGACACGATGGAAAATTGGGCGTCGTAGATCCACCAGAAGGCGATGGCCGAGAGCACGGTCGGCACGATGAAGGGAATCAGCACGATGGCGCGCAGCATCGCCTTGAACGGTAGATTTTCATTGAGCAACAGCGCGAGATAGAGCCCGACGGCAAATTTCACCGCGCTGGCGACGCCGGTATAGAGCAGCGTGTTGAACACCGAGAGCCAGAACACGCTGTCGTCCCATAGCCATTCGTAGTTCTCGAGACCGATGAAAACGCCGCTGCGGCCGATCTTGGCGTCGGTGAACGACAGCCACACGCCGAGGCCGAGCGGATAGGCAAGAAATAGAATCAGGAACGCCGCCGCCGGCAGCATGAACCAGAGGGCAAGCCAATTACGGTTGGTCTTGAGCCGGTCCCAGCCCGTGAGGGCCAGCGGCGATGGTCTAGCGGTTTTGACAGCGACATCGGTCATTGACAAGGGCCTCATGCAACGGAGGCGGCGCAGCGCCATGCGCGCGGCGCCGCCAGTCCGAAGCTCACGTCATCAGCGATAGATTCGCTGCAGTTGCCGCTCGGCGATTTTGATGGCGCCTTTGGCGTCTTCGCGGCCGGTGCAGAAGCTCGCAAACATGTCGAGCACGACGAAATCGGCAATCGCCGCGGCGGCCTTCTCGCCGACCGATCCGAGCCCGCCGGCGGTCAAGGTACGCTTGCCCGCTTCGCCGAAGATTGTGTTCTTGGGGTCGGCGGTCCAGATCGGATTCTTGTCATAGGCATTGAGGCAATGGGTCAAGTAGCCCTGCGATTCCTCCAGCCATTTGTTGAACTGGTCCGCCTCCAGCATGAACGCAATAAGCGCCTTGCAAGCTTGCGGATACTTGGTGTGCGTCATTGCCATGATCGGGTACATCAGGTGCAACTCGGTCGGCTTGCCCACCGGCCCGACCGGCCACACTGCGTGATCCATGTCCTTGGCAATGTTGGTCTTCGTGGGATCCTTTTTCGCCGCGACATAGATCGAGATACCGTTGTCGGTCCAGTTGATTTCGCCGGCAAGGAACGCCTTGTTGTTGGAGGCGTCGTTCCACGCTGCGACGCCGGGGATCATGTTGCCATAGAGCGCCTTGGCGTAGTTGAGCGCCTTCTCGGTCTCCGGCGAATTGAGGACGACCTTGTCATTTTTGTCGACGACGTTGCCGCCGTGCGCCCACAGACACCAGTACACCCAGGCATTGCCGTCGCCCGATGCGTGCCCGAGCGCGAAGCCGCCCGGCGTGTTGTTCGCCTTCATCGCCTTGGAGTATTCGAGAAATGCATCGGTGGTGGTCGGGAATTTGGAGAATCCGGCCTTCTGCGAGGCTTCCAGCCGGTAGTTCAACATATTGCCGCTGTAGCAAATCGGAATGGCAATCCATTTCTTGCCGTTCATGGCGTATTTACGCGCCGACTCAACCCAGCCGCCATATTTCTTGCCGAGATAGTCGGCGACGTCGGTCATATCGACGCATTTCTGCGGGAACAAATGCGGCAGCGAGTACAGACCCCAGAACATGTCCGGGCCGGCGCCGGTATTGGCGGCGACCGAAGCCTTCGGCTGCACGTCCTCATAGGATTCGCGCGAGATCGTGACCTTCACGCCGGTAGCCTTGGTGAAAGCCTCGATCAGTTTTACGAACTGGTCGTCTTCCGACTGCACGAAATATTTCCAGCGCAACAGCGACAGCGCCGCGCCTTTCTCGGGTTTCCAGGGCGCCGTCTGCGCCCAGGCCTTGGCCCAATCGAGAAAAGCCGGCCCGGTGAGCGCGCCGGCAGCAGCCAGCGCAGTGCCGGTTCCAACCAGCGTACGGCGAGTAATCTTCGTCATGGACATTCCTCCGTTTATGTTAGGCGGTGAGCCGTTGCCCCGACGCGGCATCGAACAGATGCACGAGTCGGGGATCGGGTTTGAGCCGGATCTTGTCGCCCGGCTTGAAAGGGTGGCGTTCGCGGAAAGCGGCGATAATTTCGGTATCGCCGAGCTTGGCGACAATCTGAATTTCTGAACCGGTCGGTTCGACCACTTGGATCACGGCCTCGGCGCCGTCGTCGGCGATGGAAAAGTGTTCGGGCCTTACGCCATATACCGCTTGCCGGCCTTCGCTGCCGCGCGGCGCCGCAGCGAGCGGCAAGCGCGATCCACCGGGCCCGTCAAATCCGGGGCTGCCATTGGTTCGAATGGCTCCCGACAGAAAATTCATGGCCGGCGAGCCGATGAACCCGGCAACAAAAAGATTAAACGGCCGGTCGTAGAGTTCCAAGGGCGCGCCGATTTGTTCGACGCGACCGTCGTGCATCACGACAATCTTGTCGGCCATGGTCATGGCTTCGATCTGATCGTGCGTGACATAGACGGTGGTGGTCTCCAGCCGTTGATGGAGCTCCTTGATTTCAGTGCGCATCTGCACCCGCAGTTTGGCATCGAGGTTCGACAACGGCTCGTCGAACAAAAATACTTGTGGATCGCGCACGATCGCGCGGCCCATGGCGACGCGCTGACGTTGGCCGCCCGAGAGTTGACGCGGATAGCGTTCCAGCAATGGCAACAGACCGAGGATTTCGGCCGCGCGCTTGACGCGTTTTTCAATTTCGTCTTTGCGCGCGCCGCGCAACTTCATCGAGAACGCCATGTTGGCGGCAACGGTCATGTGCGGATACAGCGCATAGTTTTGGAAAACCATGGCCACATCGCGCTCTTTCGGAGGCAGGTTGTTAACGACGCGTTCGCCGATTTTGATTTCTCCGGCGGTGATATTTTCCAGGCCGGCGATCATGCGCAGCAATGTCGACTTGCCGCAGCCGGAGGGACCGACCAGCACGACGAATTGGCCATCATCAATTGTGATCGTGACGCCGTGAATAACGGGCGTCAGTCCGAACGCCTTGCGCACGTCGCGAATGACGACGGACGCCATTGTTCCTCCCAACTGCGGGCATATTTTATCATTTGGCCCGCCAAAGCTTATTGTATCGCTTAAATTAAAAAACCAAAGGCCTTTCCGCCCACGTGGGCTGCGCTCTTATGCCAAGTGGGCAGCTAAAAAATAGATCAAAGGGCCATGCCGCCATCGATGAGATGTGGCTGTCCGGTGATGTAACTCGATTCGTCGGACGCTAGAAAAACCGCCAGCGCGGCCACTTCCTGAGTGGTTCCAAGGCGCCTGATCGGCTGGCGGGCGATAAATGCCTCGCGTACGGCCTCAAATGACTGTCCCGTGCTTTTGGCGACGGCGGTGATCCGCCCATCGAGCGAGGGTGACTGGATCGTCCCTGGGCATATCGCATTGCAGCGAATGCCTTGCGTGATGAAGTCGGCGGCGACCGCCTTGGTCAGCCCGATGACCGCAGCCTTGCTGGCGCCATAAGCGTAGCGGCTGTGCACGCCCCGGATCGACGATACCGTCGAAGAAATATTGATGATGGAGCCGCCACCATTCTTCAGCATGACCGGGACAAAGGCGCGTAGCGTGCGATGCATTGACTTCACATTCAGATCGAACGAAAAATCCCAATCCTCCTCCGAGCAATCGAGCACGCTGCCCTGATGGACGTAGCCGGCACAATTGACGAGGATATTGGGTGGGCCAAATTTGGCGATGACCGTCGATGCTAGAGCGGCGACCTTTTCGGTCGAGCGCACGTCGAGTTCATACCGTTTGTCGGTTTTTAGTTGCTTCAGCTTGTCGGCAGCGAGATCGGTGGCGATGACGCTGGCGCCTTCGGCCAGGAAAGCCTCGGCGATGGCAAAGCCGATGCCTTGTCCAGCGGCGGTGACAAACGCCAGTTTGCCCTTGAGCCGTTCACTCACCCGACCGATCCTTATGTCAATGATTGTCTCTTGGAACGCTCTTCTGCGCAATGCGCTGATACTTGACCGCCGGCTTGAGCACCATTCCATCGGCGAGCTGGTCGACGATGGCGCGCTGAATTTCCTGCCAGGGTGTCTGGCTCGCTGGATAGTCATAGCCGCCGTTCTTTTCGAGCGCGGTTCGTCGCCGTGCGAGCTCCGCTTTTGAAATGAGAACGTCGGCTCGCCCCTTGGCAAGATCGATGCGAATGCGGTCGCCGGTTTGCAACAGCGCAAGCCCGCCGCCGCCGGCCGCCTCCGGCGACGCATTCAGGATCGATGGCGAGCCGGAAGTGCCGGATTGCCGGCCATCGCCGATGCAGGGCAACTCGGCAATGCCATTCTTTATTAGCGCCGCGGGCGGCTGCATGTTCACGACTTCAGCGGATCCTGGATAACCGATCGGTCCGACGCCGCGAATGATCAGCAGCGCCTTTTCATCGATCTTCAGCGACGGGCTTTCGATCCGGCGGTGGTAGTCTTCGGGGCCATCAAACACAACGGCACGCCCCTCGAAAGCATTGGGATCTTTCGGATTCGATAGGTAGCGCCGGCGAAATTCCTCCGAGATCACGCTTGTCTTCATGATCGCCGAATCGAAAAGATTACCCTTGAGCACCTTGAAGCCGGCCTGCTTTTTCATCGGCTTGGCGTAAGGCCGGATCACATCGGGATTTTGAATCCTCGCGCGCCGAACATTCTCGGCCATGGTCTTGCCGTTGATGGTCTTGGCGTCGCCATGGATGCGGCCAGCCCTGAGCAGTTCGTGCATCACCGCCGGCAGTCCGCCGGCGCGGTAATAGTCCTCGCCGAGATATTTGCCGGCGGGCTGCATGTCGACCAGCAGCGGGACGTCGTAACCGACTTTCTCCCAATCCTCGATCGACAGCTTCACGCCGACGTGGCGCGCGATCGCATTTATGTGAATCGGCGCATTCGTCGAGCCGCCAATGGCCGAACAGGCGATGATGGCGTTCTCGAACGCCGCGCGGGTCAGAATTTCCGTCGGCCTGAGGTCGTCATGCACGATTTCAACCGCGCGCACGCCGGTTTCATAAGCGATTTGCGCGCGTTCGCGATAGGGCGCGGGGATCGCCGCACAACCTGGCATCGACATGCCAAGCGCCTCCGCCAGCGCATTCATCGTCGAGGCAGTACCCATGCTATTGCAATGGCCGACCGAGGGGGCCGAAGACGTGACAATGTCGATGAACTCGCTGTACTCGATTTTGCCCGCGGCATGATCGGCGCGCGCCTGCCATACCACCGTGCCGGAACCCGCGCGCTCGCCTTTCCACCAGCCATTGAGCATCGGCCCACCCGAGAGCACGATGGACGGGATGTTGACCGTTGCCGCCGCCATCAGACAGGCCGGCGTGGTCTTGTCGCAGCCGGTCGTGAGCACGACGCCGTCGAGCGGATAGCCATAAAGAACTTCGACCAAGCCGAGATAAGCGAGATTACGGTCGAGCGCCGCTGTCGGCCGCTTGCCGGTCTCCTGCAGCGGATGCACCGGAAATTCGAAGGCGATGCCGCCGGCCGAGCGGATGCCGGCTCGCACGCGTTCGGCGAGTTCGAGGTGATGGCGATTGCAGGGTGATAGATCCGACCCAGTCTGAGCTATACCGATTATCGGCTTACCCGATGTGAGTTCTTGTTTGGTGAGCCCGTAGTTCAGATAGCGCTCGAGATAGAGCGCGGTCATCCCCGGATTATCAGGATTGTCGAACCAGAGCTGCGAACGCAGCCGGCGCCCGCGCGATTGAGATTGTTCCCGGCCCATGGCTCCACGCTCCTTGATGAGGGGCGGCATCTGAGCACAAATTGGAAGAGAAGACAGGGAGGCCCGAAGGTTGCGCGCAAGTGGCGGAGGGAGTGGAACTGCAAACTAACCTTCTCCAGGCAAACCAGCGTATTCCAGCGAGATCAGGCGCATTGGATGAGGTTTTAGGCACACACACGCTGGTCTTCTTGACCGAAACGTCCAATCCAGCAAAATGGTGCATGCTGCGCTTCTCCTTCTGATGCTTGAGGCCGTACACACGGACCTCGTTTCACCATCAGCCTGAAGCGCAGCACCCAAAATCTTCAGCTATCCACAAGTTCGCCGGCCGATTACCCCATCTATTGGCACAAAGCGGCTAGGCGACAAGTTGCGTCTTAGACTGCGCCTCTAGCCGAGCGCGCACGGCCGTCCCGCTCATCGGTCGGCCGAACAGATAGCCCTGTCCCTCGTGGCAGCCCTGTGCCAATACCAGTGTGCGCTGTTCTTCCGTCTCGATGCCCTCGGCCACTACGACCATGTCGAGGACGCTGCCCAGGGTGGTGATAGCACCGATGATTGCGTAGGCATTGCGATCCTGCCCCAAGTCGCGGATGAACGACTGGTCGATCTTGATCTTGTGGAAGGGGAACTTGCGCAGGTAGTTGAGCGCCGAATATCCGGAGCCGAAATCGTCGAGCGATAGGCGTACGCCGAGATCATTGAGTTGCCGCATTGTTGCCAGCGTTTGATCGCTTTCGTCCAACAGCAAGCGCTCAGTGACTTCGAGCTCGAGCCGCTGCGGCACAAGTCCCGACTTCCCCAGCGCCGTCATCACCCGCAAGGGTAGGCCACGGTCCCTGAATTGGACCGGCGAAAGATTGACGGCGACCTTGATGTCGCGCGGCCAACTCACCGCCTCCGCGCAAGCGCGTTTAAGTACCCACTCGCCAAGCGCCACGATTAGCCCGGTTTCCTCGGCGATGGGGATAAAGACCGCGGGCGACACCGCGCCGCGCGTGGGATGTGTCCACCGCAGCAACGCCTCGCAAGCCGTCACGCGGCCGCTTGCGAGGTTGACCAGCGGCTGGAAGTGCAGCTCGAACCGCTCATCCGCTAGTGCCTGGCGAAGATCAAGCTCCAGTGCGCGTCGTGCTTGCGTCGCCTCCTCCATCTGGCCGGCGAATAAGCAGCACCCACCATGACCGCCGATCTTGACCGTGTATAAAGCCATATCAGCCTTCTTTAGCAGCTGATCGACATCACTGCCGTCATTGGGCGCTATGGCAACGCCGATGGAGGCACCGATGTCGATGCGGTGGCCGTCGATCTCGAATGGTTCCTGTACCGCCCGCACCATCCGCCGCGCCAGCCACTCGGCATCCCGCTCGTGCTTGCAGCTGGTCTGCAACACGATGAATTCGTCGCCGCCGAACCGAGTGATCATGTCGGTGGGTCTGACCGCGGTATTGAGGCGCGAGGCGACCGCCTTAAGTAGTTTGTCTCCGATAGGATGCCCGAGCGTATCGTTGATCGATTTGAATCGGTCGAGATCGACCAAATGGATGGCAAGCGCGTCATCGCGTATGGCCGCAAGCAGCCCAGTGATCCGCTCACGGAACTGGGCGCGGTTAGCTAGTCCGGTCAGTTCATCGAAGTTGGCTAGGTGGGCGATCCGTTCCTGCGCGCGCTCGCGTTCGGTCACGTCCTCGAAGATGACGACGGAACCGCCTCCCTGCATGATTCGGCGCGACGCGGCGATGATGCGTTCGCCGTCGAGCGAGGCGTGGAACTCATTGCAGCTCGCCTCGCGCAGGCCGCGCGCCAGCTCGGCGACGATTTGCCTCGCGGTCTTGTTCTTGTGGTTGGAAGCAAGGATGCTGTGGCGGATCAGCTGCGTGAGCCGCATGCCAACGCGCACGGGCACATTCTGTAGGTACAGCAGTTCGAGAAAGCGCTCGTTCCAGACCTGCAGGCGGTCGTTGTGGTCGAGCATGCACAGGCCGTGCGACATGTTGTTGAGCGCAATGTCGAAGCGGTTAGCCTGTTCCGCGAACCGCGCGGCGAGCGCGGCCTCCTTGCGCGTCATGGACAACCCATGCCGGATCGTATCGCTGAGACTAAGCACAATGTCGATCATCCCGTAGATGAACAGCAGCGCCACCAGGCCCAGCGTCTTCTGCAGCCAGTAGGGATAGAGCATGAGCCCGAAAGCCATTGGAAACGCCGCCAAGGTCAGTTGACCAATGGCGATGTGAGGTCGCGCGGAGTTGCGGCCCGCGATTGCGGCTGTATACCCGGCCAATGTAGTGGTCAGCGCCATCTGGACGGACGCGTCCACGGTCGGCGTGATCACCATCCAGTTCATCAGGCCGAGCAAGCCGCCGAACGCCCAGGCGCCATAGGCATAGACGCGCTCCCAGAATCGGGTATCGATCGTGCGCTTGCCGGCCTTGAATCGCGCAAACAGCACCGCCGAAGTCACCCGCAGGCTGCCAACCGCGAAGATCGCGGCGGACGCGGCGATCATCCACAGGTCGCCAACTTCAAGCGCGACGGCTGCCGCGACCACCGTGCAGACGACGGCGCCGGCGATCATCGACCTGATGGGCGAAAACAGCGAGTCGACCAGCGCGGCGTGGATCTCCGGGGGGATTTCCGCGTCCGCTCTGCGGGTCTCGATCAGTTTCCGAATGAGCATGCTACTCCGGGCGTGGCCCACATAAAACCGTGCGGGCTTCAACCCCAGGAAGATATCGGCAGTTGTTGAACAGGAGGAAAAAACGCGTGGCTATCAGCAGCCTTGATAAATTGATCGGAAAGGGTCCCTATCCTATCTCGATAAAAATTTAATTATCTCTGCTTATGAGCCATTATGCTACGCCGCTCACCCAGATCCATGCGACCGATCTCGCCAGCGGCGAAGCGCCGCCTTCACCAGAAGGCTCTGCCCATTTTGTGCACCCCAGGTCCGAAATTTGATTCGCGGCGTTCGTCGCCGACGCCAACGTGATCATCGCCCACAACGCCGATTTCGACCGCAAGATTTGGCGACGCTCGACTGCGCGACTCCAAACCCGAGCTTGAGCAGTTCACCATGGATACGCGGCGCTCCCCAAAGTGGGTTCTCGATGCTCATAGCCCCAGCGGGTGTTTTAGCGAACAAAGTGAGATTCGCTCGGGCTACAAATTGGAAATAGTCATTTGAAATCATGGCGGTCCCGAGAGGAGTCGAACCTCCGACCTTCGGTTTAGGAAGCCGCTGGTCTATCCAGAATTATTGTCGGCGCACTCGGTCGAGCGAGTTCATATCAAACTCGACGTTCGCTAGACGGCTCTAAAGCGCTCATTTCAAAGGCTTCTTCGAAACCGTATCTTCTAAGCAAAGTACAGAGGTCCAGAGAAAGCGGCGCTCTAGAGAACGGATTTGAGAGCTTGCTGCGTTCCGAGGTGCAGAGGTTAATCTCAGGATGCTGCAAACACCGCGCGTTTACTCGCAGCAAAATCTCGACTGAGAGCCGTTCGCAACGGGATGGTGGCGGAGGGAGTGGGATTCGAACCCACGTTACGGTTTCCCGTAAACACGCTTTCCAAGCGTGCGCCTTCAGCCACTCGGCCACCCCTCCATACCGGCTAGATATCCCGGGTCATGCCGACGCGGGCGGGCTTTTTCAAGCCGCGCGTCCGTGGACCCTTTAGCTGTAGCTGACGGACTAACAAAGCCCTGAACGACCAATACCAATCGGATATTTTTGCGTTTATTTCTGCATATATATGTTTTAATTTCATTGATTGACCTATTGCGGAACAAAGGTACAAAATAGCATCTAGGCTTAACGCCACGATTTTCAGGCCATTTGGCGGGTCGCGGAACACCTGGGACGACGGAATGACGGGTGACGTATCCGCGCTGCACATGGTGCTTACCGGCGATCCGGGGCTGTTCGCCATCGTGCGGCTGTCGCTCATCGTCAGCCTGACCGCCGTGCTGTTCGCGGCACTGATCGGCGTGCCGATCGGAGCATTCATCGCACTCACCCGCTTTCCGGGGCGCGAGGGCGCCATTGTCACGCTCAATGCGATGATGGGCCTGCCGCCGGTGGTGGTGGGGCTGGCGGTGTTTCTGGCATTGTCGCGCTCGGGCCCGCTCGGAGCGTGGGGCCTGCTGTTCACGCCGCAGGCCATGGTGATCGCGCAAACCATTCTGGTGGCTCCGATTATCGCGGCGCTGACGCGTCAAACCATTGAAGATCTTTGGGTCGAGTACCGCGATGAGTTGGCCGCAATGAATGTCGGGCCCGCCGGCCGGGTCATGACGCTGGTCTGGGACGCGCGATTTTCCCTTGTCACGGCGCTACTTGCGGGCTTCGGGCGGGCGGCGGCGGAAGTCGGCGCCATCATCATCGTCGGCGGCAATATCGACGGTTTCACCCGCACCATGACCACTGCGATCGCGCTGGAAACTTCCAAAGGCGACCTGCCGCTCGCGATCGGCCTCGGCATGGTGCTGATTTTCATCGTCATTTTAATCAATGCACTGGCATGGGGCGCGCGCCGCGCCGGCGAACGCTACGCCGGATGACCATGCGCGCGCCCGGCTCAGAACTGCCCGTCGTGTTCACAGAAGTTGCGATCGTCGCGGCAGACGTGACGATCCTCGACGGCATCTCGCTTGTTCTTCTGGGCGGTTCTGCTCCCACTGTTCTGATCGGCCCAAACGGCGCGGGCAAAACCACCCTACTACGCGCGGCCATGGGACTTATCCCCGTTACGCGCGGGCGCATCAGCTGGGGCGGCCGCGAAGCGGCGTCACCGCAACGGCTCGCCTTTGTGTTTCAGCGCCCGGTCATGCTCCGGCGCAGCACGGGCGACAATCTCCACTACGCCCTTGCTGCCGCCGGCGTGCCACGTGACCAGCGCGCCAGCCGCGCCGCCGAACTGCTCGCACTGGTCGGGCTCGAAAAGCTCGCACAGCGCCCGGCGCGCCGTCTCTCGGGCGGCGAGCAGCAGCGGCTGGCGCTGGCGCGCGCATTGGCGCGCGATCCCGAAGTGCTGTTCCTCGACGAGCCAACCGCCAGCCTCGATCCCGCCGCCACCAAGGCGATCGAGGACATCGTGCGCGCCGTCAGCGCGCGCGGCGTCAAGGTGGTGATGGCGACGCACGATCTCGGCGAAGCAAAACGGCTTGCCGGCGAGATCGTGCTGCTGCATCGCGGCCGGTTGATCGAGAGCGGCCCGGCGTCCGAATTTTTCGAAAATTCGCGCACGCAAGAGGCGCGGAAATTCATCGCCGGTGAACTGCTGGTCTAAAGAAAAATACAAGGAGGAGGATTCACATGCTTAACCGCCGCGCTCTCATCGCCGCCGCCGCGTTCGGCGCCGTCGTCTTCGCCATGCCCGCCGTGTTCGCGCAGGACAAATCGATCGTGGTCGCCTCGACCACCTCGACGCAGGACTCCGGCCTGTTCGAATATCTGCTGCCGCTCTACAAGCAGAAGACCGGCGTGACCGTCAAAGTCGTATCGCAGGGCACCGGCCAGGCGCTCGACACCGGCCGGCGCGGCGATGCCGACGTGGTGTTCGTGCACGCCAAATCGGCGGAAGAGAAATTCCTCGCCGAAGGCGAAGGCGTGAAGCGCTTTCCCGTCATGTACAACGACTTCGTGCTGATCGGGCCGAAGAGCGATCCGGCCGGCATCAAGGGCATGAAGGACGTCGGACAAGCACTGAAAGCGATCATGGCCAAGCAGGCGGCGTTCATCTCGCGCGGCGACCGCTCCGGCACGCATGTCGCCGAGTTGGCGCTTTGGAAAGCGTCCGGCATCGACATCGAGAAGGATAAGGGCGCCTGGTACAAGTCGATCGGCCAGGGCATGGGCGCCGCGCTCAACACCGCCGGCGCCGGCAATGGTTACGTGCTGTCCGACCGCGGCACCTGGATCCATTTCAAGAACAAGGGCGACTTGCAGATCCTGGTCGAAGGCGACAAGCGCATGTTCAATCAGTACGGCGTGATGCTGGTGAACCCGGCCAAGCACCCGAACGTGAAGAAAGAGCTTGGCCAGCAGTTCATCGACTATCTGATCTCGCCGGAAGGGCAGAAGGACATCGCCAACTACAAGATCAACGGCGAGCAACTGTTCTACCCGAACGCCAACGACGCCGGCGCGTGATGGGTGCGTTCTTTCTTCACCTTTCCCCCAAGCAGCTATCGTTTCTCGGTGAGAATGTTACCATAGGGGTAGGAGAGAGGCTCCCATGACGAAACCTATCCCCGACAAAGCGGAGATCGCGCTCGAATACCCGGACAAACTCTATGTCGGCACGTTCGAACGCTCATCGCGATTCGAGGCGCATCTCGATCCTACCGGCATCGCGCTGGTTCTCGAACGGCCGGGCGCCGACGACGTCCGCAAATCGATTCACATGCACATCAACTTCGGTCTGTTCGCTGACATCATGCGGGAGCTCGCTGCCACGGTCGGCAAAATTCCAAAAGACGATGTCATGCATCGCGATCTGCTCGCACAAGCGGCCGCCGAGCTGCACACGGCACTCGCCGATAAGCCGGCGGCAAAATCAAAATGACGATCGGCAGCGCCTACGCCTGCGAGATGAACTTGGTGTTCATGTAGGCCTGCAGGCCCTCGATGCCGCCTTCCGAGCCGTAGCCACTCTCCTTCACGCCGCCGAACGGCGTCTCCGGCGTCGAGATCGCGATGCTGTTGACGCCGACCATGCCGGACTGGATGGCATCGCCGATGGCGGTGGCGGTTGAGCCCGACGAGGTGAAGGCGTAAGCCGCCAGCCCGAAGGGCAGCGAATTGGCGCGCTCGACCACCTCGTCGAAGGTCTTGAACGGCACGATGGGGGCGACCGGTCCGAACGGCTCCTCGGTCATGATCTTGCAATCATCCGGCACGTCGGTGATCACCGTCGGCTGGAAGAAATAACCCTGATTGCCGTGGCGCGAACCGCCGGTGACGATCTTGCCGCCGCGCGCCTTGGCATCGTTGACGAAACTTTCCATGGCGTCGAGCCGGCGCGGATTGGCGAGCGGACCCAAGGTGATGCCCTTCTCCAGCCCGTCGCCCATCTTGAGACCTTTGGCGTATTCGGTGAAGCGGGCGACGAACTTCGAATAGGACGCCTCCTGCACATAGAAACGCGTCGGCGAGATGCACACCTGGCCGGCGTTGCGGTACTTGAAGGCGGCGATGGTGTCGGCGGCTTTTTCCGGATCGGCGTCGGCGAATACGACGACGGGCGAATGGCCGCCCAATTCCATGGTGGCGCGCTTCATGCCCTTGGCGGCGAGACCGGCGAGATGCTTGCCGACCGGGATCGAGCCGGTGAAGGAAATCTTCTTGACGATCTTCGACGGGATCAGGTGCTCTGACACGTCGGCCGGCACGCCGAACACCAGGTTGAGCACGCCCGCCGGCAGCCCGGCGTCGGCGAAGCATTTCACCAGCTCGATGCAGCCGCCCGGGGTTTCTTCCGAGGCCTTGATGATGAGCGAGCAGCCGGCGGCGAGCGCGCCGGCGATCTTTCTGACCGGCGTCAGCGTCGGGAAATTCCACGGCGTGAACGCCGCGACCACGCCGACCGGCTCCTGCAGCACGATCTGGCGCACGCCCTTCTGGCGGCCCGGCACCACGCGCCCATACGAGCGGCGGCCTTCCTCGGCGTACCAGTCGATGATGTCGGCGGAGGTGAGCACCTCGGCGCGCGACTCAGGGTAAGCCTTGCCTTGTTCCTGCGTTTGCACCTTTGAAATGTGATCGAAGCGCTCGCGCACCAGGTCGGCGGCCTTGCGCATGATCTTGGCGCGGTCATAGGCCGAGGTCGCCTTCCACAGCGCGAAGCCCTTTTCGGCGGCGGCGAGCGCGGCGTCGAGATCGGCGGTCGAGGCATGCGGCAGATGCGCCAGCGCCTTGCCGGTGGCCGGGTTGATCACGTCCTCGCCCTTGCGGCCTTCGCCGGTGAGCCATTTGCCGTCGATGTAAAGCGCGAGATCGGAATACATAGGAACCTCGTTGTTACCCGGAACAATCTTTATGCGATCTTGGGGCGTGGATTAGCACTTTCGCAAGCGAGCGGCCACCCTGCCCGTCCTCAGCCGAGAAATGCGCCACCGCTGACGTGGATGGTCTGCCCGGTGACGTAGCGGCCGCCGGGACCGCAGAGAAAGCGCACCATGGCGGCGACGTCGTCGGGCTTGCCGCGCTCGCCGGTGATGGTGCCATGGGTGAGATGATGGGCCGGGCTGGGCGAGGAGCCCGGCCGCGTGGTGTCGATGGCGCCCGGCACCACGCAATTGGCGGTGATGCGATCGGCGGCGAGATCGTGGGCGAGCGCGCGCGAGAAGCCGACCAGCGCGGCTTTCGCCGTCATCACATGGGCGCGGCCTTTCGATCCGATATGCGCGCTCATGCCGCCGATATTGATGATGGTGCCGCCGCCGGCTTTTTTCATGGCCGGCAGGCACGCGTGCACGCCGTGGAACGCCGAGTCGAGCGTAGCGTTCATTACCTCGCGCCAATCGGCATAGCTCATCTCGCCGATCGGCTTCTCGCGCCGGAGCGACGCGTTGTTGACCAGGATGTCGATGCGGCCGAAGCGCTTGAGCGCCGCCTGCGCCATCGCCTCGACCGCGGCAGGGTCGGCAACGTCGGCGAGCACGGCCATGGCCTTGCCGCCGGCCGCCTCGATCTCGCGCACAACGGCGTCGGCTTCCGCCTGGTTGGAGCGCGCGTTGACCACCACCGACGCGCCGGCGGCGGCGAGCTGGCGTGCAATCGCGCGGCCAATATTGCGGCCGGCGCCGGTGACGATGGCGACTTTGCCCACAAGTTCTTGGCCGGCGAGTTCGTTGCTGTCAGCCATGAGCTTCAATTACCCCCGTAGCGGTGCGAGATCGATTTTGCCATCATACAACTTTGCCAGCAGCTCGAGCGCGGCAGCGCTGCGCGCGCCGTCCCAGCCGCCGTGGCGCGCGTTGAGCGCGAATTTTTCCTCGATGTCGGCGCGCGTGAGCGGCTCGTTGGCGCCACCGCGAAAATGCGGCTGGCGCTCTTCCACCACCTGACCGTCATTGAGCACGGCGCGGATATGGCCGGTAAAGCCGTTGGGATAGGGATTATCCGGATCGATCACGTAGCGCACCTTGGCCGCGAGCGCGAGCACTTGCGCATCATGCACCGCATCATCGGTGAAGGCATCGAGCCCGACGCCGCCGCGCACGAAGCCGGTGGCGAGGATGAAGGGCGTGGCGAATTTCGCGGCGTAACCGTTGGGCGGCCGCTGCTTCGCCGCAAGCGGCTCCCACAGCCGGTGCACGGTTCCTTCCGCCACTTCGCAGACCATTTCCTTGACGTCGGTAGGCTTGATGCCGCGCGCCGCCAGCCGCCGCGCGCAGTCGATATAGGGATGCGCCATGGTGCCGCACGGATAGGGCTTGAAGGCGAGCGTCTCGGTCACCCAGCGGGTGCCGAAATCGGCGAGCGCGCCGTAGTCGCCCTCGGTCGTATGCGCGAAGCCGTGAAACAATCCGTGCACGCCCTCGAACACCGTGCGGGGCCCAAGGAAACCGCCGCGTGCCAGCAACGCCGCGCGCAGGCCCGACTGCGCCGCCCAACCGGGATGCAGCCGCTTGGTCCAGGCTCCTTCGGCGAGATATTCGATGATGCCGGAGGCGAAGCTGCCGGCGATACCGAGCGCATCGACGAGTTGCTTGGCGTTCAAACCGAGCGCGGCGCCGACGCCGGCGGCGGCGCCCATCACGCCGAAGATCGCGGTCGGGTGGAAGCCGGCTCTGTGCACCGCCTTGGGCACCACGGTGGAGAGCCGGCACATGGTCTCGGTGCCGACCGCGATGCCTAAGAGTGCCGCGGCGCCGTCCGGCTTGTGGCGCTCG